>Ga0180009_10004202_pt1 | contig 16021 bp, 22 predicted proteins | sample OS_PC_MetaG_FD_123537 | JGI IMG/M metagenome (GOLD analysis project Ga0180009, IMG submission 123537) | Groundwater microbial communities from the Aspo Hard Rock Laboratory (HRL) deep subsurface site, Sweden - OS_PC_MetaG | ecosystem: Environmental > Aquatic > Deep subsurface > Groundwater...
ATTGATTTCATCGCCCGGCTGTGCTCGGCGTGGGATTTTGGACTGCTGCCCGAATGGGAAACCGTCGTCGAGGTGCGCCGCCCGGCGTGGCGGGCTGCGGTGGATAGTTGCCGTCTGTTGACCGCACACAGCTATCACTTGCTGCGACGCTGGCATGGACTGCCTCCTTTGCCCTACCTGGGAAGCGTCCCGGCTTACCTTCGGGAAGACCCGAACCTGGAATTCGTATATCATACCATCGCAAAACCCTGCCTCCCTTTTCGACTCCTGCTGCTTGCCACACCAAGCAAGATGATAAAATTGCAGCCGGGGCGAATCACTTTGGGTTTGAATGTGTAGTAGAATCACGCTTGTAGACTGGCAGACCCTAACCCAGACAATTTGGAATCAACCACAATAGACATGAAGCTGCACGCTTGTACCTGTGACAACGAATAACGAATTAACGGGGTGCTGTTGACGGCGCTGCCCCTTCGTTCCCTTCGTTCCCTTCGTTCCTCAGGGCAGGCCTCAGGGCAGGCCTCAGGGCATGGCTCAGGGCAAGCTCTGCCCGGTCACGAGGCCAGCCTGCCGAGTAGGGCTGCGCAGAAGCCGGCAAGACCGTCACACAGCCGCCGCGCCCAGCCACAATACCTGCAAGTACACAGGTACTTTCGAAACCCTCCCACAGGCCACACCGCTTGCGGGAGGCCATCTCCCAGCAAAAGCGCCTCATTGCAACGCTCTCGAAATTTGGTAAAATACTGGACTCTGGCGAAAAACCCGTTTTCTCATATATCAGCAGGGCTTCGTCCCACAACAGCTGCTTTTTGGGGGAGCATCCCTAATAACAGACTCAGAAAACGGGTTTTTGGAGCCTTTTTTCCCACAAAACCAAATTCGCCAGAGTCGAGTGAAATATGAAATGATCAGAATTGCTTGAAAAGCTGCAAACTCAACGCAAAGCTCCGCGAAGTACGCGAGACAAAGCCGCAAAGGTGCAGAGCTGCCAAGAAAATCAGATGAACGGAGAAAAAACATGTTAATGGTATAAATCCATTGATGACTTCTGCCTGGTATGCTCTGAACACAAAGCCCCGCAAAGAAGAATTCTTATGGGAACAGTGTCTCGCACACGGGTATGAAACTTTTTACCCGCGCATCTGTGTGCAGATGATCAACCCGCGTGCCAGGAAAGTGCGGCCGTACTTCCCTGGTTATCTTTTTGTGCATGTAGACCTCGAAAAGATCAGTTTATCTGCGCTGCGCTGGATGCCAGGCGCGGCCAGGGTGGTTACATTTGGCGGTGCACCTGCCACCGTGCCAGAAGGATTGATCCATGCCATCCAGCGGCGGGTGGAGGAGGTCAACGCGGCCGGCGGCGAATTGTTCGAGGGCTTGAAATCCGGCGATGTGGTATATATACAGGACGGCCCTTTTGCTGGCTACGAGGCGATCTTCGATGCGCGCCTGCCCGGCAGCGAGCGGGTGAGGGTGCTGTTGAAGCTGCTCCAGAAACGGCAAATGCCAGTGGATTTACCGGCCGGACAAATCCGGCGCAAAAATCACCGCTAGGCACCAGTTCGGCAAGATTGGCGTCTGGAGGTCGTGTCAAATGTGTTGTGGAGCTGACGTTCGATATCGGAATGTCGGAAGGGCGGAGCGCGGGAAGTTCGAATGATCAAGTCGGGGACTTCCATTGGGGCGAATTACCGGGAGGCCAACCGGGCTGAATCTCGACCCGATTTCATCCATAAAACTGCTATTGTGGAGAAAGAGGCTGCTGAAACACAATATTGGTTGGAATTATGTCACGAAGCGAATGTTGGTGATGAACTGGCACGATTACGTCAAGATTGACCCGCGCTACTTCCGCCCGAACGAGGTGGACTATCTGCAAGGCGACCCCGGCAAGGCGCGAAAGATGATCGGCTGGGAGACGCGCGTGCTGTTCAAGGACCTGGTGCGCATCATGGTGGACGCCGACATGGAGTTCATCGGGCTGCAATCAGCGGGCGAGGGGCGCAACCTTCGGCAGGCAGGCAGGACAGGCTGACCCCAGTAGGCCTTGTCAGTAAGATGCGGGAGTGATATTCGAGATGAACTCTAAAGTCACTAAAGAGCATATTCACCACCACTTGCGAGCCCGGATGAGCCAACGGGGGTAACTGTCGAAGAGATAGAGCAAACTTTGAACGGTGGTTGGGATGCCAAAGATGCGAAACAGGGTACAAAGGGAAAAGTACTAGTGGTTCCATATGCCGCGGAATGGGAGGGGCGCTTCTATTCGGAGAAGGAAATTACGGTATACTACAAACTGGTTGATGAAAAGATTATTCTCCTCACTGTTATCGCCAAGTATGGAGATGATTTTTCACAAAGGTGAATGCCATGAAGATCGAGTGTGACTCATTAAGAGATCTATTGTATGTTTGGTTGGGTAAACCTGAGGGAAAAGCTGCCCGAACTGAAACTGTAGGGCCTGGTGTGTTTGCGGATTTCGATCGGACTGGTCGGTTGATTGGGATCGAAATTTTGGATGCTTCTGAAGTAATGGAACAGAAAGTTCAATTCGAAGTTGCGCTTTCCCCCTTGCCTGCTGAGTTTTCGACAGTTGGATAACCTTTTCCCTATTGGCGATTCCTTCGACTGTCTCCCTGGCCTCCCGCAAGGACACACCTGCACTTGCGTCAGGCCGTCTCGCCCCGGCGGGCTCCCGGCCCGAACGGGGTGCAAGTGTCGGGACGATGTAGACCGCCACATCGTCCCGATATCATCCTGATGCTCTTACGGGACTCTTTTAGGGATGTCCCCGTTTGCCTGCACTTGCCAGGTGCAAGCGGGCCGGGAGCCCGCCGGGGCGAGACGGCCTTGCGGGAGGGCAAGCTGCCGAGTAGGCTTTCGGCAGTCGAGTCAAGTATAGTGACCAGGAGGTCGAGATGAAATTAATCGTGAGCCTAGACCGCGATGAAGACGGCGTCTGGATCGCAGAATGTCCGTCAATCCCCGGCTGTGTTAGCCAGGGTTCAACCAGAGAAGAGGCATTAGAAAACATCAAAGAAGCGATCCAGCTTTGCCTTGAAGTTCGCGCAGAACAAGGTCTTCCCCTGACAATTGAAACTCGCCAGGTGGAGGTATACGCCTGATGCCCATGCTTCCCCGACTGAGCGGCCGGGAAACCGTACGAGCCTTTGAATCTCTTGGTTGGGAGGTGGTCAGGCAAAAAGGGAGCCACATCATCCTGATCAAAGTTGGGCATATGGCGACATTGTCCGTTCCCAATCATAAAGAAGTTGCCAGGGGAACCCTGCGCAGTCTGATCCGTTCAGCAGGGCTGACCGTATCAGAGTTCATAGATGCCCTGAAAGATTAGTCATGAAAGTTGTTTCGATATTGCTCAACAGCGAGGTTGGGTGAGCAGTCGCAATACTTTGCCGAAGCGAACGAGGAAACAAGGTGATTAGAGGATATCCAAATGATCCATGAGTATATCGAATCCGCTTTACGTCACTCGCATAATGGTAGCTCGAAGAGCTACCATTATGAGATCATCGAAGACGAGGAACCCTATTACGGCGAAGTGCCAGAGCTACAGTGGGTATGGGCAACAGGAAAATCCCTGCCGAAGGCCTACTCGGGAAGAATGCCGCCAGAACCTGGCTGAAGTCGTGGATGGTTGGGTGTTAGTAAGGCTGGCGCGTGAGGATATTCTCCAGGTCGAGTGGGTATCAGAAGAGTTAGCATCTGAGGCCTGGTCGGTGTTCGAGAAGTTCAACGTTGACAAACAGTGGTCTTTCACCGATTGTGTTTCCTACGTGGTGATGAGGAGACTCGGGATGGTGGACGTTTTCGCGTTTGACCATCACTTCAACCAGATGGGATTTGTGCGCCAACCGTGACCGCTCTTGCCTGATACGCTATGGCCGGCTCCCTGGCCTAGCCCGCCGCATCGTCCCGACATCGTCCCGATGTTCTTACGGGATGTCCTTCGGGAAAACCGCCTTTTTGCCGAGTGCGCAGCACCTACTCGGTAGGCCTTCGGCAGAACAAGGTCTTCCCCTGACCCTTGAAACTCGCCACCTGAAATCCACCAGGTGCAGGCAGGTGGAGGTATACGCCTGATGCCCGCGCTATTGTCCGTTCCCAATCGTAACGCGGAATTCATTCCGCAACCAAATGCGATATGAATATCGCGCTACAAAATCTTCGCGGTTGGCATAGTTTTTACAGAGTTATACTATAGTGCGGCTTCCAGCCGCAACCAATAAAATTCACCGCGAAGATGCGACCCCCAAAGAGCGGGGGCAGGTGGCAAAAGCAGCGACGCTCTCGCCGCCTTGTGGAATGCCGAACACCCGGATGATCCGGTAGCGTAACTTTTTCATAATGCGGCCTCCAGCCGCAACCGAAGTAAGTCGGATTGGCAATCCGACCTACGAATTGCGCGGATCGCGCAAATGATGCCGAGTAATACTATAATCCTCCCGCAGGCCATCCCCTTCTTGCGGGAGGTCATCTCCCAGGTTTCTTCACTACGAAAAGAAATTCGATCGGAAGAACGCACGATGTTCTTGCGAAGTAAAAAATCTTTCTTCCGAAGGTCATCAGCCCCGATCAGTGGTATCTGCGTCATCAGCGTTCCAAGCTCATTGTCTTGGGAGACGGCACGCGGGTGGAGCAGCCCCGCGGAGCGGGGGGCTTCGCACGGCGCGGCAACGCAGGCAGAGGGGCTGTGGTGGGAGTACGTCACCACGGTAGATCACCCAGGCGGCGCGGCGAAGGTGCTTGTGGCGGCGCAAGATTTGCCCGGTCACGAAGCAAGTCGGCCGAGTAGGTGCTGCGCAGAGGCGGAAAAGAGTGTGACTTAGCCTGATAGCACAGGGGGACACGGAGGCCAGGTGTTGCTGCTTCTCTTGTCCCCCTGTTCAATCGAATGCAGATGAGGCAGAACCCCGCTGGTTTACACTGACCGAGTAGGTGCTGCGCATAAAAATGAGTGTAGAATAGAACGCAGATACCGCAATGAAGAAAACTGACTTTGAGATAATTCGCCAGAAGGTTCGCGAAGGTGATTACGAGATCAGTGTTCATGCCAGTAAGCGCCTTCGTCAACGTAAGATCAGTCTGGTAGAATTGGAACAGGTTATCGTCACCGGTGAGATTATTGAAAGAGGTCCACATGCCAAGCCATTTCCCAAATGCATCTTTCTGGGTTACCTTGAACCAAAAGGTGAAGCGTTACACGTGGTCTGTTCAGTAACACCCCATGCCACGGTTGTAACGGTGTATTTTCCAGATGAAGATCGTTGGGCACAAGATAAAATTCGTAAAAAATGAAGATGTCTAAAAAGAACTCTCTTTGTCCGATTTGTGGAAGTAAGACAACTACGCGGCTGATCGATTATGTCGATTGGAGTGGGGAGCATGTGTTGATTGTTCGAAAAGTCCCTGTGCGGGAGTGTAGTGATTTTGGGCACCAATTCATGACCGCGGATGTGGCTAAGGAAATCGAGCAGCTTTTCGAACTCGATCAGCAAGGCGTTTTGCGTCCGCAGGAAGTCTTAGCGACACCGGTTGTAAAGCTGGATGCACTGGCGTAATTTACGATGCACTGATATGGCGCGGCGGCGCAGGCCGAGGGGTTGTGGTGGGAGTACGTCACCACAGTTGATCACCCCTTCGCTTGCCCCTTCCCCTTCGCAAAGACTTGTCCTGCCTGCGCCAGTGCCGCAGGCACAGGTGAGCCTGCGAAGGAACGCTCAGGCTCAGCGCTTCGACCGGCTCCCTGGCCTGCCTGCCCTGGCAGGCCAGGCCAGGCAAGTCTCTCCAGGCTTCTCTCAGAGCCCATAAACAGGCAGTCCCGCTGCAAGCGCCAACGGGCGGGACTGCCTGTATTCATCGCACTTGCTCTTGACATTACAAGGTTTTCATGTGAGAATTCAAAATCTGAATGCTCAACAACCCCGTCATGATAAAAAGCCAGGAATACGAACTTCTCGATGCAATAGCACAGGACTCGCTGGTCACCCAGGCGAGTCTGTCTGCCCGCCTGGGAATAGCCGTTGGCAGCGTGAACTGGTATATCAAACGGCTGATCAACTGTGGCTATGTTAAAGTCTCTCACCTGGATCGCACGCGGCTGAAATATCATTTGACGCCGGAAGGCGTGTCCATTCTGACACAGCGCACATTGCAGTACCTGAAAAGATCATTGACAGTCTACAATGAACTGCGCCAAAAGGCCAAGGGGATGGTGACCGACCTGAGATCCCAGGGTGTCACTCACGTGTATATGGAAGGAGATGACGAGGTGATCGATATCCTACGGCTGACTTGTATTGAAGCGGGTATGTCTCTGGACGAAAGATCTGACGGGATCGTTCTTACAGCTGTAGGACAAAATTATGAGGTTGTTTCCCAGGGTGCTTTCAGACGATAAAGGTCTCTTTTGTACCGGTTCTCCGGTGGTATTCTTGTTTGAAAAGGAAAATATCAATGACAATTCGAATACACCCGACTGCAGAAGTCTCAGAAAAAGCAAACATTGGTGATGGCACCAGCATCTGGCACCACGCCCAGGTACGAGAGGGGGCGAAGATCGGACAAAACTGCATCATCGGCAAAGGCGTTTACGTGGACGCCGATGTCTCGCTGGGAAATAACGTCAAAATACAGAACTATGTGTCTGTGTATCATGGCGTCACGATCGAAGATGGAGTCTTCGTCGGCCCTCACGTTTGCTTTACCAACGACTTAACCCCTCGCGCCGTCAATCCCGACGGATCCTTGAAAGCCGCCGATGACTGGGTGCTTGGCACAACCCTCATCAAGCGCGGCGCGGCGCTGGGCGCAAATTCCACCATTGTGTGCGGGATCACGGTCGGGGAGTGGGCAATGGTCGGATCGGGCAGTGTGGTCACGCGCGATGTGCCTGACCACGGCCTGGCATTCGGGAATCCGGCCCGGCTGCATGGCTTCGTATGCGCCTGCGGAGGACGGCTGGAAAAAGAGACGCAGCAGGGTGAGGTTATCATTGCCAGATGCCCAAAGTGCGGCCTATCCACCAAACTATCTGTTCACGATTGGGAGAAGATACGATGATCAACATGGCGAAACCACAAATTGGAGCGGAAGAAAAACAGGCGGTCCTCGAAGTTCTGGATTCCGGGATCATTGCCCAGGGGCCTCGCGTGAAGGCCTTCGAAGAGGCCTTTGCAGAGATGTGTGGTGTCAAGAACGCCATCGCCACTACCTCTGGCACGACCGCGCTGCACGTCGCTTTGCTGGCAAATGGAATCGGCGAAGGGGACGAGGTCATCACTTCTGCCTTCACCTTCATCGCCTCGGCCAACAGCATCCTATACGTTGGCGCAAAACCGGTGTTTGTGGATATTGACCCGGCGACCTTCAACATCAATCCGGCGCTCATCGAAGCCGCCATCACGCCGCACACGAAGGCCATCCTGCCCATTCATCTCTACGGCCTGCCCTGCGACATGGACCCAATAATGGCCATCGCGAGGAAGCATGGGCTGGTTGTGATCGAGGATGCCTGCCAGAGTCATGGCGCTGAATACAATGGCAAGAAGGTCGGCTCTTTTGGCACCGGCACCTTCTCACTGTACCCGACCAAGAACATCACCTCCGGCGAAGGCGGCATGATCACGACCGGCGACGAGACCCTCGCCGAGAAAAGCCGCGTGATCCGCCAGCACGGGATGCGGCGGCGTTATTATCACGATGAACTGGGTTTCAATTTCCGTATGACCGATATTCATGCCGCCATCGGTCTGGCCCAACTGCAGAAACTCGACCGTTTCAACCAGGCCCGCCAGGCCAACGCCCATTACCTCAGCGCCCATCTAAAAGGCGTAATGGTTCCGGCAGTGCCTGCGGAGTGCAAACACGTATATCACCAATACACGATCCGTGTGCCCGATGGAAAACGGGATGCCCTGCGGACTCACCTGCAGGAAAAAGAGGTCGGCTCGGAGGTATACTATCCCGTGCCGGTCCATCAACAGAGTTTTTACGTATCGGATCTTGGCTATCATGTCAGCCTGCCTGAGTCGGAACGCGCAGCAATGGAAGTGCTCTCGCTCCCCATCCATCCCAGTCTGACCCAGGCAGACCTCGAAACGATTGTCGCCGCCGTCAATGAGTTTATGGCGGTATAGGACCTAACCCCCCGTTCCCCCCTTCCCTACCAGGGAAGGGGGGCTGGGGAGGATAGGTTTGGGAGCAAAACCTAATGACTAAAGTTGCCGTGATCGGCGTCGGTTCGATGGGCAGGAACCATGCCCGGGTTTACAGCGAGTTGCCCGAGGCGCATCTGGCGGCAGTCTCGGATGTCAACCCGCAGGCCGCCCAGGACGCAGCCGCGAAATACGGGGGGCGCGCCTACGCGGATTATCGGGAAATGCTGGCGAAGGAATCGCCCGAAGCGGTATCCATCGCCGTCCCGACCGCCATGCACGAGCAGGTCGGCATGGATGCGCTGGAGGCTGGGGCGCACGTTTTGATGGAAAAGCCTATTGCCGCCACGTTGGAGGAAGGCAAGCATCTGATTGAAAAAGCCTGTACCACCAACCGCCAGTTGATGGTCGGCCACATCGTGCGCTTCAACCCGTCCATGCAGGTGCTCAAGCAGAAACTGACAGATGGCGACCTGGGACGCATTTTCCAGGTCTTTTGCCGCCGCGCCGGGCCGTTCCCGGCCCGCATCCGCGACGTAGGCGTGGTCGTGGACCTGGCTCCGCACGACGTGGACGTGATGCGCTTCCTCACCGGCCAAAACCCAGTGCGGGTCTATGCCGAGACCGAGCGGCGCATCCACACCGACCACGAGGACCTCCTTTGGGGCCTGCTGCGTTTCCCGGATGGCGTGGTCGGCAGCCTGGAAATCAACTGGCTGACTCCGACCAAGATACGTGAAGTGCTTGTGCTCGGTGAGCGAGGCCTGTTCCGTGTCAACGATCTAACCCAGGATCTCTACTTCTACGAGAACGCTCAAGTCAATGGTGATCTTTGGTCAGCTCTGAAGACGCTGAAAGGTGTGAGCGAGGGCCATATGATTCGCTATGCAATTCAGCGTTATGAGCCGCTCAAGGCCGAATTGCAAGCCTTTTTAGGCGCGGTAAAAGAAGGCAAGCCGGTGCCGGTCAGCGGCGAAGATGGCTTGGAGGCATTGCGCCTGGCGCTGGCGCTGGTCGAATCCGGTCAGAGTCATCGAGTTATTGAGGTCTGAAATGAATTTGGGCAAACTACGTCAGAAACTCGAGCGAAAAGAAGCCCGCCTGGCCGTCATCGGGCTGGGTTATGTAGGTTTGCCGGTCGCGGTGCTGTTGGCCGAAACCGGATTTGACGTGCTGGGGGTCGAGATCCGCAGAGAGCGGGTCGAGAAGATCAATCGCGGCATTTGCCCAATCGAAGGGGTGGAGCCGGGATTGGCTGATTTACTGGCAAAGGTCATCGCCTCTCACAAACTGCGCGCCACAGCAGATTATGCTGATCTAAAAGACCGGGATGTCATCCTGATTGATGTGGAAACGCCGGTGGACGAACAAAACGTGCCGCGCTATGAGGCCTTGCATGCTTCTTTAAAGAGCCTGGGACCTGTCCTGAAATCAGGTGCGCTGGTGATTATCGAATCCACCATCGCGCCAGGCACGATGAAGGATATTGTCCTCCCCCTTCTCGAACAGAACAGCGGCAAGAAATTGAATGCTGATTTCTATCTAGGGAACTGCCCGGAGCGGGTGATGCCGGGGAAGCTGCTCAAGAACCTGCGCACACTCAGCCGGGTGTGCGGCGGGATGACCCCTGAAACAGCAGAGGCGATGCTGGCCCTCTACCGGCATATCGTCCAAGCTGACTTGGACCCGGCGGACTGTATCACGGCCGAGCTGGTCAAAACTGCCGAGAATGCCTACCGCGACGTGCAGATTGCCTTCGCAAATGAAGTGGCCTTGATTTGTGAGGCGGTTGGAGGCGACGTGTGGAAGGTGCGTGAACTGGTCAATAAAAGCCCGGGACGACAGATGCACCTGCCGGGGGCCGGAGTGGGAGGTCACTGCATCCCCAAGGACCCGTGGTTGCTGGCTTATGGCGTCAAAGACAAGAATGTAACACTGCGCGTTATTCCGGCGGCGCGCTCCGTGAATGATTCCATGCCTTTGCATATGGTTGAATTGCTGAAAGATGCCCTGGCTGGGGCTGGGCTGGAACTCAAAGGGAGTCGTATCGCCGTGTTGGGGTATGCTTATCTGGAGGACAGCGACGATACTCGCAACAGTCCCAGCGAAGTGCTGGTCCGCCGATTACGCGAGTTGGGCGCGGAGGTGGTCATCCATGATCCGTGGGTGGAGGAATACCACGGCGAAGTGATGGAACGTGTGCGAGGCTGCGATGCGGCGGTCTTGATGGTGGCCCACACTGCTTATCGGACGATGGATTTGAATTTACTCAAGGCAGCCCTGCGCACCCCGCTCCTGGTGGATGGACGGCGGGTGTTCGAGGCTTCCCGGGCATGGGCAGTGGGTCTGGAGTATTGGGGGATAGGCGAGGCGAGATGAAGAAGCGAGTGAAGGTCGTCACCATCGTCGGTGCCCGACCACAGTTCATCAAGGCTGCTCCAGTCAGCCGGGTTTTGCGACAGCAGCATACCGAGATCCTGGCGCACACCGGCCAGCATTACGACGATAACATGTCGGCGGTCTTCTTCGATGAACTGGATATTCCGGAACCCGATTACAACTTGGGAATTGGGTCTGGTTCTCATGGTGCACAAACTGGGGCGATGCTGGCAGCCATCGAACAGGTTCTGGTGAAAGAGCAGCCGGACTGGGTGTTGGTCTACGGTGATACCAATTCCACCCTGGCGGGTGCTCTGACGGCTGCGAAACTGCACATAAAGATTGCCCACGTGGAGGCTGGGCTGCGGAGCTTTAACCGTGCCATGCCCGAAGAGATTAATCGCGTGATGGCTGACCATCTTTCGGATTTGTTGTTCTGTCCCAGCCAGACAGCAGTGGACAACCTCGCTGTGGAAGGGATCTCGCGCGGGGTCCATCTGGTGGGCGACGTGATGGCTGATGCCCTGGCTTTTGCCGTCGAGCGCTCACAGGGTCGGTCGCAAATCTTACTAAGATTTGGGCTGGCAGCAAAGAAATATCTGCTGGTCACCGTTCACCGTGCCGAGAATACGGATAATCATGACCGATTGAAAAATATTTTATCCGCTTTGAATTCCTTATCAGAAACTGTTGTCTTCCCGGTTCATCCGCGTACTCGCCTGGTGATTGAGAAAATGGATTATACTCTTCAAGATCATGTATTATTGAGTGAACCGGTGGGTTACCTGGACATGGTGCAGTTAGAGAAGTCGGCGCGCATGATCTTGACGGATTCGGGAGGCATTCAGAAAGAAGCCTACTGGTTGAGCGTACCCTGCGTCACACTGCGGGACGAGACGGAATGGCTGGAAACAGTACAGGCTGGTTGGAATGTGCTCGTGGGAGCGGATAAAGAGGCGATCGTCCAGGCGGTGCGCTCGTTCGAGCCACCCGCGGCCCACGAGGTTTTGTATGGAAATGGCAAGGCCAGTGAGCACATCGTGCAGGCTTTCGCCGCTGCAGGATAAACTGTGGTGAAGGTGTCAAATGGACTCAAACAATAAGCGTATTGCCGTCATTGGCGGAGCAGGACTGGTCGGCTCGCACATCGTGGATCAATTGACGCGTGAGCCGGTCGCCGAAATTATCGTTTATGACAACTTTGTGCGCGGCACGCGCGCCAATCTGGCCGAAGCGGCGAAAAGCCCGAAAGTGCGGGTGGTGGAAGCTTCCATGACAGACCGGGATACCTTGCGCCGCGAACTCACGGCGCAGATAGGCTTGGAAGAAGGCTTGAAAGAATTGGCAAGTCAGTTATGAAAATACTTAAGTCTGTGAGGCACCTATGAGATTCTCAGCAAACAGTCACTCGGCTAAATTCTTGGTAAGTCACAGGAAATTATTGTGGCGTATATCAGTTAGTGAATTAAAGTCTCGTTATGCTGGTTCAATTTTTGGTTTAGGCTGGGCGATCCTGACGCCATTGTTAATGTTGCTCCTCTACGCCTTGGTATATCTTGTGATTTTTCGTGTCCGAGTACCTGATCTTTCGTCGGTCCAATATGTCATGTTCATCTTCTCCGGTTTGGTTCCGTTTTTGGTGACTAGTGAAGCTCTCTCTACCTGCGTTGGTTCGGTGGTTGCAAACAAGGCTGTCCTGAGCAACACCGTCTTCCCTATTGACTTAGTTCCAGTCAAAGCTGTCTTGTTGAGCCAAGTCACGATGGTTGTCGGCTTTATTTCTATCCTGGTCATTCTTCTCTTTATGAGGACATTATCTTGGACTATTTTGCTGTTTCCGTTAATCTGGTTCCTTCAAATGCTTGGGCTGATAGGGCTTGCCTGGATACTCTCGTTGGTCAATCTGGTTTTTCGTGATTTGCAGAATATGATCGGTCTGATCCTGATGTTGGTCATGATTATTTCGCCCATTGCCTATACAGCGGATATGGTTCCGTCGACTCTCAAGCTACTTGTGCTGTTGAACCCATTTGCCTATTTTGTCATTGCCTATCAAGATATTCTTGTGCTGGGGCAATTGCCGCCTTGGTGGAATATCCTTGTATTAGTAATAATGTCCTTGGGAATATTCATCTTGGGCGGTTTCTTCTTTAGTCGCTCTAAAAGGGTTTTAATTGATTATGTCTGATCAAATTGCGATTCGATTCCAAGACGTTGGGAAGATGTATAAAATATTCCCAACCCGTCTGGATAATTTTCTTGACGCACTTGGTTTAGCACGCCTGATGCCCTGGCGGCGGATCGAGCCGCGCGAGTTTTGGGCTTTACGCGATATCAACTTGGAGCTTAAAAAAGGCCGCCGCCTTGGGATTATCGGTCGAAACGGTGCCGGCAAGAGCACCTTACTTAAGTTAATTGCTGGAAATCTGATACCTACCGAGGGTCGCATCCAAGTCAATGGTCAGGTTCAAGCTCTTTTGGAGGCGGGGGCTGGGTTTCATCCAGAATTTACTGGTATGGAGAACATTCGCGCGGCTTTAGTTTATCAAGGTTACACCTCAAAAGAGATGGAAAGTGTGATCCAAGACATTGTTGAGTTCACCGAGCTGGGTCAATTTTTAAACCAGCCCCTCAAAACGTATTCGTCCGGTATGGCTGCGCGATTGATCTTTGCAACTGCGACGGCACTCAAACCTGATATCCTGATTGTGGATGAAATCTTGGGGGCAGGTGACGCCTACTTTTCCAGTAAGTCAGCCGCACGAATGAAGAGCCTGGTGGAAGATACCGGAGCATCGGTATTATTAGTTTCTCATTCAATGGGCGACATTCTTCGCTACTGTGAGGAATGTTTCTGGATGGAGCGCGGCCGAATTGTCAAACAAGGCTCCAGTCTAGAAGTAATAAAAGCCTATGAGGAATATATTCATGTTTTGGAAGACCGGCGCTTGAAGGCGAAGAATCGTAAGCGCCAATCCGCGAACTATAGTGTTATCCAATTGGACCTTTATAGCGATGCAATGCTGCTGGTGTTCCAGTTGCAGGGTGAAATGGGAGCTTGCTGTGAAATTTCCGAAATCACGTTGCTTGAAAATGGTCAAGTAGAAGAAACCCTGAGAGTAGGGGATGTGCAGGACAACAATTGGTCTCAAGCCTCCGTGCTGTATCTGGATGGTAGTAATTGGTCCAAGCCACAGCGGACTACCGAAGGTTGGTGCCGGCGTCTCAAGATTCAACCGAACAACCCTGGTGGAGTTCAGGGTACGGCTGCGTTTTTTACCTATCTATTGTTTGACGATTCTGATTACGCACTTCGAGTACGTTACCGTTGCGACGACTCGGCACGAGTGTCACTGATGATTTCTAGGAACAGCGTTGTGGTGCAAGATCAAGTGATCTTGCCTGCCTCCGGGTCTAAATGGATTGAATGGGATCTTCCCATGGTTTTAAAACCCAAGACTGCTTTGCCGCCCCAGGAAGAAATGGTCGGGGTAGATTCCTCATTGGCGATTGAGCCAAAGACTGCTTTGCCGCCAGAGGAAAATAGGATCAAGGCAGATTCTTCAATGTCATTAGAGCCTAAGACTGCTTTGCCACCCCAGAAAGAAATGGTTGGAGTGGCTTCTTTTCTGCCGTTAGATGGAGGCAAGATAGAAAAAGGTCTTTCACACGAAAGTGAGATTTCTCGGCCCAACAGACGTTCCATTACGAGATGGCCTAGTGAAGGGTCCCTGACGATTGAAAAAGCCCTGATGTTAGGGGTAGATGGCGAGGAACATGTGGTGTTTAAAGTAGGCAGCACGTTGACTCTAAGCATGCTGATTAGTGCTCACCGTAGTGGTCATTTTTCGCTCGTGCCGGCAGCTACCCTTTTTCGTTTAGATGGGATATTTGTTTCCAATCTTGTTGGTCCAATGATGCCGCTTGACCTAAGAGATGGGGAGAGCAAAGAAATTCGCCTGACGCTTTCTCCTTTGAACTTGGGCGATGGCAATTACGTCTTCTCAGTTTCAATCTTTGAGGAAATAGTGGGTGACAGTTCTCGTTATGATCTCATCGATCGCAGTTACGAATTCCAGGTCATTGGGAATGATTCGTTGCTTGCAAGTGCAATTTTTCAACACCCTGCGACTTGGACATTAGTGTGAATTTTCATCACCGGATTCAATCTATAATCAGAACAAAGAACTTGATACTTACTTTGGGAGTCAACGGCTTATGGCAAAAATGACTGTAAATGGAATATTGCTGATATACCACCACGATCTTGCCCCCTATGCATCTAACATGTTTGAGCATATACGCTCCTTTCAGGAAAATTCCCAGTTCAAGGTATGGGCGGTCAACACCTATCTGGGTTTTCCCAAGGTGCTGACTGAATTCAAATTCCAGGCCATTGTCTTGCACTACTCGCTGTTTGCTTTTACACATTTCCCCTTAGACGAAGACTTTCGAGCATATCTTTCCGAATGTACATCCAACTACAAAGTCGCTTTCTTCCAAGACGAATATCATTTATGGCCGGAACGTGCGGAGGTCATTAACCGGTACAAGATCGACTGCGTGTACACCTGCCTGGAGCCGGACTACTACAAGGACACCTATCAGCAGTATACCCGTGTGCCCCGCATAGAGACCTATCTGCCAGGCTACGCCAGCGAAGAGATGGTTCGCCTGGCACAGAGAGTGAGCAAGCCGGAATCGGAACGGACGATTGATATTGGCTACCGTGGCCGCCATAATACCTATTATCTTGGAAAGGGGGCGCGTGAGAAGATAGAGATTGGGGTACGTTTTCGGGAGTTGGCGGCGGGGCTGGGGCTGACAATGGACATCGAAACTGAGGAACACAAGCGGATCTATGGGGAGCAGTGGCTTGCCTTTCTGGCGAACTGTCGGGCGACGCTGGGGGTGGAGGCGGGTTCGTCAATCTTTGATATTGACAATGTGATCGTACCCCAATACCAGAAACTGCTGGCAAAAAACCCGCAGATCAGTTTTGAGGAGATGTATAAGCGACTGCTGGTGAAGTATGATGGCAAGGGGGTGTATTATCGGACGGCGAGTCCGCGTGTGTTTGAAGCAGCGGTGGTGCGGACGTGTCAGATCCTGTACGAGGGGAGATACTCTAGGATTCTGGAGCCGATGGTGCATTACATTCCGTTGAAGAAGGACTTCTCGAACTTTGACGAGGTGATCCGGCTGTATCGGGACGAGGAGTTCCGGCGTGAGTTGACGGAGAACTGTTATCGGGATCTGATCGCTTCTGGGGCGTACGGTTACCGGCGGTTTATCGAGAAGTTTGATGAGGGGTTGGTTGCGGCCGGGATGAAGCCGGGGATCTCGCCGGGGTTGGTACGGCAGGTGACGGAGAGACTGAAGGAGGGGGAGAAAGCGATTATGATCAAGAAGGTGGAAGGGCAACGGGCTGAGTATCAGGAGTTGATGAACAAGCATGTGGCTTTACA
>Ga0180009_10004203_pt1 | contig 16010 bp, 15 predicted proteins | sample OS_PC_MetaG_FD_123537 | JGI IMG/M metagenome (GOLD analysis project Ga0180009, IMG submission 123537) | Groundwater microbial communities from the Aspo Hard Rock Laboratory (HRL) deep subsurface site, Sweden - OS_PC_MetaG | ecosystem: Environmental > Aquatic > Deep subsurface > Groundwater...
GAGGATGTTCTGGATGGTTTGATGCAGAAGCATGCCGGTTTGAGGTTTAATCACAATCGGCAGAGCCTTAGGGTTGTCGAGCATATCGAGAGACGCTATCCCGATTTTCCGGGGTTGAATCTGACCTACGAGACGCGCGAGGGGATAGTCAAACATGAAACCTCATACGATCTTTCGGAGGCTGACGACTATAATCCTGATCTGAATGCCACTCTCGAAGCACAGTTAGTCAATTATGCCGATGAGATTGCCTACAATTGCCATGATGTCGATGATGGGCTCTTTTCCAATGTTCTTGATCTCGACGAGATAATGCAAATTCCTCTCTGGGGAGATTTGTTTCGACGTTCTGAGAAAATGCAGCCGGATCTCTCGCGCTCGAAACGCCAGTATCATGTTATCAGAATGCTCATAAATCGCGAAGTGACGGACTTGATCACGAATACAGCCCGGAATTTGCAGAAGCATGGAGTTCAATCCCTGGATGATGTCAGGAAAAGCAAAGAGCCGATAATGCGATTTTCTGATGAGCTTGATTCCGAAAACAGAGTACTGAAGCGTTACCTGATGGACAATATGTACCGTCATTGGCGGTTGATTCGGATGACCGCGAAAGCGAAGCGCATCCTTACGTCGCTCTTTGAGGCTTATATCGATGATCCGAAGCAGTTGCCGCCGAAATATGCAAGAATGGTGGAGGAAGAGTCTGCCGCGCAGGTTATCTGTGATTATGTCGCCGGTATGACCGACCGATTTGCGCTTTCCGAACACCAGAAGCTTTTCGATCCTCTCGAAAGAGTCTGATCTAGACGTGTAAGGGCAGTAATGCCCTCACTCCATCCGACATCGGTTTGCCAATTACGTAAGTCGAAAGCCTCGCGCATACGACAATTCATGCTGCTCGCACATGTGTGAAATGCGCAACGTATACCGCGATCGAAGATCACGGCCACATAGTCTATGCATCAAATGTGAAAATCTCTTCACAGCGAACCTCACGAAGGACTGGCCGCATTCACAATGTCCGATCTGTTCAACAATTGAACAAGCATGTTTGTATGTTTTGATTCAATCGATTAGGCGGGGTGCAAATCGCAATTATGACGATTGAATCCTGTTCGATCTGTGTAGCCTTGCGCGGCATGGACTTTGCTTTTGACGGTATGAACTTCACCTGCAGGAGTATTCATGGAGTGTTATTTCAGCTCGACCAGCATAGATTCCGATTCAGAGAAGCACAACGCCCTGCTGTCATTTACCGTTCCTGATCTTGGCATCGTCTTCAGAGCACAATACTCAGGCGACGAAATCGAGTGCGAATATGCCTCGCTTCTGAGCCTTCTAGAATTTGTAGACATCAATCCCCAGCTCTTCAGGAACAAGACTGTCGAAATATTCGGTGACAGCTTTGTTGTAATCAATCAGGTGAATGACAAGATGTATTGCCAAAAGGACCTTGAACCGTATCGCAATATGGCGCTGCTCTTCAAGAGGAAAATCCCGTATGTCTTGAATTATGTGAAAGCGAAAGAAAATCCCGCCCAAAACCGAACCAGCAGTGATTAAGTATATCCCGTCTCCACCCCTTTCCCTGAGCGGCCCCTTGAGGGCCGCTTTATTTTTGATAACAAAGAGATTGACTTAAACTGCGAGTGAATCTACTATTCACCTATGGCAAGAGACCAGGTGAGTAAGCTGAAGTTCGAGGATCTATACTCCCGAATCGACAAAGGGAGCGTTGAGCCGATTTATTTCCTGAATGGGAGCGAGGAGTATCTCAAAGTCGAGTTCCTGAAGCTTCTGAGATTGAAGCTGTTCGGCGATAAGAAGGCGACTGCCAATGTGGAGAAGATTTCGGCATCGGCCGGTTCCGCACCCGCGATTATCGATCTAACGTCTGACTATTCGCTGTTCTCCGGCGGGCGGCTGGTGGTTGTGTATGATATTCAGCGAATATCCAAAGCTGGACAGGAGATGCTGCTCTCGTATTTCCCGACCATTCCCGACGGTAACCATCTGGTGTTGTTCGGACCGGCGTCTTTCGATATGCGGACGAAGTTTTACAAGTATCTCACGCAGAATGCGACCTGGTCATCACTTTCGGCCCTCAGTGAGCGATCCGCACCGTTTTGGATCAAGAGGCGGATAAGTAAGTATGGTCTAAAGATTGAACAGCCCGCACTCGAACAGCTGCTGCGATATGTCGGCAACTCATACGGACTGCTCGCGAACCAAATAGATAAGCTTGTCATTGCAGCGGGGGACAAACAGACAATCGATGTCGCTGATATCGATAAACATACTGCGGTGGCGGCCGAATTCGAGGTCTTTAAGCTTCTTGAACTCGTTGATTCTCGCGATAGGACCCGTGCGCTGCAAGTATTGACCCGGCTGATGGAGAAGTCCGACGGAATCCGGTCGGTGCTGTTCTGGCTGAGCGAGCGGTTTTTCCAGTACTATTTTATATCCTCAAACCACCGGCATTTGTCCGATGGAGAGATGGCCGCGAGTCTTCACATGTCGCCATATATCCTGAAGCGAATGATGGATTTGGTTCAGAAAGTGCCTTCCGAGCATTTCGAGAAGTCTATAAGAGCTATCACACAAGCCGAAGTCTCCCTGAGGTTTGCAAGCCTGCCGTCCAGGCTGGTTCTGGAGAATCTGATTATTTCTTTGACGGGTAGAGATTAACGGGAATAAACTGATGCTGCTTTTGTCTGTATGAAGGCGAAGCCGAAGCAGGACGGCCAGCTCGATGAGGAGTTGGTCCTGGTCAGGAAAGCGAAACGGGGCGACCACGACGCTTTCTCACGGCTGGTTAGATTGAATCAGAAGAGAATCTACCGGCTGGTTTACAGGTTCTGCCGCGACCATGACACTGCTGACGAGCTTGCACAGGAGACTTTTGTGAAGGCGTATATGTCGCTCGACACATTTCGCGAGGAGTACCGGTTCTCCAGTTGGATCGGCACGATAGCCACGAATCTCGCGTTCAATCACCTGAAGAGACAGAAGCGGCAGGTTTCCATAGTGGATTATCCTATCGAGGAGATCATCGCCGATCCCAATCCGGGAGCTGATCCATCGCGGAGCCTGACTGATAGAGAAATGATGGACAGGCTTGAAGAAGAGGTCGAGAAGCTGCCGCCGGAATACAAAACTGTGTTTATTCTGAGAGTGAATGAAGAGCTGAGTTACGAAGAGATCGCGAAAAGGCTCGGAATAGAAATGGGAACCGTGATGTCGCGCTTGTTTCGAGCCCGTTCGAGGCTAAAGAAGGCTCTGGAGGATTATCTGTGAGCAAAGATGATCGTGACAGATTAGAAATCGAGATAAACAGGTATCTCGACGGCGAGACATCCGACGGCGACTTTGAAAAGTTCCTGAAAGGTCGGCCTGAGGATTTCGATGTAGATAGCTTCAGATCTCTCAAAACACGAGTCGAGAAGATTGAGGAACTCTACCGCCAGTTGGAGGAGCCTTCTGTTCCCGATGGCTACTGGGAAACGTTTACTGATCGCGTCGTTGAGAAACTTGGTGCCAAGGAGACATCATCGCTATGGGATAGAGTGCTGGGAATCATCCTTCCGACAAGATGGCCGAAGATGGCATTCGGATATGCAGGCGCGCTGGCATCGGTGCTACTCGTTTTTGTAATTGGCAAGGCAATTATGGAGAGTGGCGCGGACACATACTCGCCAGCTTCATATCAGACGCCCGTTGTTGAGGATAAGTCTGCGGAGCACCCTGCGAAAGACGAAGTCGAAATCAGTGACGACGCAGAACCGAAACGCGTTGAGCTGCCTAAAAGTGCCAGCAGACTCGAACCGGTGGGAGTTGGGAACGTCGAGATTGATCGTGAGAAGAAATCGGGTATTGACGAATTTACAGTGGACGACAGGCAGATAGAAGCCGAAGCGCCATCGGGAGTTCCTGAAGGTGGCAAAGGAGCGGCGGAGAAAAAGGCCACAGCAGTTCCTGTTCCTGAGCCGAGTGAAGAGGATGTCAGGCTTGCGACTATCGAAATCATAGAAGGAGATGCTGAGCCTCATGATGATGTCGTCCCTGAAATGCTCCAAATGCCGGAGCCAATAGCAAATGATTTCGTGCCCGAGATCGTCAGAGAAGAACCATCCCCTATACCACCCATTGAGGGAGAGGAGCCTTCTCTGCATGAACTGAGCGATATAACACCTGACATTAGCAAGCAAAGTGCCATGCAATTTGCCATAAAGAGCACGTCGGGGCTCTCGGATGAAACCGATGGAAAGGGTGTCCGCGAGACCAGCGTCTGGAAATACGATAACTGGAATCTGGAAGACTTGCGCTCCCGCCTAAGATTCTACGAGGCGATTGTTGCCGACTCTGCGTTCTCAAGCGAGACATTCTCAGAATATGCCGAAATCAGATCTTCTGTGGCCATTCTAACTCGCGATTCTATCGACATATACGACGCCGTGAACACAATCGACACCCTTCTCAACTACAATCAACAAATCGACAGACCTACCTGGATGCTGCGTAGAGAGCAGATACGATCCCTCCGAAATTCGATGACTAATCCGTAAATTTCCGGGAATAATCGATTCTCTTGTTTGTCAACTAACTGAGACGACAAAATCAAACGGGAGGTCAAAATGAACCGGAACTTAGCTCCAAAACTGCTTGCTCTTACAGCGATGCTGCTTCTTTGCAGCAGGGCATTCGGCATCATCATTGTCGATCGGCCCAATCCAAACGACCGTTTCATATCGCTGCAGCAGCAACACGTTGATGTCTCCATTGTCGATGGTGTATCGCAGACGACCATTTCGCAGACATTTCACAACAATCAGGGACGTCAGCTCGAGGGCACGTATCTATTTCCGATCCCGGAGGGAGCATCGGTATCGAATTTCAGTATGCTGATTGGCGGAGTGGAAGTCGAAGGAGAAATCCTCGACAAGCGCGAGGCCGCTCAGCGTTATCACGAAATTGTGCGGCGCATGCAGGATCCGGGACTGCTTGAGTATGTCGGCAAGGATTTGTTTCAGGCACGTGTCTATCCGATTCCGCCGCATGGCGATGTCAAGATCAAGATCTTCTATCAGCAGGTGCTGCCATACGACAACGGTGTCGTGACATATAGATTCACTTCAGAAGATCCGAAGTTTTATGCGGCTCCTATCGCCGATTACCGCCTGAATGTGGTGATCGAATCGCAATCAAAGCTCAAGGCTGTCTATTCTCCGACGCATAGCGTAGACATCGACCGTCCCGATGAATGGAATGCGGATGTGCTTCTTTCGCAGTCGAATCAGACAAGAACGAAAGATTTCCTGCTCTACTATTCTGTTTCGAAAGAGGATGTCGGGCTGAATCTGCTGACTCATTATGACAGAGATGAGAATCAGGGTTACTTTCTCGGGCTGATCGCTCCCGATCTGAAGCAGGAGGAGGGTGCGGCTGCTCCGAAAAACGTGCTGTTTGTGCTGGACGTTTCCGGTTCGATGGCGGGCGAGAAGATCGAGCAGGCGAAGCAGGCGCTCAGGTTCTGTCTTAATTCACTGAATGAGAATAATAGATTTGGGATTGTCAGCTACTCTGATGAGATCACGCGGCTTTTCCCGGAGATGCTTGAGGCAAGCAGAGAAAGTGTGAGGGAAGCCATCGCGGCTGTCGATCAGCTCAAAGCTGAGGGGGGAACAAATATCAACATGGCGTTGCTGGAAGCGATTGGCATCGGTGGAGACAGATCATTTGCAGACTACATCATCTTCCTCACCGATGGCGAACCGACAGTTGGCGAAACCAATCCGCAGCACATTGCTGAGAATATCAAGATCGCAAACAAGGCAGGGTGGAAGATATTCTCGTTCGGCGTTGGATATGATGTCGACGCTAAGCTCCTCGACCGGCTGTCATCGGAGTCGAACGCTGTTGCGAGTTATGTGCGACCGGGCGAGGATACCGAAGTCAAGGTGTCGAGCTTCTTTGCTAAAATCGCCAATCCAGCCATGACCGATATCAAGATTGTATGTGACGGTAACAGCTTGGCTCAGATCTACCCACGGACGCTGCCCGATTTGTTCTATGGCATGCAGCTCGTGGTTGCCGGCAAATTCGAGTCAGCGGGCGGGGCGACTGTGAGGCTCGAAGGTTTCGTAGAGGGCAAGCCGAAAGCATACACATACAATGTCGAATTCTCGCCGAGACCTGGCGCTGACGAGCTTGTTCCGAGGCAGTGGGCAGTTCGACGAATCGGGTATCTTCTGGATCAGGTCGGACAGGGCTCTGCCACGACAGAAATCAAAGATGAGATTGTGAGACTGTCGAAGAAGTACGGGATCGTGACGCCGTACACGTCTTTCTTCGTCGAGGACCCGGCATTGGCGCACCATCAGCCCGGATTTCCGACAATATTCAATGAAGAGGCTGTAAGACTCATGGCCATGCCTAGCAGCAATTCTATGCTAATTCTGGACGCGGAGTCAGGAAATGGCGGCAGCAAGAAAAGCGCGATCGCCCGGTCGGATGTGTCTAAGATGATGCTTGGGGATGTTTATGAGGAATTCGACGGCAAGGCTGCGCATGATTCTCCTTCCGCAGACGCATACCTGCCGACTACCGAGCTTGAGGCAAAGGTGACATCGCAGGTCGGTTCGGAGAGACTTTCACGACTGGCATCAATAGGTGACCGAACATTTCAGATGATCGGCAACACTCTGGTTGACAGCAAGTATGATGGCTCGCAGCAGATTATCAAGATCAAGCCGTTCAGCGACGCCTATTTCATGCTTCTGGAGATGAAGCCGGAAATCGGGAAGTACCTGGTGACAGGAGACGAGATAATCGTGGTTGTAGGAGACATCGCGGTAAAGATATGCGAGGATGGCGAGGAGACGCTTAGCCAGGAGATTCGGGAGACAATCGGCTAGGAAACCCACCTTCAGGACGAGGGGCGCTCGATCCAGGCGCCCCTCTTTTGTTATTGACAACGAAACCGTGCGTGGTATTTTTCATACGTATGTGGAAAATGGTGAGATTACTCGTGGGGATGGCAGCGATTGCATCCGCCGTAGCGATTGGTGGCACCGATATGCCGTTCTATTCAGAAAAGACAGATCCGTATGTAGAACTGCGCAAGAAAATGGTGAAAGAGCAAATCGAATCGCGAGGCATCGCAGACAGCATTGTGCTGGAGTCGATGAGGAAGGTGCCGAGACACCTCTTCGTTCCCGGACGGTTTGTGAAGCGTGCGTATGATGACGGCCCACTGCCAATTGGCCACGATCAGACAATTAGCCAACCCTATATTGTGGCACTGATGACCGAACTCCTTGACCTGGAAGGTGACGAGCGGGTTCTTGAAATAGGGACAGGCTCCGGCTACCAGTCTGCGGTGCTGGCGGAAATCGTCGATTCGGTATATTCCATCGAAATCGTATGTGAGCTTGCGGAGTCAGCCACAGATTTGCTGGCCAAGCTCGGCTATCAGAATATCAAAGTCGTTTGCGGCGATGGCTATCGCGGGGATACAACGGCGGCACCATTCGATGCAATAATTGTCACAGCGGCGCCTGATCACATTCCGGAACCGCTGGTGGAGCAGTTGAAGTTTGGCGGACGCATGGTTCTTCCGGTTGGCGATTTCTATCAGGAACTGGTGGTTATCGAGAAGACCGAGGACGGCATAGTCAAGCGGCGATCGATACCCGTAAGGTTCGTGCCGATGACCGGCGAAGCCGAGGAAAAATAGCGATCCTCAACTGTCGAGCCGTATCTGCCGGTGAAACATTGGGATCGGGTCTCCGTATGATGAAAGGACAAGAAGGAGATAATGTCGGATGTTTGTTGGATTTGTTCTCATATTGATCGGCGGGTTTTTTCTGCTCAAGAATCTCGATATCATCCCTTACTGGTATGGCTGGCATGAAATGTGGCCGCTGGTGCTGGTCGCAGTCGGTCTGGCGATGATCTTCGACACGGTCGTCAAGAAGAGAAAATCGAGTTCGAGCAAGAAGACTTAGTAGAGCAGCGCCGATTCCATTCGCTGATTTCCAGACCCATCTGGTCCTGCTATTCTCGCTCCGGGACCTTGTTTGGAATTTTTCATAACTCCACTCGTAATAACAGTTTTTGTTGACTGCATCTTTCCATAATGAATATTTGTTCGCGAGAGCTGTAAGGTACTCCAGACCATGATTTCCTAATGAGGCAGCTATGACTCTATCCGGGTTCTTTTTTCTCTGCCTGCTGGCAGGTCTTATATACGCAGTAATCAGCTTAATAATGTCGGGTGGTTTTGGCGGCGCGGATGCTGCTGAAGTCGCAGCGGACAGCAGCGGTATCGACGCCGGTGATGTTGGCGGAGAGATCACATTCTCGCCGGCATCTCCAGTCGTGATTGCGACGTTTATTACCGCATTTGGCGCCGGTGGAATTGTTGGCATCGAAGGATTGAAATGGTCCGCTCTACAGTCGACATCGCTTGCTGTTGGTTCGGGGCTTCTGATAGCTGGACTCGTGTACGGTGTGCTGAATGCTGTATACAAGAGGACACAGGGATCATCTGAGGCGAAAGCGGATGATCTGATTGGCATGACCGCTGAAGTCATCACGCCGATATCCAAAGAAGGCACCGGTGAATTGGCATACGTCGTCCGGGGAGCAAGATTCACGGGTGCGGCGCGCTCAGTCGACAATGAGAAGATCGATAAGAATAGCCTGGTCGAGATCGTTCGTGTAGTCGGATCAACCATGTATGTTAAGCCGTGGTCCGGCGACTCATCGAATCAGAAGGGATAGATTATGTTCGGACTTGATGTAAGCTGGATATTCGCCGTATTCGCCTTGATAATCGTTGTCTTCGTGATGTTTGTCGTCATCTCGAAGAGGTATATCAAGGTCGGTCCCAACGAAGTGCTTGTGATATCAGGTATGCGGCACAGAATCAAGACCGCTGCAGGTGACAGGGAATCGGTCGGATTCAGAATTCTCAAGGGCGGCGGAACATTCGTGATCCCGGTATTCGAACGAGTGGATCACCTTTCTCTCGAATTATTCACCCTCGATGTAAACACTCCGGAGGTTTACACGGCGAAGGGTGTTCCGGTTATGGTGGATGGAGTCGCGCAGGTTAAAATCAAGGGCGATGAAGTTTCGATACGAACTGCTGCGGAGCAGTTCCTCTCCAAGGCAAAACAAGAGATCATGGAGATTTCGTTACAGACCATGGAAGGTCACCTGCGCGCCATCCTTGGAACGATGACAGTCGAAGAGATCTATTCGAATCGTGATGCATTTGCCTCTCAAGTTCAGGATGTAGCCGCCGCCGACATGGCGAACATGGGAATGGTGGTGGTATCGTTCACCATACGCGATATCCGCGACAAGCAAGGTTATCTCGATGCACTCGGCAAGCCAAGAGTGGCGCAGGTCAAGAAGGATGCCAGGGTCGGAGAAGCGGAAGCAGAACGAGATGCCACGATCCAATCAGCTGAAGCGCGGAAAATCGGAGAGGTCGGAAGACTTGAAGCCGAAACCAAGATTGCCGCCGCCGATCGCGATTATCGTATGAGATTGGCGGAATATGAGGCATCTGTCAATCAGAAAAAGGCCGAAGCAGATCTGGCCTATGACCTGCAGAGGTACAAGACAGAGCAGTTGGTCAAGGAAGAGGAAGTCGCCGTGAAAGTCGTTGAGAAAACGAAGGAAATCGAGATCGGCGAACGCGAGGTGCGGAGAAAAGAGCTCGAACTCAACGCATCGATCGAACGTCCTGCCGACGCCGAGCGGTATCGCATGCAAACGATAGCTGAAGCAGATAAGTTCAAGCTGCAGACCATTGCTGAAGGTCAATCGTCTGCAATCAAGCTGACCGGGTCGGCAGAGGCCGATGCCAACAAGGCGAGGGGTTTCGCAGAAGCGGATGTTATCAAGGCGCAGGGACTTTCTGAGGCGGAGGCGATGGCCAAGAAAGCAAGTGCATGGCAGGAATACAATCAGGCTGCGATCGCGCAGATGTTAATAGAAAAGCTTCCCGAAATAGCCAGGGCTATCTCAGAGCCACTGGCAAAAACTGAGAAGATCGTCATAATCAATTCCGGGGGAAATGGCAGGGGGGGGGAGCCTCCAAGCTGACAGGTGACATCACAGAAATACTCGCTCAGCTTCCCCCGGTAGTTGAATCTCTCACGGGTCTCAAATTCGAGGATATTCTGGGGCGGATCCCGGGTGTCAAGAAGGAGAGGACGGCCGAGGTGAGGATCGAGGATCCAGAGGAATAGCGCGGTAAGGCGTCACATTGATGTCCGGAGAATCACCACCAACTGTAACAAAAGCTACGTGAATCCGTACTATTAGGTGGTTCCGATAGAAGGAGGATTCAATGAAGAAGCTTGAACGATCGCGCCAGAGCAATGTAATCGGAGGTGTTTGCGGAGGGCTCGGCGAATACTTCAACATAGATCCGATCATATTTCGGATAACTTTTGTCATTCTCGCTTTCGCCAAGGGTGTCGGTGTCATTGCCTACGTTATCTGCTGGATTGCGATCCCGCGTCGTGCTGAGGGAGAAATTGCGGATGTGACCCCACCGAGATCAGAAATCATCAGGTATATTCCGGGCTTGGCGCTGATTCTCATCGGTTTGGCATTCCTTGCAGATGATCTGTTCTTCTGGTTCAGTTTCTCGAGTCTCTGGCCGTTGATTCTGATAGTCGTAGGCGCGGTTTTGATCTACGGTTCCATGCGCAAGAAAAAGGAGAATAACGAAAGTGAATGCCGGCAAAATTAATTTCGGACTTGTTCTGATAATTATCGGAGCGGCGGCGCTCGCCGTGAATCTCGATCTCATGGACTGGACGGTGTACCTTGAGCTCCTGGATCTCTGGCCGGTACTGCTGATTGCGGCCGGTATTGGAATGATTTTCAAGAGGCTGCCGGCGCCACAATTTGCATATCTTTCGAGCATACTTATCCTCGCGGTCGGCGCGTATGTTTTGTATTCGAATTATGAAATCTATGCAGGAGTGGCGAGCGAAAGAACAACCGGTGTTGATCTGTCGCAACTGAGTGATGAAATTTCCGGTATCGAATTCGATATCGACATTGACGACTGCGATATGACAGTTGGTGGCAGCGCATCAAGTGTTGTACGCTGCTCATACAGTGATTTTCCGGGCAAGCCGAGTATTGAATTCGATACCGTGTCCGACGTGGCAAGAGTCTCTCTAAAAGAAGGCAAAATACCGGGAATCAGTTTCTTTCATGTCGACTCCTATCAGTTCGACTGGAATGTCAAACTCTATGACAAACTTCCTATCTCATTGAATCTCGATTGTCGCGATTGCGACCTGCGCTTGAATTTGGACGGACTGCAAGTCGATAAATTAGTCTCACGCACGCCGTACTCGCAAGTGGATCTCCGGCTCGGAACCCTGAGGCCTGATGTGAATATCGCAATGAAGGCGCACAGATCTGACCTTCAAGTGCGCATTCCCGACAGTGTGGGAGTAGAGATTTTGGATCCGGGGACATTCAGCGAATACTACGTCGGTGACATCGATTTTGTCCGCGATGGTGCACGACTTGTCACATCTAACTTCGATTCTGCCGCTGTCAAATATCATTTTGACTTCGATGACGAAGCGAAGATCCTGCGGATGGTGCATTACTGAAATATTGTACGCGAGCGGACGGCTTCACTTAGCATCCGATTTCCCCTTGCCATAATTCTATCAAATGCTCTTATTCGATGCATAACATAGGTCGAATCCCTTGCGGATTCGACAATGCTCAGGAGCATTCTGATGAGAAATCTCTTGTTCGTTGCGGCTGTTGTTGTATTGCTTGTTGCGATAGTTCCTGGATGCGGCAATAATGACGATATCTCCACTGCCGGGAGAATTGAGCGCGATGGCGTGATGCTCGTCGGAACCGATGCGACGTATATTCCATTCGAGTATGTCAGCACCGAGACCAGCAAGCCCGAAGGTTTCGACATCGATCTCATGAACCGACTCTGTGTCGAACTTGGTGCAAAGCCTGAATTTATTATCTCGCCTTTCGATGGTATCATCGCAGGTCTGACCACAAGCAAATTCGATTGTATCATTTCAGCGATGACGATTACAGATGAGCGTGCAGAGCGGGTGTCGTTTTCGATGCCGTACTATGCCGCCGGGCAGACAATTGCTGTCAGAAGTGATAATGAGACCATCAAATCGATTGATGATCTGAAAGGCAAAAAAGTTGGCGTGCAGATGGGGACTACCGGTATGTATCTGGCGCAGGGACTAACCGATGTTGAGGTATTTCCGTTCGATCATATCGGCGCAGCATTCATCGACCTCGAAAATGGTCAGGTCGATGCTGTAATCAATGACAAGCCGGTGACTTTGATAGCCATCAGGGAGAGGGGAACATTTCGCATGGTCGGTGAGACGTTGACAACTGAATCTTACGGTATCGCCGTGCGTCAAACCGACACACTTCTGCTCGGGAAGATCAATGCTGCTCTCGAAAAGCTGGAGCGCGAAGGTTTCCTTGATGAATTACAGGCGAAGTGGTTTTGATGGACGCTTCGATTATCGGGCTGGATGAAGAAGCATCGGATCTACCAGACGTCGTCATCGCGAGGAGCGAAGCGACGTGGCGATCTCACGCGCGCTGTCAGGAACCCCTTCCTGACAGCTCGATAATGCGGGCAGGAAAGGATTCCTGCCCGCGCAGTTAAATTGTATAGAGATTCCTCATGAATGACGCACTAGCCTGGATTGCAGATCAACTTGCGCTCCTCGCAGACATACTCATCTATCTCCTGCCGGCTGTTCCGGTCACGATTGAAGTCACGTTTCTGTCGTTTGCGCTCGCGCTTGCAATTGGAGTCATAGCAGGAACGATTCGCGTTGCAAAATTGAGATTTTTCTCATCTGCGGCGAGAGTGTATGTCGATGTAATACGCGGCGTGCCACTTCTCGTTCTCATCTTCTTCATCTATTTCGGCCTGGGAGGAATTCTAAATATTGGTAGAATGACCGCCGGGGTGATATCTCTCGGAGTCTGCTATGGGGCTTACATTGCAGAGATCTTCAGGGCGGGCATTCTTGCGATACCGAAAGGGCAGTTCGAGGCTGCTCTAGCGCTTGGAATGACGCGGCAACAGACATTCAGGCATGTTATTATCCCCCAAGCATTCCGAATCGCTATTCCTCCGATTGCGAATGAGTTCATAGCATGTCTCAAAGATAGTTCACTCGTGTCAGTGATTGCGATGCGAGAGATTACACGTGCGGGGAGAGAGTATTTTTCGCGAACATTCGCGGATTTCCAGGTCTGGCTTGTCGTCGCGATTCTCTATCTTGTCCTGACCATAACGCTCGCGAAAGTTGTATCGATTATGGAGCGCAAGTTCAAAATGCGTGGCTACGGAGTGTCATCTTGAGTTCAGAAATCATCAAATGCGAGGAGATTTCTCGCAGATTCGGAAGCCATGTGGCGCTCGATAATGTCACTTTCTCAGTGGGACGGGGCGAGAAGATCGTTGTGATAGGGCCATCGGGCGCGGGCAAGAGCACGCTGTTTCGATGCATAAATGCACTGGAAGAGATCGATTCGGGTAAAATCATCATTGACGATGTCACACTTGATTCAACTCACAGAGATATTGCGAAAGTCAGGGCCGATGTCGGTTTTGTTTTTCAGCATTTTCATCTCTTTCCTCACCTGACCGTGCTCGGGAATATCACGCTTGCACAGACGGTTGTCCGAAAGAAATCGCAGGAGGAGTCGACTGAAACAGCGCGAATCCTGCTGAACCGGTTCGGGTTGCTGGACAAAGAGCAGAGTTACCCGTCTGAACTGTCGGGAGGGCAGTGCCAGAGAGCAGCTATTTGCCGGGCGATGGCGCTGAATCCGAAAATCCTGCTCTTCGATGAAGCTACGTCGGCCCTTGATCCGGAAATGATGAGCGAGGTTGTCGATGTAATGAATTTGCTTGCGCGGGAAGGCATCACTCTTATGATTGTAACGCATGAGCTCGGGGTCGCGCGAGAGGTGGCCGACAGAGTGATATTCATGGATGATGGAAGGATCGAGGCTATCGGCACGGTGGAGGAGATTCTTGTCAGCCCGGAAAACGAACGAGTGAAGACATTTCTCGCAAAGGTACTTGCGTAGTAGAGGACTTGCGACATGGGAAGAACACGATACATAGCCGCAATATTCATATTTGCCGCGATAACGATTTGTTCGATTGCATCGGCAGAAATGCCGCTGTTGACCAAGTATAACGGGCTCGGCCACGAGGGTGTTGAGTCAGAAACCGGTCGATACTGGGTGTTCTTCACAGATAAGGGGACACACGAAGAGTTGTTGAAGTCATCACCACAAACAGTGAAACTGCCGCTATCGGAGCGAGCTATCAGACGTAGGGCAATGCGAGCATCTGATACCGAGCCGGTCATGATATGCGATTTGCCGGTTGAAGAGAGATATATTCAGCAAATCACCGATGCCGGGTTTGAGGTCCATACTGTATCTCGTTTGCTGAATGCCGTCTCGGTTGTCGCCGTACCGGAGCAACTGCCGCTACTCGATGATTTTGATTTTGTCAGCGAGATCCGCCCTGTGCTGAGATTCAGGCGTGAGAGAATACCTGTGGAAAAAACGACAGGATTCTTCAAAGCTGAGCCGATGCAGCAATGGTCGCTTGATTACGGCAAATCACTCGGGCAGCTCCAGATGATGCTCGTGCCACATCTCCATGAGCAGGGGCTTACCGGCGCCGGTGTCATGATCGCCATATTTGACACAGGCTTCAAGATGGGAATTGAAGCCTATGAGAATGCGGACATCGTGGCAACTTACGACTTCATTCATGAAGATGAAGATGTTGATGACAACGATGCTCTACAGGTCGACCATGGCACATCGGTACTGTCTGTCATGGGTGGTGCGCTCGATGGTGAGTTGTACGGTCCCGCATTCGGCGCAAGCTTTCTGCTGGCGAAGACTGAGGATGAGCGGAATGAAATCCCGATAGAAGAAGAATATTTCGTGGAGGCGATCGACTGGGCAGAGGCGTTAGGGTGCGACATCATATCTGCATCTCTTGGTTACACAGACTGGTATGATTTCTCCGAAATGGACGGCAACACAGCGACCACCACAATAGCGTGCGACGCAGCCGCATCGCGGGGTGTCACAGTGGTCGTTTCAGCAGGCAACGAACGACTCCATCTGTGGGGGCATGTCAGTGCTCCTGCGGATGGCGATAGCGTGATCGCGGTCGGAGCGGTCGATCCGAATGGGCTCCTTACGAGTTTCTCATCTCCGGGACCGACGGCTGATGGTCGAATCAAGCCCGATATATGTGCGCAGGGGACGAGCGTATGGGCGGCGGGTCACTGGGGAGGGTTTTACAACTTCTCCGGAACATCAGCCGCAGCGCCGCTTGCGGCGGGTGCGATTGCGCTGCTACTGGAGCTGCATCCGGATTGGGGACCCATCGATGTGCGCAACGCGATCTGGTCTACTGCCCGCAAGCGCGGCGATCGGACGTATCCCAACAATGACTATGGCTATGGTATCGTAGATGCCGCTGCGGCATCGGGACTTTTCGGTACACCGACCGGAACCAACGCAGTGATCGCATATCCGAACCCATTCGACGAGTGGGTTAGATTCAAGTTTCCGGGCGAGGCGTCGGCGGGGATGCTCTATATCTTTGCATTAGACGGCTCGAAAGTCTTCGAAAAACCGCTTGCATCTGCAGAGCCGATTTACGAATATGAATGGGACGGCAGAAACAGCAGCGGCAATGAAGTCGCTGCGGGAATCTATATCGTCAAAATCACCGGCATCGGTTTCGAAGAGCTGGTTAAGGTTGCGAAGGTGAATTGAGCGGGCCGATCGGGTGAGAGGTCCCCGTAGTCACAACCCAGATTACGCAAGAACATGCCTGGCACTATTGACAGGCGCATAAAGGAGGTTGAGAGGTATGCCGTTCGAGGAATTCAGGTACTATC
>Ga0180009_10004204_pt1 | contig 16008 bp, 22 predicted proteins | sample OS_PC_MetaG_FD_123537 | JGI IMG/M metagenome (GOLD analysis project Ga0180009, IMG submission 123537) | Groundwater microbial communities from the Aspo Hard Rock Laboratory (HRL) deep subsurface site, Sweden - OS_PC_MetaG | ecosystem: Environmental > Aquatic > Deep subsurface > Groundwater...
AGGCAAAAGAAAAAATAAGAAAAGAGAAAGGCAAAAGGATTCATGTGATATGTGGGGGTGGAACAGGCTCGTCACTCATGGAGTTTTTGGTTGCAGAGGGCCACGAGGTCACAGTTGGCGTGCTCAATGTTCTTGACAGCGACCACGAGACTGCAAGCTCCCTTGGCATCGGCTTCGTGGAGGAGGCACCTTTTTCTCCAATAACACAAGAGGCACATGCTGCAAACCTGCGACTGCTTGAAAATGCTGACCTTGTTATTATGACAACCCTGCCGTTTGGGGCAGGGAACATACAAAATCTCAGGGCAGCCAGGCATGCGCTTGAGCGCGGAATCCCTCTTTTCATATTCAAGGCCTCGCCAGCCGACCACGAATTTTCATACAAGGAGGCAGAGGAGCTTTTAAGTGAAATTAAAGAGGCAGGTGTTCTGGAGATTAAAGACCTACAGGAGCTTAGAAAGATTATCAAGGAGATTTAAGAAAATGAAAAAACCAGCACACGGCGGAGATGTTTGGTCGCAAGAGGTTGAGACAGACTTCAGTTCAAATGTGAACCCGCTAGGCCCTCCAGAGAGAGTGAAGGAGGCACTCATTGGAGCCATTGATGACATCCACCATTATCCGGACATAGACGCCGCAGAACTAAAAGCAGCAATCTCAAAGTATGTTGGCACAAGCCCCGAAAACATCACGCTTGGAAACGGCTCCACGGAGCTGATAAAGAATTTTTGCGAGCAATTTGCGCGCGGGGGCAACGTTGTTATACCTATCCCAACATTCTCCGAGTACGAGTACTTTGCCAGGCTCAACGGCTCTGAAGTTCGTCACGCATTACTTGAAACAAAAAAAATAATCGAGTCAATTGATAGGAATACGAGTGCTGTTTTTCTTTGCAACCCCAACAACCCCACAGGCACCCTTTTTGATGAGCGCGAAATTGAAACACTCATCAAGGCAGCGCTCGATGCATCCGCGCTCGTGTTTCTCGATGAGGCCTACATTGAATTCAGCGAGAGCAAGAGCTTTGCTGACCGGGCATGCGAATTTGAAAACCTCGTTGTGCTGCGCTCGCTCACGAAATTTTTCTCGCTCGCAGGCCTTCGAATAGGATACGCATGTGCAGCGAAAGAGTTGATTGACGCCATGGAGCGCGCGCGGGTCCCGTGGAACGTGAACACACTGGCTCAGGTCGCAGGCATCGAATCGCTTAAAGATACGAAATTTATCGATACATCAAAGGAGTTCATAAAAAAAGAAAGAGAGTTCATGTCAAGTGAGCTTTCAAAATTCTTGAAAGTAGAAAAAACACACGCAAATTTCTTCCTGATTGACCTGGATGGAAAAATAACATCAGGGGAGCTGAAAGGGAGGCTTCTAAAAAAAGGGATGCTCGTACGTGACTGCAGCACATTTGCCGGGCTCGATGACAATTTTATCAGGGTCTGCATCAGGAGGCACGATGAGAACGCAAAATTAATCGAAGAATTGAGGCGCGAGCTATGACGCTTGACAGTACATGTGATTACTACCCGTGCCATTCCTCCATCACAGACTGCACCTTCTGCTTCTGCCCTTTTTACCCATGCGGTGACGAGTCGACCGGTGGCAGGTTCGTGGTAAGCGAGAAAACAGGCAAGGATGTCTGGAGCTGCAAAAGGTGCGAGTGGATCCATGAAAAAGAAGTAGTTGATACCATCTTACCGGGGCTGGAAAAGACATCAAAAGATGACAGGAAAAACCTGCTTGAAATCAGGCTGAATTACCTGAAGTTAAACCGTTAACTTTTTAAACTTTTATATGTTATGTATAAACATGGCGAGAATCAAAAATATCGATGTCAACGACGGTGAAATGACTGTTGTGATAACTATTTCTGAGAAGGAGTACAATCTGCTCGGGGCAAAGATAGACGGTCTTGTATTGGTGCCAACAGACGAAGTGTTTCTGGAGCGCGAGCTTGTCACCGGCAAAATAGGTAATGGAAACAGGATAATGGTGCCGAACACATTTTTGAAGAATAACGGCATCGCAAAACTGCGCAAGCGTGTTCCTTCTCGGCTTTTTGAGTTCAACAACGAGAAGTATCTTTTTATTAAACTTGAGAATTCATCTCTTGTCCCTGAATTTGAAGAAGACGAAGGAGCGGGTGATTCCAAGTGACAAGAGTTCCAAGCGGCCTTGCAGGCCTTGACAAGCTTTTAGACGGCGGTTTTCCGCAAAACTCCTGCACCCTCTTATCTGGAGGCCCCGGCACAGGAAAGACGCTTTTGTCTCTGAATTTTGTTGAAAGCAGGGTGGACGCAAATGAAAAATCCTGCTATATATCCTTCAACGAGGACACGACAGGCCTCTTCAGGGCTGCCGAGGGGACGGGCCTCGAGATTGAAAAGACAGCAATCAAACACATGGATTTGCTTGAAGACATCAATGTAACAGATTTCATTAAAACAATTGAAACGTACCCGAAGCTTGACAGGCTTGTGATTGACAACATAAACAAGCTTTTGCTCTTTTCCAAAGACAAGGCAGACTACCGCCACCAACTTTACAGGCTTATAAACTTCCTGAGAAAAAACGTAAAGGCCACCCTCCTGATTTGCGAGACCGATAACGGGATGGACACAGGCAACGGCGAGGCGTTTGAATGCGACGGCGTGGTCGGCATTTCCTTTTTGGAGCTTGAAGAAATACCAATGAGGACCATTCAGATTCACAAAATGAGGTACACGGCCATTGAGCCAAAAGTTGCACACGAGCTTGTAATTGAAAGCACCGGGCTAAAATTAAGCGAGAGAAAAGGGATATAAATCCAAATGCGCCTTTCAGAGTCCATCGGGAAGAATATTTATAGCGTATCACCCGGCGCAATTTTAAATAAATTTAAGGGTGCTCCAAGGAGAAACACCCTGTTTTTTGAAGACATCATTGCAAATTACGTGAAGGCGTGCGAAGAAGCAGGACACGCCTCTGAGATTCAAAAGATTGGCCAGGAGTGGTTGAGCGCCATGACAAAGGAGATGATGATTCAACCACTTCGCCGAATGCCTCCGCCCCTTTTTATTAATTTGATATGGGAGAGGGTGTGGAAAAATCTTGGGATGGTGACATATATACATGTTAAAGAGGAAGGGAATCTTACGAAACTTAGTACAGGCGAGGAAGTTATAACCAGACTCATCGGAGAAAACCATCTTGCGACTGGCTCATACATGGGCGTGTTCAATGCATTATATGGCTTTCATTTTGATTGCAAATCAGCAGACCAATCGAAAGAATCCTGTGAATATGTCTTTGAACGAAAGGATGAAAAATTTGAGATTAAATCCAAGACAAAAAGAGAATATCTCAGACTAAACAGACCAGGGATAGGGGGGGGCAACACATTGAAGAGTAGTTTAGATAGCAGGACTTTTTTACTAAAAGAAAAAAACAGAATATACTTCCGTGGAAAATCAATCACCCCGATGGAAAACACAATCTTGCATATAATTGGCAACTATTCAATTTTGATGGAGCGGATTCCAGAACTCTCCTACAATTTCTTTAAAGACATCGTTGAACCCGACACCACTCCAGAAAATAAACTTCGTCTAATCAAGACACTCTTAAATGCAATGGGTTACGGCGTTATCAACATCATAGTAGAAGATGACAGGCTGCTTTTCAGAATTAAAAATCCCCCCTATGGAATGCAAATCGGTGAGGACAACTGGGATTTTTTGATTTATGCCATCCAGGGCTACCTGTGGCTAATCAACGAAGGATTCGTGATTGAGGGAGTGAGGGCTCCTACTAAAAATTCAAACGTTTTGGAAGCATCATTTACGAGATAAAACCTGAGATAAAAAGCGCAATTGCTAGAATCATCTGAGAAGACAAAATCGAATACCGCGTCTTTTTTAAATCATTTTTTACCAAAAATGCCAGCGCTAGGAGCAGCGGAAGTACAAGAGGATAAAGACCTCTGTATTGCAATCCAACAATTGAAAGCAAGATTATGCAAAGGGAAGCGCACAATACCTTTTTGCCGGCATCAAAGCCGAATAAAACCGGTATCGTTCTTATGCCGACGTGCTTGTCACCATCATAACCTCTAAGGTCCCCAAGCACGTTGATACTAAATCCCACAAGAGCAATGATTGGAACATAGTACAACATACTCCCTGTGAATTGTCCGCCTGCCAGAGCACCAATCAAGAAAGCGAGACTCATTGCGACTCCGGTGTAGATATTCTTTACAAGAAAGACTTTCTTGACCCCGTATTTCGAATAATAAATCCCCGAGGTAACCCAAACGATATATAGGATAAAAGCAGGTCCGGGTAAAAACGATGCAAAAATAAAACTCATCAGAGTAAAACCAGCGACCGCTAAAATACCTTTTCCATTGACAACAAACAAATTAAGTTTTTTGTTATTTACCAAATCCTCCTTTTTGTCTGTCAGGTAATTATAGGAATACGCAGACGCTGTTGTGAAAAACGCAGTCAAGAAAAGAAAAACCATCACGGCAGCAGGGCCATTGAATAGCAAGTATCCCGAGACCGCCATTCCTGAGAGAAATAGCCCGGTCTCGGGCCTCGTAAAGATAATCAATTCTTTCAATAACGCGATTTTCGTCTTTAAAAATTCTGCAACATATCGCCTCTTAAATTCTACAGCCACCCCCCCATTATTGTAAAATATACCCCACCTTTTAAAACTATACATCTTTGTCTAATAAAATGCAAATCATTTTATATAAAACTTTCGTAAATATATAGTTTAGTTTCAATAATTTTACTTATTCCGCAATATTTATATACAATCCACTCCAATATATATAACAGGCAGTGGGGTTTAAAATGCATTGGCGAGAAAAAGAGCTAATCGAAATCATAAAAACAGGGGGAAGGCTAAACACTTCTGACATAGTAAACAGAAGCAGGATGTGCAAGGTCACAGCTCTTAAATATCTAAAGGTCCTCGAGGACCAGGGGCACGTCAATTTTGAGCGTATTGGGCCAACAAAACTCTGGCATGTAAATCAAAATGATATTTCCAAGGGGGGAGAGGGGAACTCCTCGGAACACTATCAAAACATCCTGCGGATGCTAAAAGAATTCGAGGAGTCAACCGGGAAAAAGGGATTTGTCCTAATGAGCGTTGAAGATTTCGATGCAAACCCTGCGGCATTGAAGGTGTCTCTTCTTGAGGACGGAACTCCTAAATTCGAACTAAAGACCGGTTCGGGGGCGTGAGGGGCAATGCCTGCAAAAATATTAATAGTCGACGATGACCCTGACTTTTTATTCGTATTAAATCGCATTCTGACAAAGGATGGACACGAAGTAATACAGGCAGAAGACGGCGCCGAGGGCCTCAAAATAGCAGAATCAGAAAAGCCTGACATGGTATTTTTGGATGTCATGATGCCGGACATGAACGGCTGGGAAGTTTGCAAGAGACTAAAAGCGGCCTCCCCCAACCTTCCTGTTTCAATGTGCTCAGTATTAAGTGAACCAGAAGATATTGAAAAAAGCATCAGATTCTCAGGAGCGGATGACCACTTAACCAAGCCACTAAGTTTTAACAAGGTTTTGGACGCTGTCAGCCATTTTCAGTCAGGCCCCCACATACAGGAAGAGACAATACCTATATTGAGGTAAAAACCATGCCAGGTAAAATCCTGATAGTGGATGACGACCCCGGCATCCTCCATATCCTAAAATTTTTTTTAAATAAAAAAGGGCACGAAGTAATACAGGCAGTGGACGGCGATGAGTGCATCAAAAAGGTGGAAGAAGAAAAGCCTGACATGGTATTTTTGGATGTCATGATGCCCGGGATGGACGGCTGGGAAGTATGCAAGAGACTAAAAGCGGCCTCCCCCAACCTTCCTGTTTCAATGTGCTCCGTCTTAAGCGAGCCAGAGGAGATTGAAAGAAGCCTCAGATTTGCGGGCGCAGATGACCACCTAACAAAGCCCCTGAATTTCAATAAGGTTCTGGACTTTGTCAATTCCTTTTAATTTTAAATACTTGTGGGCCGATTTATAGTCCAATGACAAGTATAATGGTTCAGGGCACGACGTCTTATGCTGGGAAGTCTTTTCTTGTAATGGCGCTTTGCAGGATATTCCGCGAGAGAGGAATAAACGTCGCACCGTTCAAATCCCAGAACATGTCGCTTAACTCGCACGCCACAAAAGACGGCCGTGAGATGGCGAGGGCCCAGGCACTTCAGGCATTTGCCGCAGGCGTAGAACCCCAAGTAGAGATGAACCCAATTCTTGTCAAGCCAACAGGCGAGAGCACATCGCAGATTGTCGTAAACGGAAGGCCCTACAAAGACATATTGGCAGAGGATTATCACAGTGATTTTGCAATGGGCGAGGGGCTGCAAATAGCAACGGCTGCATACGAGGCACTAAAGCAAAAACACGATATGATAATAATCGAGGGCGCAGGGAGCCCAGCAGAAATAAATCTCTACCACCAAGACATAGCGAACATGCGTATAGCGAAGCTGGCAGACGCGCCCGTAATACTGGTGGCAGACATCGACAGGGGTGGAGTATTCGCAAGCATTTATGGCACACTTGCCCTCTTAAGCGAAGAGGACAATGCAAGGGTTAAAGGCATTGTGATAAACAAGTTCAGGGGGAATCTCGATATACTAAAACCAGGAATAAGTGAGATTGAGGAGCTTACAAAAAAACCGGTATTGGGCGTTATCCCCTACATCAATGGCCTGAAATTGCCAAGCGAGGATTCTGTCTCCCTCCAGGACGCAAGAGAGGGCCCCGGGGAGATAAAGGTTGCAGTTATCAAGCTTCCAAGAATCTCAAATTTCACAGACTTTGACCCGCTAATAAATGATGGCATAAATGTCGCGTATATCGAAGAACCAAGGGAGTTAGAATCCGCAAGTGCCCTCATCATTCCAGGCACAAAGAACACACTAGAAGACCTCGGGTGGCTAAGAAAAAAAGGGTTTGATAAAAGCATTCATGCCCTTTTGGGGAAGATACCTATAATTGGCATATGCGGCGGATACCAGATGCTTGGAAAAAACATCGAAGAGGGCGTAAGAAGGGAGGAAGGGTTCGGGCTTCTGGATGTAAAGACCTCATTTGAGGGATATGAAAAACAAACAAACCAGGCAAGCGGAAAAATCCTTGCAACAAAGGGCATATTCAAAGAAACCACAGGACTCAAAATCAGTGGTTATGAGATTCACATGGGCGAAACGACGCTTGGAGCTGGCGCCATGCCTGTTTTTGAGCTTAATGGAAAACCAGACGGAGCAATCGATGAAGGCGGCATGGTTTTTGGCACATATCTTCATGGTATTTTTGATTCGCCTTCATTTAGAAATGGCTTTTTAACATTCATTGGGGGTAGCACCCCCGGGAGCTCAAAAACACAGGAAGAACTCTGGAATGAAAGCATCGACAGGGCAGCAAGAGCTGTAAAAGAATCAATAGACATCAAAAAAATAGCGGGGTGGCTGCGTGAATGAATTTTATGTCCTTGCTATGGCAGTCTTGATAGACAGAGTATTTGGGGAGCCTCCTGACAGGTTCCATTCTACGGTGTGGATTGGCAGGCTATGTGCAGTAATACAGAAACGATTGAGCAATAATGTCCTTCACGGATTTTTTTTGTTTTTGGTGGTCGCATTGATTCCGTCAATAGTTGTTTTCCCCCTGCTGCAACTTGCAGGAGAAACATATCTCACAATCTTTCTTGGCGCCCTGATTTTAAAATTACAGTTCAGCTGGAAGGGTCTTGCAGATTACGCAATGCCTGTCCTTGAAGCACTTGAGTCTGATATAGAGAAGGCAAAAGAAAAACTCCTTTTCATGGTCGGCCGCAAGACGGAAAATCTTAGTGAGGAAGGCATATTATCGGCGACAATCGAGTCAATCGCGGAAGGCACAAACGACGGCGTAACGGCCCCGCTCTTTTTCTATGTTTTATTTGCCGCTCTTTTTGGTTTTCCTGTTGGGGTAACTGCAGCAGTATTTTTCAGGGCCGCAAGCACCCTTGATTCAATGGTCGGATATAAAAAGGAAGGCCTCGACAGGATTGGTTTCGTGTCCGCAAGGGCTGATGACCTCCTCAACTTTATACCTTCAAGAATCACTGCCATTCTTATTTTATTTTCAGCGTTCCTTTTAAGGGAGGATTACAAAAACGCCTGGAAGATTTTCAAGCGGGACAGAAACATTACAAAAAGCCCGAACGCAGGACAGCCCATGTCAATAGTGGCAGGTGCGCTTGGCGTAAAACTTGAAAAAGTTGGGCACCACATCCTGGGCGACCCTCTAAAGGGCCTTCAAAAAAGCGACGTCAAAAGGGCGATTCGCCTCTCAAACCTCCAAACAACGTTATTTTTATTTGCAAGCGCTGTAATTATATTGCAATGAAGCAAGAAATCACAGAATTCGCAGAAGACACAATCATAGGTTTTACAAGGGCGCCCCCTGACTCAGACTTCGAATCTGCCATAGTCATAGGGGCGCCAAGCCTTGAGATGCTGGAAGGGCTTACAAGACAAATCAAGATGTACCTGACAACCAAAGGACATTTTGCAGAAGAGGTATCGAGCATTGAAGAGGGCATTGACATCAAGCGCCTGGCCACATCCGCTTCCCTTGGCGCCATTGGCAAAAGCACTCTTGTCATTACACCTGAGTTTGGGCCAAGGGCCAGGTTTTCTGTTATCCTGACAGACGCAGTAATCGATGTAGATGAACCGCGCGAGTTTGACTTCTGCAAGGACTGCAATGCGTGCATAGAAGCATGCCCAGCAGGCGCAATAACTGATTCTGGATACGACAGGGCCGCATGCGAACACACCAGAGGAAATATCTGTGTGCTTTGTATAGCGGCGTGTCCTGTGGGGAAGGGAAAATGAATTTAGTCGAGGTACTTGAAGAAAAAGGAATTAAACTAGATGATATTGAAAATTCAGCAATGGAATTATTCGTACCTCATGGAAGCCTCGAGAACAAAAATCAGGCCAGCGAGGCGTTTAAGAAAATTCTTGCAAGCGCACTAAAGGATACGAATATATCGGCTTTGGTTCTGGCAGGTTTATTGCTCGATGAATGCGGTGGAAAAGGGGCGATACCAGGACTTGACATCATTGATTTCAAAAACGATTCAGTGCACATAATAGCAGATGAAATCCTGGGGATGGCCATTGCAGAGTACATTGGGGGCACAAAAGCGAGGTTCGAGTACGTCAGATACGATATGAAAAAGCCAGGCATATTGGGGGAGCTTGGCCCGTTCACAGATGACGTTATTTGCGGCTTGATTGCTGGTGCCTCGTCGCAAATGTACAGTGAGGCATTGAAATGATAAAGGCGCTAAGAAACGCGTTTGGATTTCTCACGATAATACCGGTTGGCATGGATTTTGATACAGAAGATGTCGCAAAAAGCGCATGGCTCTTCCCTCTCGTCGGTGGATTCCTCGGCCTGACAGCTGCCCTAATTTATGAACTTCTGGGACACCTGTTTTCAGACCCCGTTTCAGCTGGAATTGCGCTTTTTGCGCTCCTTGTTCTTACAGGCTTCCATCATCTTGACGGGCTTCTTGATTTCGGGGATGGATTGATGCGCGTCGGGAGTGCAAAGGAGCGGCGAAGCGCCATGAAAGACGTAAACACAGGAGTAGGGGGTTTTGCCTTTGGGTTTTTTGTGCTGCTTATAACCTACGCGGCCATCACAGAGAATACCACGATATTCATAAGCCTTATTGCAGCTGAAGCCTCTGCAAAATTCGCAATGGTGCTGGGTGCATTTGTTGGGAAGCCCTCGCACGAGGGAATGGGCAGCATATTTACAAAAATCGTAGATACACGGCTTCTTCTGTTAGCACTAATTGTCTATATTCCATTCCTTGCCATACTCCCAATCGAAATGGGACTACTGGCCTTTGCGATGGCTGTCGCTTCAACCCTCATCATCACTTTTATCTCTTTGAAACTTTTCAAAGGAGTACCGGGCGATGTCCTTGGCGCCATAAACGAGATTACCCGGATGGGTGTCCTGGTGGTGCTGCTTGTATGAAAATCCATGCCCTAATTATGGCCGGCGGGAAGGGCACGAGGCTTGAGGGGGGCACAGAAAAACTGCTGCTTGTGCTTGAGGGCAAGTTTTTAATCGATTACACGCTTGAAGCAGTCGCAGGATGCAAGTACATTGATAAGTTTTGGGCAGTGACAAGCCCGCACACACCGAAAATAGAAGAACACCTGAGGGAAAAATCCATTCAAATACTGCATGCCCCGGGCGACGGCTATGTCGAGGACCTGGTGTTTGCAATAAAGGAACTTGGTATTGGAAAAACGCTGACAATCACGGCAGACCTGCCGCTTGTTCGTTCCGGGGACCTTGAGTGGGTAATTGATGAATACCAAAGGCAGTATAATCCAGCTCTCGCTGTAAACACAGCAATCGGGAAGGACCTCATACCAACTGGCGTGAACATTGTGGACGGCAAAAATTTAAATGGGAGCGAGTTCAATCTGATAACAGCAAAACCGCAATTTGGCCTAAACGTAAACACAAAAGAAGAGCTGGTTGAGGCGCAAAGGAGGATAAGAAATGTCAATTAACAAGGAACTTCTGGACATCCTCGCATGTCCTATCGACAAAAAAGACGTGGAATACAGGGAGAGTGTTGATTTTATTTTATGCAAGGATTGCGACATCCGCATTCTTGCAGACCGGGCTCCGGGCGATGCCTGTGCAAAGTGCGGCGGAGAATCCGAAAAGATAAAGGGAGAAGTTTTGATATGCACAGAGTGCAACAGGTGGTATCCCATTATAGATGACATCCCGCACATGCTGCCCGATGAGCTGCGGGAAGATTTGCCCTAGTGCCTGAGTAAAAATCGCATAAATTCCTCGCCCTCGAGCTTGCCTACACTTCCATTTTTACAAGAATTCTCATCAAATTTTATGCCGTCGCCGCCATCACCTGGCGAGCAAACCGCAAACGGCACAGGTTCAGGGGCATGGGTTTTTGTTTTTATTGGCGTCAGGTGGTCCGGCAGGACTGCTATCGTAAACTCGCTCCCGCTGTCAAGCAGCGTACCCAGTACCTTTTCGTCAAATTCTTCAATTGTTTTTATTTTCATTTCTAAATCCCCTGCATGAGACGCCTCGTCAATGGATTCCACATGTAAATACACATAGTCAACTTCCTCAAGGGCCTTCAGGGCGTGTACTGCTTTCCCCCTGTAGTTTGTGTCATAGTAGCCTGTTGCACCCGGCACATCTACGACTTCCATGCCCGCGTAGGCTCCAATGCCTTTTATGAGGTCTACTGCTGAAATCACAGCACCGCTTATGTCATACTTCTCTTTTAGGGTAGGCATATCTGGCCTTTTGCCCTGCCCCCAAAGCCAAATCATGTTTGCAGGGTTTTTTCCAACACTCTCTCTTTTTTTGTTGACAGGGTGGCGAGCAAGCACCTCCTTTGACTCAATTGTCATTCCATTGAGGGTTTTTGCAACAGGGTTGTTCGATGGCTTTATCATGTGTTTTTTTATCTCTTCCCCGATTACGTCATGCGGGGGTGTGCAAATAACGTTTCCACCATCAGGCAAAACAAAAAGGTGCCTGTAGCTGACCCCTGGATAGAATTTTCCCACATCTAATTTCTCGTCCAAGGCCAAAATAAGCTCGCGTGCCTCGTTTGTCGTTATATGGTCGGCGCAGTAGTCAGCAATGAACCCGTCTTTCTCGGTTATCAGATTGCACCTGAATGCAATGTCGCTTTTCCCAAGTTCCACCCCAATGCTGGCAGCCTCAAGCGGCCCCCTGCCGGTATAATATTTCCGGGGGTCGTATCCAAGAATCGAAAGGTTGGCCGTGTCAGAACCCGCATTCATCCCTTCAGGGATGGTAGTCAGAAGGCCGCATTTCCCCTTTCTTGCTATCTCGTCCATGTTGGGCTTGTTCGCCACCTGCAGGGGAGTTTTGCCGCCAAGCTCCTCTATAGGATAATCTGCCATGCCGTCGCCAATGACTACTATGTACTTCATTGCCGTTTCCGTCGCTCCGCTCCGCGAATGCCAATTAAATCAGAAAGAATTGCGCTGTTGGTCTCTATCGAACCTGCCCCTTTACCGACAATAGTTACCTCGCCAGCGACATCAGTCTCAAAAGTTGCAACGTTTAGTGCACCTTCTACATTCAGCGGATGGTTAAGCGGCACAAGACGGGGAGACACTTCGAGATGGCTGCCGCTTACCTCTCCGATTAGCTTTACAGCATAACCCCCTTCTTCTGCAAGCTTGATGGCTTCAGGGGTAATGTTTCTGATTCCCTGGATTCGAACGTCTTTAAACGCGGCATCTGCACCCATTATGGCATTTGCAAGTATCACAAGTTTGCTTGCAGTATCGATGCCGTCAATGTCGTACGAGGGGTCTGCTTCTGCGATTCCCAATTCCTGGGCCTCCCTGAGCACGATGTCAAATGGACTTTCCTCTTTTAGCATCCTTGTGAGGATATAATTGGTGGTTCCGTTTAATATCCCGCGTATTGCAAGGACCTCATCACCTGAAAGGCAGTTTCTTGCAAGGTTTAAAATCGGCATGGCGCCGCCTACACTTGCCTCAAATCTGAACTCGACACCATTTTTTTCTGCGGTGCTCTGGAGTTTTTTGAACTTAAGTGCAAGCGGCCCTTTGTTTGAGGTCACCACGTGCTTCTTCTGCTTCATCGCAGCGAGCATATGTGAGAGCCCTGGTTCGCCGGTTTTCACGTTTGAAACGGTGGCCTCGATTACAACGTCGGCATCTATTTTTTCGATTGCCTCAAGCCCTGACATCTTCTTTGCGCCGGGGTACTTAATCAGCTTCCCGGTTTTCCCCATGACATCAAGCGCGCGCTTCAAATCAACACCCTTATCGTTTGCCACTGTGCCCGTGATATCTGATATTGATACAATTTTAATGTCGAGCCCATGTTTTTTCTTTAGCGAATTTCCTTTTTTCAAAAGCACATGCGCCAGCCCCTGGCCAATGTTCCCAAACCCGATGAGCTGCACTCTCATGCTATGCCCTCCAGTGACTTTATCACAACGAGTTTCTTTTCGCGTGCTATTTCATCAAGCCTGTCAAGCGCGGTTTTTGCCTTTGCCCTTTCTGATACTTCAATGTCCATCCGTGCGGAGGATTCTTTGTCAGGGTGAGGCATTGCAAGCGCCACGTCCGCGACCATAACCCCTTTTATTTCATTCATCTTGTCTATGGTGTCTCTTAGGTCTGTGTCAACGATATGGCCTGTTAGTAAAACAGTAATCTTTTCCTTTTTCTTTATCTCCCCTGCCTTTGATACCCAGATGTCTCGCTTTTCAAGCTCGGTGATAATCCTTTTAAGATTCTCATTACTTTCTACCTCGACGTTCACGCGAATTGGCACCCTGCCCCCTTTAATCGCTTCCCGCTCGTGAACTATGCTTATGATGTTCCCGCCGAATTTCGAAATCGGCTCAAGAGCCATTACAAGCTGGCCGGGTACATCCCTTAGTACTATATCCAAACCTACTTTCATGAGACAAAATCGCGCCCCCGCCTATTAAATGTTTTTCAATATCTCACGCCAAAATCGCCGAATTCTCCAATGTACTCCTCTTTCGAGACCACAACATCCTCAACCCTTGAATGCGGCGAGCCCCTGCGGCACCACGAAACCATCTCGTCCACCACACTTCCCTCACCCTCAAAGACTGCCTCGACCCTGCCATCGGGCATATTCATTACCCACCCCGAAAGTCCAAGCCTAACCGCTTCTTCCCTGGTGCTGGCCCTGAAAAATACACCCTGGACCCTTCCAGATATATAGACGTGTGCTCTGGTTTTCATTTTAAGATATTACGTTTTAAAGCTAAATAAAATTATTGCTGACCAAAATTTAAATACAAAAAACGACAATATTAAGGCAGGGAGGTGCATACATGGGGCGGATTGTAAAAGACATGTTTCTTGATATCGTCGAGGAATGGGAAACGCTCTGGAAAGACGAAATGGACTTCTATGACTTTCTGGACGAATACGTGGAGATAAACGACGACCAGCGCACATACGTTGTAAAGATGCGGAAGAAGGGGCCAGAATTCTTCTAACTATCCCTTTCTCCCGATTGGCATAATGTAAAGAGGTTCGAAACGTTCGGAGATTCCCAGAACTTTTTGAACCTCTAAGTCATGAAACGCACCGACAACAAGAGTCCCAAGTCCAAGGGCCGCGCACGCCAGACATACGTTCTGCGCAACATGCCCCGACTCCTGGTGCACGTAGCGCTCGCCACGCTCGCCGTACTTGCTCGTTACTCTTTCAAACACGGCCGTTATAACCAGAACGACTGGCGCGTCCTTGATAAACCCCTGATTAAGAGCGGCAGCCGAAAGCTTTGCTCTTACCTCTTTTTTTATTATTTCCTCAATGCGATGTCCATCAGGCACATACCGGAAGACCCCATCATGCGTTGCAACAAAAAGCTCTATTGGATAAAGACCGCCTGCGGACGGTGCGGTCCTCTGGCGCCCTTTCGTCAGGCCCTGCGCGGCCCAGAGTATCTGCGATAGGTCTTCAATGGATACAATCTCATCGCTGAAGCGCCTGATGGACCTCCTTTGTATTATCGCATCCTCCAGGGAAACAGTTCCCGTATACTTCGGCTTTGGCAGTTCCATCTCATCCCCTGCTTTCTTTCACCCTCACAAATATTTATATTTTAGCCGGACGATTCCAAAGTTATGAGAATCGGGATAATCGGAGCAGGCCTCGGCGGCCTCCTTGCAGGCGCAAGCCTAATCAAGTTGGGCCACGACGTCACCATTTTTGAAAAGCTCTCGTATTTTGGGGGCAGGTTCACGAATTTTGACAAAAAGGGGTTCGGGCTTTCAACAGGCGCGCTCCATATGATTCCTCACGCAGAAAAAGGGCCGCTTGGGACAATGCTCAAGGAACTTGACACAGGGGTTGAAATAGTCTACTGCAAACCAGAAGGGTACTACAGAATCGATGGGAAGGACTATCTCCAAAGCGAACTTCCCGGCCTCTTCTCAATAAAGGACAAGGCCAAGATTCTTGCAATCGTCGCGTCGCTTAAGTTCGGCGCCGCGCCAGACGATGCAACGTTCCGGGAGTGGCTGCAGAAACGCATAGACAATGAGCTCGTCATGCAAATCACAGACAGCTTCTGCGGCTGGGGCCTCTCCATAAACGCAGACGAAATCTCTGCGCGCGAGATGATTGCGATTACAACCAACGTAAACAAACTGCGTGGACCAGGTGTCCCGGTTGGCGGGTGCATGGGCGTAACAAGTGCACTGGTTCGCAAAATCGAAGAAGGGGGCGGCAAGATACATTATAAAACACCTATAACCAAAATAAAAATCGAGCATGGAAAAGCAACGGGCCTGAAGACAAACGAAGGGAATTTTGATTTTGACATTGTAGTAAGCGACATCGGCCCAAAAGAGACCATAAAGCTTGCAGGCCCAGAAAATTTTGACCAAAGCCTCGTTTCAGGGATTGATAAAATAAACGAATCGTGCGGCATAAAAATGTCAATTGCATGCAAGAAGCCAATGCTTGGACACCCTGGCATATTATTCACCCCACAGGCAAAGCGAATCGACGGCATAAACGAGGTCACAAACGCAGACCCGTTCCTTGCGCCAGAGGGAATGCATTTAATGATGACACACCAGAGGCTTAATATGGGAATGGGGGCAAAAGAAGAGATAGAGCTGGGACTAACTGATTTGCGCGAGCTTTTCCCGGATTTCGATGAGCACTGCGAGGTCCTGCTTGTCCAGACTTTTAAGAAAGGATGGCCTGTGAACAGGTCGCGCTCTGGTGAGTCCGTGTCACACCAATCTGGCGTGGACGGGCTTTACTTTGTAGGCGACGGCGTAAAGCCATCGGGCTGGATAGAAACAGAAGGTGTGGCAGCAGGCGTGAAGCTTGTGATAGATGAGATAGAGAAAT
>Ga0180009_10004205_pt1 | contig 16006 bp, 14 predicted proteins | sample OS_PC_MetaG_FD_123537 | JGI IMG/M metagenome (GOLD analysis project Ga0180009, IMG submission 123537) | Groundwater microbial communities from the Aspo Hard Rock Laboratory (HRL) deep subsurface site, Sweden - OS_PC_MetaG | ecosystem: Environmental > Aquatic > Deep subsurface > Groundwater...
ATTAAAAATCTCAACCTGAAGGTCGGGGTACAGAGAAATGGAACATTTCTAGTACCAGAAATCACAAATGATTTCTGAGTATTAAACCCCAACAAAATCTCTGTTGAGATTTTTAATAATAAAAGAAAAGATAGAAGGTGGAAAAAAATGGGGAAAGAAATATTATTTACAATGATTTTTTTAGTAATAGCAACGAGTATAGTATCAGCGGCAGGCGAACAAGCATACTTAGAGGCAACGATTATGAAATACGAGCCTCAGCCAGCACAACCAGGAAAGTATGTAAAAGTGTACATCAAGCTTGAAAATAATGGAACAGCCAATGCAAAGAACGTGGCTTTGGAAGTAAATCCAGAGTATCCGTTCAGCCTTGACCCTGGAAAAAGCAATAGAAAAGAAGTAGGACTGCTTGGGCCAAAAAGCGTTTACGTGGCAGAGTTTAGCCTTCGAGTAGACGAAAAAGCCGTTGAAGGAACAAACAAGCTTAAAGTGAGATATAACATTGATGAAAAGCAGCAATCATGGGCTGAACAACAGCTTGATATTAGCGTGCAAACAGACAACCCAGTCCTCTCGATTGACTCAATAACAATAGAACCACAGCAAATAATCCCGGGAAGCACAGGAACAATCAAGTTAAGAGTAAAAAACTTGGCAGACACGTTCTTATCAGATATAAATGTAAATATAGACTTGTCATCATCAACACTGCTCTTTGCACCCATGAACTCTCCTTCAGAGAAGAACCTCTACCAATTAAATTCACAAGCAACCTACGAATTTGATTTTGAAATAATAGCCTATCCAAACACGCCAGCTGGAATCTACAAAATACCAGTAGAAATAACCTACAGCAACAACGTAGGAACAAAGTACACGAAATCAGACATAATAGGAGTCATCGTGAATAGTGAGCCAGACATCAAAGTCGTGGTTGACAGCACAACACTAGTTCAGGAGCAAAGAGTAGGAAACATAGTGTTAAAGATAATTAATAAAGGATTAAACGATGTCAAGCTAATGAACTTGAAGATGGTTCAAACAGATGATTTTGAGATTTTATCAGCGACAAACGAGGAATATATTGGAAACCTTGACTCTGACGACTTTGAAACAGCAGAATTCAGAATACTATTAAAAGAATCAAACACAGTAGAAATTCCTCTCGAATTAGAATATAGAGACTACAACAACAAGCTCTATCACAAAGATGTTAAGCTAAAGCTAAATGTTTACAGTTCAAAAAAACTCGGGCTTACAAACGGAAGCAACTGGTGGGTATACCTAATAATAGTAATAGTCATAGCCGGAGTATTCATCTACAAAAAGAGAAAGAGCAAGAATAAAAAGTAGTGAAATGAGACTTTCTGATTTTTTTCTAATAAGCCTCCAAAGCCTCAAAAGAAGGAGGCTTAGATCCTGGCTAACAGTAATAGGTATATTCATAGGAATAGTCGCAATTGTAACTCTCATAAGCCTAGGACAAGGACTTGAAGCAGTAATCGTCGGACAATTCAGCCTTGCAGGGGTAGATGTAATAGTCGTACAGGCTAAAGGGACTAGTTTTGGCGCACCAGGAACAGGAGTAATAAAGCCATTAACCCAGAAGAATCTGGATGCAATACAAAGAATATCAGAAGTTGAATATGCAGTTGGTAGAATAGTAAAAACTGGATTAGTGGAATTTAATGACAGAATAGAAGTTAGGTTTATAGGGTCATTATCTGAAAGCGCAAAAGAGAACGAACTACTCAACCTTGAAGCTGAAAAAGGACGACTGCTAAAGGGCAGCGACCGAGGAAAAGTAACTGTTGGTCATGAGTTAATGAACAAGGACTTGTTTGGAAAACCAGTTCAGATAGGCTCAACCCTGATAATTAAAGAAGAAAAATTTGAAGTTGTTGGCATACTAAAAAAGAAAGGAAGTTTCATAACCGATACAACCATTCTAATGTCAGAAGAGGATATAAAGAGAATATTTGAAGAAGAAAACTTCAATGCAGTGGCTGTAAAAGTAAAACAAGGAATCGATATTGGAGAAGCAAAGACGAGCATAGATAAAGTTATGAGAAAAGAAAGGGACGTAAAAATTGGAGAAGAGGATTTTAGCGTTGAAACAAATGAAAACGCTGTGAAAAACCTTAAATCAACCTTGTTTGCAGTCCAACTCTTCGTATACATAATAGCTGCAATATCAATTATAGTTGGTGGTATAGGTATAATGAACACTATGTACACATCCGTCCTTGAAAGAACAAAAGATATAGGAATAATGAAAGCGATAGGGGCCAAGAACAGCACTATATTCACTCTTTTCTTCATAGAATCAGGACTCATTGGAACAGTTGGGGGGGTTGCAGGGATAATAATAGGTGTTGGCGTTGCAAAAGGACTCGCATTCATAGGGCGAACAGTGCTGGACACGAATCTGATAAGCGCACACATACAGCCGTGGCTTTTAATCGGCGCATTAGTGTTCTCATTTGTGGTTGGAACAATATCAGGACTACTCCCTGCCAGAAAAGCATCAAAGATGCCGCCAGTCGAAGCTTTAAGAGAATAAAAAATGAACAAAGACTTACTATCATACGCAATAAAAAGCCTCACAGGAAAAAGAACTAGAACATTCCTAACCACTCTTTCCATATTAATAGGGATAATGGCTATATTTACTCTTATAAGCTTTGGACAGGGGCTTTCAACCTATGTAAATGATATATCAGCTGAGATGGGAACTGATAAGTTAATGATACAATCAAAAGCAACCAGCGGAGCAATACCTCAGGATCCGTTAACAAAGGAAGACCTTGAATTTATAAAAAAGATAAAAGGAGTAGAAGAGGCAAGCGGCTGGATGATGGCGTCAATAAAGATCCAGCCGGATTCAAACACTAAAGAAAAATACGCGTTCCTCGCAGGAATGCAAACAGACAAGAACGAGATGAGAATGACCCAGGAAATGATGACTGTTAACATCATGAAGGGTCGAGATCTCAAAAAAGGCGACAACCAAAAGATAGTTCTTGGATCATTATACAGCGAGCCAAATAAAGTCTTTGAAAAACCACTTGAATTAGGACAAAAAATACTTGTCAACGACGCTAAAGTTGAAATTATAGGCTTTTATGAACCAATTGGAAACCCTCAAGACGACACTAACGTATACATAACTTACGAAGGATTTGAAGAATTGATGAACATAAAAGATGAATACTCAATACTCATTGTTAGAGCTGAAAAGAATGTTAACGTTGGAGACTTAAGTGAGAGGATAAAACACCAATTCAGGAGATATAAAAATCAAGAAGAGGGAAAAGAAGACTTCACAGTTCAAACATTTGAAGAGTTAATAGCACAGTTTCAAACAATACTTGGAGTGCTAAACGTCGTTCTTATAATGATAGCATTAGTATCAGTTGTAATATCAGCCATAAACATCACAAACACAATGTACACATCCGTTCTTGAAAGAACAAAAGACATAGGGATAATGAAAGCGATAGGTGCAAAGAACAAAGACATACTATTAATATTCGTCATTGAATCAGGATTCTTAGGATTTGTAGGAGGCGTGATGGGTGTCTCCTTAGGCTATTTGATATCGAGTGCTGGTGCAAACATAATAGCAGCCACTGGTTATGGATTCTTAAAGCCAGCATTTACACCTGCACTAATAATTGGATGCATATTATTCGCAACAATTGTAGGCGCAATCTCCGGACTTGCACCTGCAAAACAAGCTTCGATGCAAAAGCCTGTTGATTCACTAAGGTATGAATAAAAATATTGTACTTTCCAAAAATTATTTAAACTTATAACTTGAGAAATCAATGCATGAAAACAATAACAGATATTTCTAAATACATAAACAAACTATCAAAAAAAGACAAGGAATTATTCTATAGAATATACAATTTCACAGAAGACTTTGGAACCCTAAAAATCCCATTAGAGATGCGAGAATGGACCCTTAAAACATTTGGAGATGTTAAATCAGTTGAGAAACAAAAGATAATAAGAATCGACAACAACGTGATGTTTGAAACAGCGCTTTTTAACGAGTTAAGAACTAAAAGACCAATTGATATGAAGACTACCGAAGATGTAGAAAAAATCATAAAAGAAAAGATAGGCGACCCATTCTGCAAACCATTAACTGCAACACCAAAAGATTCTTTTGGAAGGATTAAAGGAAAGAAGTGCATTACTGCAAGCAACATAGCAAAGTACGACGCAATGCATGGACTAGTAATATTTAACGAGCACAACCCCTTAAAATTTTCCTTAGAGGACATAAAGGATTATATTGACACAACCGATAAGTGGATTAAGAAAGCACACAAAGAAAATCCTGATAGAAAATTCCCGTTCATCACATGGAACTGCCTATGGAAAGCAGGGGCAAGCATACTACATGGCCACATACAAATCTTGATTGCAAAAAATAAGCACTATCAAGGAATTGAATGCTTGAGAAAAAAATCCGAAGAATACCATGAAAAGTTTAAATCAGATTATTTTGAAGATTTGTTTGCAATTCACAAATCACTAGGTCTTGGTGTGAAAACAAAAAACTGCAAAATATTAGTGCACCTAACCCCAAGAAAGGAAAAAGAGGTTATAATAATATCAAGAGAGTTAAAAGATGTTTCAGAGCAACTTCACAGCGTTTTAAAAGCATACAAAGAGATGGGTGTTGAGAGCTTTAACATAGGAATATACCTCTCGCCGATTGACAAGTCCTGGAAGATGCCAGTCATAACAAGGATTGTTGACAGGGGAAACCTGTTTGAAAAAACAGCTGACTTTGGAGGAACAGAAGTCTTTGCAGCAACAAGTGTGATAGGCTTTGACCCCTACAAAGTAATTGAACAGTTAAAAAAAGAATTATGACTTCTTATCAAAAGCCATGTTGTGAGCTGTTATGTAGTTTTGCACGAAGTACTTCCAGTCAGTCAAAGCAGCCAAGTTCTTTGCAATGAGCTTGTTTTTAACTCTGTCTTCGTGTGATAGATTGACAAAATCAAGCATCGTCTTAAGCAAGTCATTAATAAACTGCTCTTCAGATTTGTTAAATCTCTTCAGAACATAAATACCTTTTAAGGCATTTTTTTTTCTGGTTACTTTCTTTTCAATAAACCTTCCAAAGCCTGAGAGGTCTGTTGTTATAGATGCAACTCCTAAAGCTGCTGCCTCAACAGGGGTATACCCCCATGGTTCGTAATAGCTTGGAAATATTCCAAGGTGGCTTCCGGCCAGTGCATCATAGTATGGAAGATCAAGTAGTCCGTCAGCGCCTGTTAGGTAAACAGGGTATAAAATCACTTTAACCTTGTCATCTTCCCTGTTATCCAGACCTTGGGCTTGTAACTCATTTAAAAGCGGATCGTTTTCAGCCCCTATGACGTTGTGGGTTGAAATAGGAGGGTTTCCCTGCCTCTTAAACATCACCAAGTCTTTTTCAAGGTTCTTTAAGAAATCCCTTGTAAACAGCGTTTTTACACCTGGTGTTTTCGAGTTTATAACATCTAAGATTATCTTGTCAAGAATGTCCTGTGAGTTAGATTGAACATAAGTCTTTATGTGACGATAGCTGTTCTTGTTCTCAAGAAGCTCCACATTGACTCCTTTCACACCCATTGGTATCCAGAAGAACACTGAGACAGTCCTTTCACTGTTCTCTTTTTTTAGCTCTTCATTTAGTTTTCCAAGGGTCTTTATCATTACATCAATACCCTTATTCTTGTATTCATACCTCCCAACAATAAAGAAAGTCAGGTTATGCTCAAGGTCAAATGTGTAGTAAGGAAAGAAATAGAAAGTCAAGAATTCTCTCATCATAGTCTTTGTAATATGATGCCTAATGGATGTCTCCTCGATTGTTGGAAAGCTCTTAATAGTCAGTCCATTATTGAGTATTACATCTGGTTTTCTTAGAAGTATCTTTTCTGCTTCAATGCCAGTTATCTCTGAAACTGTTGTGAATATGTCTGCTTTGTTTGCTGAGGCTCTTTCAGCCAAGAACTTGTCTTGAACCCCGTAACGGTAAGCCCTCTCCTCAGGGTTTATTGAATCTAAAATGTTGTAGAGGTCCTCGCCTGAGCCTGCAATTGTCCTTCCAAGCATGGTTGCGTGAGTTGTAAAGACAGTCTTTATGTTTGAACCACAATTCTTCAAGAACAAGACTGCAAAACCTGATAGCCACTCGTGAAACTGGCCAACAATCTTTTTTTCAGGCAGCTCTTTTTCTATAAATGACAATAGCATGCCAACTGACCATGACCAAAGCATCGGCTCCTCAAAACCCCAGTCAGCATTAAGATAATCAATCTTATAATCATCCCAAAGCATCTTTTTTATATCATTCTTTTGAGGTATTAACTCTTTAAAATCTATGAGTATTACGTTTGGAGAAGAATCTGCATTCCAAGAGCCATAATAACATTTAATACCTAACTTTTCCATCTCGACAAAAGCTTTTGCTAATTCTTTAGGAGGATCTTTTTCTGAAAGCTCCAATCTTGCTTGTTTTTCAAAATAAGGCCCTATAAGGAAATAATCCTTATAAAACTCCTTCATCATAGGGGCTTTTCCCCTAACAACAGTGTATATCCCGCCTACTTTGTTGCATACTTCCCATGATACTTCAAATAAATAATCTGCTGTCGGTTCCATTTTTCAAATAAGCAAGTCTAATAGTAGCCCGATGAGGATTCCTAAAAGCAATCCATATATGAAGTCTTTTGCAAGCACTCTTTTAAAGTTGTCAACTGTTAAAAGCTCTTTTTCCTTCATTAGCCCTTCTTCTTTTAGACTCAGCACCTCTTCTTTTGAATTTGTTTTTTGGACTTTCTCTGCTAAAAAGTCCATGTGAAGTATGTTTTTTATCTAGTTTGCAAAGTCATTTCTGCCATTGGTGTGGTGGTGAAAATCATCACTTGACATCCTGGTGATTATCTGTTTTAAATCTGATAGTGTCTCAGCCTGATGGCCGTTAACACTAAAAAACCTTTTATGCTTTGGTATCACTAAACCACTCACCTCTTATTTAATAACTCACTTGGTCTTTCGACCACGAAGCTTACCTCTTTTTTATTATCAGCATTTAGCCTGTGAGTTAAATCGTTTAGTATATTCATAAAGTTTATGTATGCATCATAAGTGCTATCATAAGGATTAAAGTATTTGTGGACATCTCCATCATCAAACCACTTTGTGCACATATAGTAGAAGTGATCTGAAGTGGTTAGTTTTCGCCACTCAGCTAACAATAAAGGATTATTGGTCTCTTTTACACTCTCACCTATCTTGTACAGCTCTGATATAGCTGTTTTTTGTATGCTGTTACCAATCCAAGCACTTAAGTCTCTCTCAACATCAGCCCATGAAACAAAGTTATGCATATCTATCTCATCCTTTGACTCAAACGCTAACAAGTCAGAAGGATTCACAAAAGAGACTCCTCTGTTAATCAGTTCTTGTGGCATTAATTCAAGAAACTGAAATATTCCAGTCTCATCCCACTGGTGCTCCCCAAAAGTCTCGTAATCCATGAATAAGTTTATAGTTTCTCCAGGACTTTTTGTAATCCAGTCAGCGAATTTCTCAACTGTCAAAGGATGGTCTTTCCAGCTTCGTTCACTAAACCTAAAAGCGATGTCATCGCTTAACTTATAGTTCTTTAACAATAATTTCAAGTTTTTAGTGTTTTTTGCCTTGTAAACATAGTTTGGAGACCTCCAGTCTAAGATGTGATCAGCTCCTTCTGCAACCGCTCCCTTATAGCCCATCTCTTCCACAAACCCTGCAAGCTCATTATTAAATATTAGCTCAGTGTTTCTAAATATCTTTGGCTTTATCCCGAACAGTTCCTTCATTTTCCTCTCATGCATAAGCACTTGTTCTTTAAACTCTTCTTTTGAATAGATGTATGACAATGAATGATAATATGTTTCTGAGAGAAACTCAACAGCCCCAGTCTTTGAAAGCTTCTTAAAAGAGTCTAGCACTTGTGGAGCATATTTTTCAAACTGCTCTATTGCTGTACCTGTGATGCTAAAAGCAACTTTGAATTTTCCTTCAGAGTCATTTATGAGTTTTAACAAAAGATTGTTTGTCGGCAAGTAGCATTTTCTAGCAACTTTCTCCATTATTTCCCGATTCTTTTTTTCATCAAAATATTCTGAATTATTACCTATCTCAAAGACGCTGTATTTCCTCATCCTGAAAGGCTGGTGAACCTGAAAGTATAAACAAATGTTCATCTCATCAATTCCTCATAAACTTTTAAGCATTTTTTAGCCGGAATATTCCAGTCAAACTTCTTAACTTCTAAAGAGCCATGCTCTTTTAGTTCTTTATTAAGGATTTCATAGTGGATTAGTGAAATAATTTTTCCAGCGATATCATCAATATCCCAAAAATCAACCTTTAAAACGTGGTTTACCACTTCACTTACCCCTGACTGTTTTGATATTATCACGGGAGTTCCTGCTTTCATCGCTTCAAGAGGGGTAATTCCAAAAGGCTCACTAACTGATGGCATTACATAAACATCTGCCATTTGATAAGCTTTGTAGACATCTTCTCCTTTTAAGAACCCTGCAAAAAGAACGTTTCGTGCTATTCCTAAGTCTGCAGCCATATCTATCATTCTTGACTCCATATCCCCGCTTCCAGCAAATACGAACTTTATGTCTGGATCCTTGTCAATCACCTTTTTTGCTGCAAAAAGGAAGTATTCTGGCCCTTTCTGAAGCGTGATTCTGCCTAGGAAGAGCACTATTTTGTCTTTTTTTTCAATCTTGCAAGGGTTGTAACTTTCAAATTCGACTGCGTTATGAACAACAGTTATTTTTTCAGGTGATACACCGTAATGCTCTACAACCTTATTCTTTGTATAGTTACTAACAGCAACTATTCTATCAGCCTGGTGAAAACCCATCCTTTCAATATCGTAAACGTGTTGGTTTAGTTTGTTTCCACCAGTTCTGTCAAACTCTGTTGCGTGGATATGCACAACTAAGGGTTTTCCAGAGGCTTTTTTTGCAATTATTCCTGCTTCGTAGGTAAGCCAGTCATGAGCGTGGATTACATCAAAAGTCTCTTTCACAGCCATCAATTTGACTCTTTGAGCGTATCTTTGCACTTCTTCATACAAATCTCTGCCATAGAGCAGACTTGTTCCTGCATCAACCCTTGAATGGCGCACATATTCTTTTGTGTAAGAGTCAGAAGTTACGTAAGGAGAAAGAAGTGTATCAATTCTTTTTATCTTGAAATTCTCATCTTGAAAAAGATACTCTGCAACTACAAGGTTCACGTATTCACCTTTTAAATTTGAAGGGCCTTTTGGCATTACAAAAGTCACTTTTACCCCTTGATTGTTCAAACCTTTTGTAAGTCCAAAACAAGCAGTACCAAGACCGCCTGAAAAGACTGGTGGAAACTCCCACCCAAGCATTAACACTCTCATATCTCCCCTCTTTTTTTATATAGCTTAATCTAACTATATTTATAATTATATGTCACACTTTAAATAATTTCTTGAAGTTCATCAAATACTTAATTCATTAGTTTAGTTAATTTAGCAATTAACTAATTTAGTTTTTCATAAAATAGAAATATTTATATATTTCTATTAACAAATAACAAAAACAGCAAATGAACTACAACACCATATTAACGGACTCAAGATGGGAAATAATAAAAGCCATATCTGAAGAAGACCTCTCAGCAACAGAGCTAGCCAAACACACAAAGACAAGCATAGCAAACGTCAGCCAACAACTAAGACTTCTAGAAGCGTACGGACTCATTAAAAAAATCTCAAAGATAAACAACGGCATTGGAAAGCCAAAAACCAGATACACAATCTCAAAAGAAGTAATAGAAACACTAATAGTATCAAAGAATCATTGCGAGAAAAAAAGCCTTGACCTAGACTACCTGCAAAAAGCAATACTCAACCTCTGGCTGCACACAAAAAAAGAAAACCATTACTTCCTAGAAAAATTCTTAACAACGTACGAAGAAGTGACAGTTAAATGCCAAGCAATATACATAATAAAGATAACCATTGAAAGCATAGAACTCCTCCTAGTAACAGAAAAACTAGATGAAATAAGACAAAAATACAGCAGCCAAAAAATAAGCAACTTAGAAGGACAGATAAAAACAATAATTTGCTGGACACATTCAACAAAAGAGATTGAAGAAGGTCTAAAAAGAAAAGAAAATCACTTCATCCAGCTAGTCACGAATCTAAAACCATTCCTAGACAAAGAAGAAATAACAAAGAAGATTAAACAAGCAGAAAATGGAACATCAAAATAACTTAATAGAAAAGCTGACAATTGAAGAATTAACAGAGCTAAAAAGAATTATAAAAGAAGGAATGGTAGAAAAACTAATCGAGAACAAATTAGAAAAATTTAAAAACAACAATAAGATATGTCCAGTTTGTAACACTCAAATAGAAGATAACGGGTTAACATTAATATTTGGTCCAACAGACTTTAGAAAAAAAGCAACTTTTGACGCTGCTGACTGTCTGGAATATTTCATTTCAAAAATAAGAAAATGACACTAACAGAAATAAAAAGGGTTCTAGAAAAAAGGAAGTACAACTTAATAAGCACTCTGGAAAACGGAAGAGAAGAAATAGACCTCTCAAGACAGCACCAAATATACGGTGCGATAAAAGAAATCCAAAACATTCTAAAGACTATAGATTATCATCATGAAGAAGAAATGAGGAATAACTTTAATTTAGAATTAAGCCAAGAGCAAGAAAACACTGTCCTTCAAAAAATAAGCTTAAAATTCAAGAAGAGCATCAGAACAAATATTGAAGAATAAAATCAAATAAATCAAGTCTAAAACATTTTTTCTAAAGATTTTTCATAAAGCAAGACCGTCACGAAATAAATGGGAGTCGCCACAAATACCAACACAAACAATATAACCTTAAAAAGCAATAATAAACTATGCTGGGCAACCAAAGAACCTAGAGGTATGAAAACTAAGAGTGGGATTGTTAAAAAGACTCCCAAGAATGAAAAGTAAACACTTCTCTCCTGCTCGGATAAAAGCTTTTTAGCAAAAAAACCTTGAGCCATTCCAAGAATAGACGCGCCAATAATAGAAAGCGCAGTTGCAACCACAACCACCAAGAAGTGCGGGTTAAAAACCAAAGATAAAGGAAGCATTCCAGTCAAAAGAGTGCCAAAGACGAGCATGGGAGAAATTCCTATATGCTTATGCAAAACCTTCATAAACCAAGGACCTGTAAAAGAGAACAAAGCAGCAACAGAAAAAACAACTGCTACATTCAAAAAACCTCCAAAAAAGTCATTCTTAAAATAATCATATATGAAAATGCCATAAAAAGAATTCCCAAGCATCTGAACCATCCCCGTGATTAAAGATGACAACGCCAACAAGAAAACAGCTTTATTCTTGAAGAAGAATTTGAAATGAACATTCACTGAATCTAAAAACTTTGGCAAGAAAGACGAAAAAGTGTGCTCCACAACAAACTCTTTCTGCTTGATATAAGAAAGCATCAACCCAGATATTATGAACACGATAGCTGTAATCTCAAAAGATATCAAATAACCATAAATGTTGACGTTAAAAGCAAATCCAAACAAAGAAAAGGACAAGACTTTTCCATAAACAGGAAACAAATCCATTATGAAGCCTGATACAATCATTGAAATAATAGTTATAATTATCCCAAACTTTGAAAGAAAACAAAGCATTCCACCCATACACTCCCTTCTAAGATTACGCTTCAAAAAACCAGTGTATAATTCTCCGTGGATAACAACACCAATACCACCCATCAAGAATGCGAGTGCATAAAACAAAGGAGACTTAAGAACAACTCCAAAAGACATCAAAAGAAAAGAAAACCCATACAAAACACCTGCCAGGCTTATAAATTTCTTGCTCAAATCCTGTAGTTTAGAAAACTCTTTTAGAAAAGAAGATAACAGCAAAGAGAATATCATCCTTAAACCATTCACAAGGCCAATCACTAAATAAGACGCTCCTGAAAGAGAAAACAAGATGTTTATGAACGGGTGAGAAACAAAACCATAACCAATCCTATCAAAAAGCTCCTTCCAGCCAATCTGCTTAAAAAACCTCTTGTTTGAATCCTCCTTTAAACTGTTTAACTTCCTAACAGCCTCACTCAACACATCATCAATATCCGAATCTAACAAACCTTTATTTGAAAGTATTTGTTTAATCTCTTCAAAAGAGTAATTCTTAGACAACAAATCCTTTGCTTGAGACAAAATAGCATCATTCATGTTAAAAATTTATTAAGAGTAAGCATTATTTAAATTTATTGAAAACAAGCACACACGATAAAACAAAAATTTTTTAAACTATGATAACATAAAATATTTGAATATGAAAATAACTTTTGGACTCAAAAAAATTCTAGGCAGAGAAAAAGAAGGATTGCTAAGAGAAAAGTGGAAGTTTGACTCCAAAAACACCCTTCTAGCACCACCAACAATATGCGACTTAAAAAACACCGGAGAAAAAAACATACTTTTTGGCACAAAAGAAGGCAAGATATACTCACTTGACAAAAACTCGAATATAAAATGGATTTTTGACGCCCAAGAACAAGTAGATCAGATAGAGATAATGTTTCTAGACGTTGAGAGTGCAAACAGCATACAAGCATCACCAAACATATATGACTTGACAGGAGATGGAAGAAAAGAAATAGTGTTTGGAACAGAGATGGGAGTTGTCTACGCCCTAAATTCAGAAGGAAAACCAGTCTGGAAATTCAAAGCTGAAGGATCAATAAGAGGGGGAGTAATCATAAAAGACGTTGATGGTGATGGAAAACCCGAAGTGATATTTGGCTCGGGAGACAAAAACCTGTACATACTAAACGCGAAAGGAAAGCTGATAAACAAGTTTGAAGTTGACGAGTCAATAGAATCAATGCCTGAAGTTATGGATGACAAGATAATATTTGGAACCAACAACGGCAAAATACACTGCATAAGCTTTGAAGGAGAAGAAATATGGACATTTAAAACTAAAGACAAAGTGCTAGCACAACCAGTCATAGGAAAACTGTTTGGAGGGGATGAAAGATACATCATCATAGGCTCAACAGATCAATACTTATACACTCTTGACGAACAAGGAGCGCTCATATGGAAATTCAAGACAGAAGGTGCGATATACTCAAAGGCAGCGCTTGCAGATATAAACAACGATAAAAAACTAGAGATAATATTTGGTTCATGTGATAACAAAGTATACGCAGTCGATTCTCGAGGAGAGAAGATGTGGTCTTATGAAACCAACTTCTGGATAGTTGCCCCAGTAATAGTATCAGACATTGATGATGATGGAAACTTGGAAATAATAGCTGGTTCATACGATCATAACTTATACGTGCTAGATGCGAAAGGAAACTACATATTAGACTACGTGCCAGGACTTGCAGGTGTAATGCAACAAACAGGCTCATACTCAGATATAACAACATCAGAAGCCGGAAAAATGACTGGGAAAAAGATATGGCAATACCAAACAGAAGGAATAATAGTTGGCTGCGCAATGATAGATGAGACAAAAGATATAATCATAAACACTCAAAAAGGATATGTTAATAATATAGGATATGAGAAAAAGAGGGATTAAGAATGGAAAAAACAATTAAAAGAGTAAAAACATACATTCAAGGATTAGATGACGCAATGCAAGGTGGAGTACCTGCAGGCCACGTAATTCTTGTAAGCGGAACACCTGGGTCAATGAAATCATCTGTAACATTTAACATTTTATACAATGAAGCTCTAAACGGAAAGACCGGGCTATACATCTCACTAGAACAAAGCTATGAATCACTAAACCAGCACCTTTCAAACATGGGTCTTAGGCTTGATAAGATAAATATACAGCCAGTTAAAAACTTAACAAGGATTGAAGAAGTCATACACACAGTAAAAAACAATAGCACAGGATCAATAATAGTAGTTGATATAGGAACAATTAGAAAAGAGATAAAAGACATAAAAATAGCTGACAACAAGAGTTGGCTAAATGTTATAAAGAACGTGGTGAAAAAAGTGAAGATGGAGACGAACTGCAGCTTATTCGTTCTTGACTCATTATCAGCATTATACACGCTGTCAAGGTTTGAAGATCCCCGTGTAGAGCTATTCTACACTTTTGAATTCTTAAGAGACATGGATCTTACAACATTCTTAATTTCAGAGATGCCACTTGACGAAAGCAAATACTCAGAATACCAGATAGAAGACTTCCTCTCAGATGGAATAATACATCTAAGACTGACCCCTTTTAGAAGGAATATTATTAAAGAAATAATGGTTGTTAAGATGAGAGCAACCAACTGCAACAACGACGTATTCTCGTTAGAGTTCAAGAATGGACAATTCCAAGCATTATACGGAGGGCAAAACCCTTTATTATGATTTATTTTTATTAAAATAATTTTTTATTTAGGTATGAAAAAAGAGGCATAATGAAAAAAAGCATTAACTTGTTGATTACAATTATCATTCTAAGCGCTTTTTCAGAAGCATCGCTAGTAGCTTATATACAGTTCCCCGCAAATGATCCAACAACGATAAAATTTGGTGAGGGAGCCTCATTCCAAGGATACGCTTCTAATGGCACCGAGCCTTACACTTATGCATGGATATTCTGCGCAGCATGCACTCCTGACGTGTCAATAAGCAAAACACCAGGACTAGTAATGTTTGGTACACCTGGAAGTTATAATATAAGCTACACAGTCACTGATAATATAGGAAAAATAGTCAAAGACAACACCATAATAAGAGTCAAACTCGCAGAAATAACATACCCTGCAAATAATACTTACTGGGGTTCTAATGAAACCATTCCTTTTGAAGGTAAAGGATTATACGTTGATAACACAACAACATTTACTTATTGGTGGGACTTTGGAGACACAACCGTAAATAATAACTTCGCAGCACAAAGATCAAGCCAAATACCTGTTGGTGTAAATTATCCCTCTGCAGGAAAATACAATGTATCATTGCAAGTCACCCATCCTTTGACATCTGCTCAAGAAACCACAAATATAACAATAAGAATGGTTGCACCAATAGATAAAAATTTTACATGCACAATCAAGCAAAACAGCTGCTTACCTTCTGAAATAAAACTCCTGAGATTGTTTAAACCAACTAATAGTCAGACAAGGTCAGTAGATGACCTTGAAAAAAACTGGTATACATATCCTTTATGCTGTCAATCACCAAGCCTAACAGTGCAAAGAACTGACGATCACAACTCACCAGCGATATATTTAACTCTAGAAACAGACTTAGACTCACAGATAGGGGGTTCACACATAACAGAACAATCAAATCCAAACAATCAATATTATGAACTAACAAGTAATGAAGGAACAGCGCCTGTATGTGAAGTATATTTTCTAGGTCTCAACGGAAAATGTTCTGATTACAACAAACTAAAATGTCTTTATGAATTCTACCCAGGACCTGAAAGCATTTCAAGGAGTCACTTATCAAACTGCACAATAGATTCTCAGCCAAATAGTTTTGGAACAGAAACATGGGGGATGTGCTGTGATATTGCAGAGGACTGCACAAACAACCTTGACGATGATGAGAACATCTGGTTTGACTGCAACGATGCAAAAGTCTGCACAGTCAAAAACAATGAAAGACCTTGCGGCACAAGTGATGAGCTGCTACAAAACCCTACTTGCAACTGGATGCAAACAGAATGCACAGAAGAAGGATGTGACTTTACAAACTATTCAACGCCTTACTGGGATAATACATCAAATACATGGGGATTTCTACTCTCAACCGAAGCGAATCACTGCAGAGCATATTTTCTAAACAACAATTGGCAATTCGCCGATTGTCCGATAGGAACTAATGAATCAAGCATAATAATACCTCAATCAGCAGAAAACGCTGTTAGCAGCGTA
>Ga0180009_10004206_pt1 | contig 16004 bp, 12 predicted proteins | sample OS_PC_MetaG_FD_123537 | JGI IMG/M metagenome (GOLD analysis project Ga0180009, IMG submission 123537) | Groundwater microbial communities from the Aspo Hard Rock Laboratory (HRL) deep subsurface site, Sweden - OS_PC_MetaG | ecosystem: Environmental > Aquatic > Deep subsurface > Groundwater...
CAAGGTGGTGGTGGCCGGTGGGCGCGGCATGAAGAACGCGGAGAATTTCCAGGTGCTCGAGGAGCTGACCGACCTGTTCGGCGGGGCTCTGGGTGCCACCCGCGCGGCGTGCGACGCCGGTTACGTGGCGAACGATCTCCAGGTGGGCCAGACCGGCAAGGTCGTGGCGCCTGACCTGTACTTCGCCGTGGGCATCAGCGGTGCCATCCAGCACCTCGCGGGCATGAAGTCCTCCAAGGTCATCGTGGCCATCAACAAGGACGAAGAGGCGCCCATCTTCCAGGTGGCGGACTTCGGTCTGGTCTCCACGTGGGAGAACGCCATGCCGGAGCTCATCGCCGGCGTGAAAAAGGCGAAGGGACTCTAAACAGCATCACATTGACCACGATCCATCCCGCCAGGCTGCGTTGCTCGCTGCGGTGCGTGTTGACTCCGCCCTACGGGCTCCGTCTCCCCGCCTGTATAGCTCCAGCTTCGCTGGACCTCTACAGGAACGGGGTCACGTACCAAAAGTACGCTGCGCGCGCTCCTCACTCGCGCCTTGCCTGGCGGGCGCCTCGTGGCCACTGTGACTCTGTTTGACTCAGTGTCCATGAGACCTTGGTTAGCCTTCCGCTCCTCTTCCCGGAATCATCTTCTGCGTCGTTTCCCGGCGGGTCGGGCAGTCCGGTCCGCGAGGACGCGGTGAAATCCTACCTTTGTCTTCAATGTGGTGAGGCGACCCTCGTGGGGACGCCCCGGTGGGTGATCCTCCGCCTGGCGGCCGAGACCGTGAGGCGCGGGCGAAGCCTTCTTTCCCGATTGCTCACCGGCCGTCGGGCCAGGCGCGAGCAGGCGCAGGAGGAGACCGACGCCTTTTTGACGGTGCCCTTCCGTTACCGGGTTCTGCCCGGATCCTGCCCGCACTGCGCCTATCGGGGGCCCCGTCGGCCGCCAGGTCGCGGTGCCTGGTGGGAGCCGGGGCACGCGTATAAGGAGTAGCTGTCGTCGCTGAGTGGGGGGCAAATGAGGGCGGTGGGAGACGCAAGGCCGATGGCTGGTGAGGCGTAAAGCCGACCACTGAAACCGGGTCGGGATCTGTTATTGTGGCGGGGTAGGAGGTGGATCCCATGGCCATGTCCCGCCGGGGGGCAATCGCGATTGCGGTCATCGCTGCGGCGACGACGGTGCTTCTGGCCGTGCTGTGGGCCGTCGCCATCCCGCTGCTGCTCGGGCTCCCGGCCGCGCTGTGGCGCGACAACCTGATTGTCTCTGTGGGCATGGCCGTGATGGTCCTGGTGGTCACGGGCGTCGTGAATGCGCTCTTTCGGATCCGTTGGCGTCAGCGCCGGCCGGCCGAGCTGCCCATGCGGCAGCTGGCGACCGTTCTGTTTGGCTGTTTCGTCGCGGTCGGGGTGGCCTGGGGCGCTGCGCTACACCGCTTGCCGACGCCCTATGGCATCGCCCTCACCGCGGCCCATTTCGGCGCGGGCGTGCTGGTGTCCCTGTTGAGCATGGGCCTGGCCCTGCCGCTGTTGCGATCCGAGACGGTGCGGCAGGTTTCGGGCCCCGGTGCGGCCGGCAAAACCTCCCCACAATCGTGGTCCCGGGTAGGATTGCGCGGCTACCTGCTGTTGGTGGTCGTGCTCCTGGGAACGGGAGCGACCTGCCTGGTGGTGTCGTTCCAGCACGTGCGGACGCATCGCGAGTCCCTGGACCAGCGGGCGCGCAGCGCGGTCATCCTGCTCGAGCTCATGGCGCGCCGGGTGGAGATGGTCCCGCGATCGCGGTTCGTCGGCACGGTGGGGCGGGCCCGGTTGCCTGCGGGTACGGTGCTGCGCGTCGTCAGCCGGAAGGGGCATTTCTTTGGGGGGGACGAAGCGGAGAAGGCGGCGGTCGGCGGCACTCCTACCGCCAAGGCGCCGATCCGGTTGCGTGCCGCACGGCGATGTGGGGCGGCGCGGCTGCACGCGAGCGCTTGCCGTTGGACCGCCCTGCGCCCCCCCCACGATGAGCTCGCGCTCGTGGCGCTGCTGTGGCCCACGCGCCCCCGCCACTCGGGACATGCGCCCTGGGTGCTGCTGCTCTTCGCGGTTGTGCTCACCCTTTTCGCGGCCTTGGTGGCGTTTTTCATGGGGTTGGACGTTTCCAATGAGCTCGATGAGGTCGCCTTGCGGGTGCGATCCATGGCGGAGCGACCCGAGCAGGGCCTCGGAGAGCCGCTGTATCCGACCTCCTCCGACGAGATGGGTGAGCTGCTCGAGCGGTTCGGTGAGCTCCGTCAAACCCTCGACGGGCAGCTCGCGGTCTCGGCCCGGGACGTGCACCGCAGCGCGGCAGAGGATCGGGAAAAAACGGCCTACCTCGAGGAGGTGAACTTCGCGCTGCGAACGCCTTTGACCGCGGTGATCGGCTTCGCGGAGCTGCTCGCGGAGGGCGCCTACGGGGCCGTCACGCCGGACCAGGCCCAGGAGCTGCAAATCACGCGGGATTCGTCGCAGCAGCTGTTGGGCCTCGTGCAGGACATCGTGGATGTCTCCTTTGCCGAAGCGGGTGGGATCCGGCTGCGGCTGGAGGAGGCGGACCTCGGCGCGCTGCTGCGATCGGAGCTCGCTGCGGCCGGGGCCGCGAAAGAGGATGATGCCGTCTTGCTGCGGCTGGTGGCGCCCGAAGACCTGCCCCCGGTGGTGCTGGACCCTCGGCGGGTGCGGCGCGTCGTGGCGAACCTGTTGTCGAACGCCCTGAAGTTCACCTCCGCCGGTGAGGTCGTCGTGACCGTGTCGGACCCGGCCCGCGGGAGGATTGAGATCGGCGTTCGGGACACCGGCATGGGCATCGCCCCGGAGCACCAGGCGCTGATTTTTGAACAGTATCGGCAGGCGCCTCAGTCCCGCCCGCGGGAGCTGCGCGGCAGCGGCTTGGGGCTGGCCATCGTGCAGCAGCTGGTTCGATTGCACGGCGGCAGGGTCTGGCTGGAGTCCACGCCCGGGGAGGGCAGCGAGTTCTTCATCTCCCTGCCGCTTCGGGGCCCGGAGTCCGTCGCGGACGACAGCGCTGGGAAAGAAGTCGGTGGCGCGTGACCGAGGGACCCGAGATCAAACGCACGCCCTCAGCGCACGACGATGAGCCGTGGGCCCTGGACGAGCCACCGCTTCGGATCCGAATGCGGGTCCCCTGGCTCCGTGTGCGGCTCGTTTTGTTCGTCTCGGCGCTGTTGATCCTGGTGTCATTGCTCATCGACGTGATGCTGATGCACGTGCTGCCGCTCCCTGCCGAGGCCGTAGCCCTCAGTCACGCAGACGTGCTGATGCTCGCTCCGATGGCGTTGGTGTTGGTGGTGTTGGTGGTGCTCGTGGAGCTCCGACCCGTGTCCCAGGCCAATCGGACCCTGCGCCTGGGTCTGCGCCTGTCCGACGCCGAGCGGCTGCGGGCCCTCCGGAGTGCGTTGCGTTTTCCGGTGATGTTGCCGGCCACCGTGCTGCTCATCTGCACCGCCGGGAACCTCTACTCCTTTGTTTTGGACGTCCTGGGTCGCACACCCTGGCTGTGGCACGCCGTGCACATCACGGTGATCGCCCAGTGCATCATGGTTGCCGCCTGCTTCCCGGTCTTTGTCTTTGCGCGGGGGGTGCTGCGGCCGTTTATCCGCTCCCTGGGCGGGGAGCAGCTGGTGACCCGGGGCGCCGTCGGGCTGCGGGGGCGCATCGCGGTGCTGGTGCTCGCCCTCACCACGCTGGTCACGGTCCCCAGCGTGAGCCTGTTGCTGTTGCAGCTCGACCGACAGACGTCGGTGCAGCGTGGGCGCACCATGCGGGAGCTGGCCGAATCCCTGGCCCGGGAGGCTCGGCAGATGGGATTGCACTCCTTTATCAATTTTGTGCGCACCACCTCGACCGAGGACGGGACACGCGCTTTTGTGGTGGATGCCCGAGGCGGCGTGGTGCCCCGGGCGCTGACTCCCCTGGTGCGGCGTGCCGGACTTCCTCGTCCGCGGGCCGGGCGCTTGCCCGTGGTCCGGGTCCAGCCGAACCGTCACGTGATCGTCTCCCCGGTGCCGCTCGAAAACGGTGAGTATGCCTGGGCAGGGGTGGTGTTTTCGCCCCGGGTAAAACCGCAAACCCGCGCGCCGGTGGTGGCGCTGTTGCTATTTGTGCTGCTGGTGGCCGGGGCGCTCTCTGTGGCGGTGGGGACGGGATTGGCGCGGGAGATCCGGGCCATCTCGGGGCGGTTGCACGCCCTGGCCGAGGGACGTCCTCCGGAGCCGCTCCCGGGCGATGTGGGCACGACGGCGGAGATCGGCCGGGTCATCGACGGGATCAATGCGCTGCTCGCCGCGACGGATCTGGCGAAGATCCGCGGGTTTGTGAAAACCGAGCAGTCCGAAGAGGCGGCGCGGTCCAAGACCGAGTTCCTCGCCAACATGAGCCACGACCTCCGGGCGCCGCTGACGGCCATCATCGGCTTCGCGGATTTTCTGGCCCAGGGGGTGAGCGGCGCGTTGACCCCGGCGCAGCGGGCGGCCGTGGACAAGATCCTCGCCAGCGCCATGTCGCTGCAGCACATCATCCGGCTGCTGCTCGACACGGCCAAGGTTCAGGCCCGGCGGCTGAAGCTGCGCCGGAGCTGGACGCCGCCGGCCACCCTCGTGTCCCGGGCGGTGAAGACCTTCTTCGGGCACCCCGGCGAGGGCAGCGCCCGTCCGGTGAAGGTGGAGGTGCAACCCGGGCTCCCGCCCATCCACGTGGATCCCGAGCGCGCCGCCGAGGCCTTGGCCCTGTTGCTCCGGGCGCTGCGCGATGACCGTCCCGAAGGCCAACTCTACCTCCGGGCCGCCACGTACCGGACCGGGATTGACACCGGGGTAGAGCTGGAGGTCGGAGATACCGGCGGAAAGCCCTTGATCCCCGCCGGAGAAACCTACTTTTCCCAAATGATTCCAAAGGGAGACAGCCGCACACTACGCCTGGGCCCGTACCTGGCCGCCCAGCTCATCCGCCGCCAACGGGGCCGGATCGAGATCCTCGCCAACAACCAGCACGCGGTGGGCTTCAGGGTGAGATTCCCCCTGGGACTCACCGGAGAAATGCCAGCCATGGGCCGTCCGAGAAGTAAGCCTGGACGGAAGCCTGGACCGGAGCCTGGACCGGACCCTGAACCACCCCAGTGACCAGTCCAACGACCAGTCCAACGACCAGCCCACGAATACCCCCGCGCCGGGTCACCGACCAGGCTCGCCGGCATGATCGTTATTACAGGGTTTTTTCCCCTGGCATTCACCCCCGACATCTGTGCTATGATATCCGCTGAGCTTAGGTGGCTGTCCTGACTTGCTGGTTCTCGGCAAAACTTAATATGTTTTTGTATTCGGCACTGAAATCGAAATCTGTCCGTCGCAAAATACTGCATGAGGGGTGCAGGACGGACACCCGGGAGGATAACCTATGTTGCGATTGACCAAGTCCTGGTGTGGTGTGCTGCTTCTAACCGCGTTGCTCGTGGGGGGCTGCAAGAAAAAGTACGTCCCCGCAACGGACGGGGGACTCGACGGCGGCGGCCCAGAAAACACCGCCGCCCTCTGCTCCGACGGCATCGACAACGACGGCGACGGCGACACCGACTGCGCCGACAGCGAGTGCCAGGGCCTCGCCGTCTGCATCGAAAGCAACTGCACCAACGGCATCGACGACGACGGCGACGGCTACACCGACTGCGCCGACTCGGACTGCCAGGGCACCTTCGAGTGCCGCGAGAACACCGCCAATGCCTGTCGGGACGGCATCGACAATGATGGCGATGGCCACATCGACTGCGCCGACGACGAGTGCTGGGATTTCTCCTTCTGTGAACCCGTCGAGGTTGACTGCGAAGACGGCTTGGACAATGACGAGGACGGCCTCACGGATTGTGAAGACAGCGACTGCTTGGCGCTGCCCGTGTGCGGTGGCTTCTGCTACCCGGTGGATTTCCAGGCGCCTGGCGTGTGGGGTATGGCCATTACCGAGGCCAACGACGATCTCGATCCCGCGACCGGGTGTGTGCAGTACGACGTGGTGATTCAGGTCGCGTCCCCCGAGCCGAACACCCAGGTCTGTCTGTACATCGATGATCTGAACGGCACGGCGGTTGAGTGCCGGGATCCCAGCGCCGAGAACCCGATGACAATCCGTGTCACGCTCTGTGCCGGAGAGCACACCCTGTATGCTCGTGTGGAGCAGGGAGTCGAAGTCTGCGCGGGGCCCACGGGTTTGGACCAGGTCATGGTGCAGGTGTACGAGAATCCATCGTGCGTCATTACGCAACCGTCGCCCCTCTCCACGGATCCGGGCAATCCCACCTGCTGGAACCAGGCCGACGTGGCAGCTGAAGGCGACATCGACGTAATGGTCAACACCAGCGGCGCCGACGCTCAGCTCTGGGTGGCGGGCGCGCTAGCGGGCACAAATCCCGTCGGAGGCGGCGGCAACGTGGATTTCTCCGACACCTCCCTGGGGGCTGACGGCGACATCACGATTAATGCGCTCTGCGACAACGCCGGCAACGGCAACGGGAGCACCTGGTCCCCGGACTACTACATCACGCTGGATACCGTGGGCCCGAACGTCCAGATTCTCAGCCCAACCAGCGGGACGGAGTACAGCGCGGCGGATTGTACGAATGGCTTCCCGGTGGTGGTCACCGGCGTGGAGGCCGGTCAGCAGGTCTGTGCGCACTACACGGGTCAGACCCCGCCCCCGGCTGCCTGCAGCAGCGCCTCCACCGGCGTAGGTGATCAGCTCAGCTTGACGGTGGCGTGCATCGAGGGCGCCAACCTCACCGTGGAGGCGAACACCACAGACGCGTGCGGCAACCCGGGCCAGGCCACCATCCTCGTGACGGCGGACACCGGGTATCCCGTGGCGCTCATCGAGAGCCCCGCCAACGGGCAAATCTACAACAAGGCCACCGACACCATCAACCCGGGCACGAACGCACTCGAAATGAACATCGTGGCGTGCACGGACCAGCCCTACGACCCGGCAAACATCACGCTGACGATTGATGGCCTCTTGCGCCCCATGGTCGCCACGGTTCAGGCCGTCGCTTGCCTGGGGCAGTCTCACCGGATCACCTGGAGCGCCCCATTCGCCTTCAGCCAATCCGCCAGCGGCCTGCAGACGCCGCATACAGTCGTGGTGTCTGTGTCCGACGGCGTCAACACCACGGTTGTCACCTCCGACTTCCATAACGACACCTTGGCACCGGTGCTTGAGCTGGGCTGCGCCGGGTGCCAGCCCGCACAGGCCTTCTACACGCCCTCACAGGACAACTGCAGTGCCACGCCCGAGTTCGACGTGCGGGCTCGCATGCGAGTGTTTGGGCTAGAGATTGGAGAGCCGGTCAATCTCGCGGTCACCAGTAGCGGGGTCCCCGTGGGTCCGCCATACCAGATGCCATCTGCCGCGACGTTCATTCACTTCGTCGATTTCAATCTCCCTTGCGGGGTCGAGCTCCAGATCGGCCAGAACCTGCTCACCGCCACCGCCACAGATCAGGCGGGAAATCCGGCCATTCCTGCGACTCGGGCAGTTGCTTACGGTTCGGGCTCCATCCAGTCGCCTTCCTCTGGAGCGGTGCTTTCCGTGGGGAACAACTGTAGCGGTGGAGCCAACTACGGAATCCAGGTAGTGGTGGAGGTCGACTCCGCCCAGCCCGATGGAACGCCTGTGGAGGTCTTCGCCAGCAGCTCAGCGGGTGCGTGGTCCTATCCCCCTCCAGGTACTGATGTCTGGCTCACAGATTGCAGCAGCCAGGGTAGTCCTTGCCAGCATACTTTCTGTGTCAACGTGCCAGTGGGAGTGGTTGAGCAATCCGACATCGCCATCGAGCTGAATATGAACAGCTTCCCGGTGTCAGGCGGTCCCACGGGCATCACGGTGGACATCTCGGATCCTCCCGGGCCTACCAACGTTGGACGCTCCGTGGTCAGCCGACGCGCAGCCCAGATACAGCTCTCCTGGGACGCCAGTGAGGACCCGCAGGTTGGTGTGCTGAGCAGCTGGGATGTTAGGTGCACCGTCGACACTCCGCTCACGGGCTCCAACTGGGCCTCGGCGAGGCAGTTCGCCGGCGAGCCCGCGCCTGCGGCGGGGGGCACCGGACAGACGATGTTGATCGCCGAAGATGTAAACGGCAACAAGATCCGCGCGGGCCACGAGTTCTACTGCGGCATCGTCGGGACCAGCACCTCGGGTCTTTCGTCAGCCCTTGTGACCTTCCCTGCGATCACCGACACCGAGATCGGCTTGCTCGAGTACGCCAGCACTGTCGATGGCTACACGCAGTACGATTTCGATTGGTGGTACTGGCCCTCGATCTCCGCTGCCGGCGACGTAAACGGTGACGGTAAGGATGATCTGCTGGTTGGCTACGGCGGCTCGACCATTGGTGGCCATGCGGCCGCGCTGGTGCTCGGCTCGGCCAGTGGGCCTACCGCACCGGTGGCCATCACCTGCGCCAACGCGTCCTTCGGTTCCGCCATGGCCGGCATCGGGGACTTCGACAACGACGGCTATCCGGATATTGCAGTGGGTGCCGTGGACCAGGACCGGGTGTACATTTTCCGCGGTGGTGCCAACAGGGGCTCAGCCTCATTCGACTGCTCGTCGGCGGACGTGACCATCGTTGGAATTTCGGGAAGTTGGCTGGGCAGCGTTGTGGTCCCGGCGGGCGATTTCGACGGCGATGGCTTCGCCGATTTGGCCGTGGGTGCGGTCAGTGATAATGGCGGCGACGGCGCGGCCTACGTGATCTTCGGTCGTGACGAGGGCACGTGGCCGGTAACCATCAACCTCTCCAGTGGCGCCAATGCCGATGGTGCCCTACACATCAACGGTGCGGTAGGCGCCACGGATTACCTCGGTGACAGCATCGCGGCGTGGGACTTCAACAAGGATGGGGCCACCGATGTTGTCTTCGGCATCCCCTTTGGTGGGGCGTCCGGTCAGGTGGCGATCCTGGCGGGCAATCCGGCGGCACTCAAGACACCGAACACGGTGATCGAGGTCGCCTTCACGTCGCTTCAGACGATCAACTTCCCGTCGGCGACCACTGCCGAGGCGGGTCTGGGGATGGGCATCACACCCATCGACATCGATGGCGACACGTGGACAGATCTCGCGGTCGGAGGTCGCTTCTCCGAGATTGGTAGCTCGGCAAACAGTGGAAACGTGGTGGTCTTCCGCAACAATGGCTCCGGGACAATCACGTCTACGATTGCGGTTGAACTGCATGGAAACGCCAATGATATGCTGGGTGTACCAGTGGGAGGCGTGTACAACTTAACGCTGCCCACACCCGTCCCCTGGAAATTGAACGGCCTGCTGAGCTCGCCCTCCGACCTCGCGGTCTTTGCGGGCGCGAAGCAGTACAATTGGGGGACTTCCTCGTCCACCGGACCCGGGTATGCGGCTCTGTGGTACGCCGGAATAAATGGCAGCGTGGGAGTGGGAAGTGCGGATCTGCTGTTTGCCGCTCCGGCAGGCTCGGTGTCCTACCAGTGGGCGGCTTATGTCGGAGACCTGAACGGCGACGGGTACGTGGATCTGGCTGTTGGAGACCCGGACTACGGCGCGGGTGGTCGGGTCGTGCTATTCTATTGACCATCAAAAATCAGAGGAGAACGCATATGTCGGACGAGAAACAGAAACACGATCATACTGAGGCGAACACCGGTGTGGCAGCGAGTAGCCGCAAGCCGTATGAACCGCCAGCGATCGAAGAGGAGGCTCTAATCGAGAACGTCGCAATGGGAGCGAGTTCGTCCATGGGGGCATGTTAGAAGCGGGTTGTCATTGGTGTTTGGGACATGGTTTGGACGGCTGTTTCGATAGCTCGTGAGATGCGGGCCGATGCCAGACCTAACAACACCTTGCTCCTGCCCTCGCCCTTGCCCTTGCCCTTTCGCGGTCGTTCGGTGAGATCAGCACATGTGATTGGACCAGACACTGCGGCCGAGTTATGATGACTGCAATCCCGCGTAACGGAGTGCTCAGGTGGGAAATCGCCAATGTCACGCTAGAGGTGCGTTGTCGAGGTAATCAGTGCCCTGAAGCTTGGATGGGCTTGTTTCCCGCGTTTGCCGCAACAACTGGCACTCAAAATACACCAGATATATTGCTCGATGCCGATCCGATCATGGATTGGGAGAATCCTCGTCGGCCCCCATCCGGCGAATCCACATGGTGGTCTACCCGAACCCCTTCTGGAGTGCTTCTGGAGGGACAGCATTATTCCGGCGTGATGCAGCAGGTAAGGGGTTCTATGTGTGGGAGACTTAAGGCAGATGCCAAAAGAGCGACGATTTTGGCTTCAGCGCTACGCGCTTGTCTTAGCCATTGGATTCTCGGCAAGGGGATGCTGTTACACGCGTCTGGAGTGCTGCGGTACGGTCGGCTTTGGCTATTCGCGGGCTACTCCAATGCCGGAAAAACTACTGTAGCCCAGGAGTTGAATGGGGGAGGAGTGCCGTTCGCCGTGGATCGTGTCGCGCTGCTTCGCGAGGGGACGATCCCGCGGGCCTACGCAACACCGTTCAGCGACGAGCCTAGCGAGCTCGCACGTTGCGCACCCGCAGTACCCGAGGCAGTAATCATTGTGGAGCACGGGGATGCGCATGACTTACGTCGCCTGGTGCCGGCCTCGGCTGCCAGCCAGCTGATTCACCATTCGTCCTGGAACTGGCAATCGAAGAAGGTCATGTCTACGGCATTGGAGACGGCGGGATGGATCGCGGAGCGTGTGCCGGTCTACGCGATGACGTTTCTAAAGGACGAAGGTTTCTGGAGTTTGCTGGACGCAACCGTGCGCGACTCCGAGGTCGCGGATAATGGAGTTTAGCATGATTGATCGGCATGGTGTTTTCGCACCCGCCCGACGGGTAGCCTTCCGTCGTATCGGCGACCAGATGGTGCTGGTGAGCCCTGACGAAAACGTGATGTTGACGCTCAATCCTACGGGCTCGCTGGTATGGGAGGGGCTCGACGGTAAGAAGTCGGTGGCGCAGATCGCTGCGGCCCTGGAGCAGGAGTTCGCTGTCTCGGCCGACCAGGCCCAGAAGGATGTGATCAGCTTTCTGGAGCTGATGCTCGACCGGGCATTGGTCGAGGGCGTGGCGGTGGACGGTGAATCGTAACCAGCCTAAACTCCAGGTGCCGGCTGGCGCTGCGCCTATGTCCGATCAGTTGTTGCATCGGCTTCAGGCGAAGCATCCGTATCCCCTGACGGTCGCCTTGGCCATTACTGAGCGCTGCAATTTGGCTTGCAAGCACTGCTATCTGCCCGCAGAGCCGCACTGCACGGAGCTATCACTGTCGGAAATCGAGGACCTGCTCGACGAGCTCGCGGCGCTGGGCACGCTGTTTTTTTTGATCACCGGTGGTGAGCCGGCACTGCGCCGCGACCTGGAAGAGATCGTTGCGGCGGCGGTTGATCGGCGGTTCTCGGTGGTGCTCAAGACAAGCGCGACCCTACTGCACGAGCCGCGGTTGAGGGCACTCGTTGCGGCCGGTCTAGGCGAGGTCCATGTTAGCCTGTACGACGATCGGCCTGCCGAGCACGATGCGTTTGTGGGACATCCCGGGGCCTGGCACCGCACTTTAACGGCGCTGGATTTTCTTTCCGCCGCGCGGGTCAACGTCGTGGCGAACATCGTGGCCCTTCGCAATAACGCCGAGCGTATTCCGCGGATCATTGACCTGTGCTCGGAGAGAGGGTTTCCCTACAGCATCTCGATGCGTATGGTACCGAGCACGGATGGAGATCGGGCGCCCTGCGCCCTGCGTTTAGATGTGGATCAGATCGAGAGACTGTTGGAGGACCGGAGGCTATTCGCTCCGTCGGATCTGTTCGACCCGTGCAACCATCGATCAGACGGGGCGCTCTGTGGAGCGGGAATCGGCCTGGCACACATCGGACCGGATGGCCGCGTGTTTCTCTGTCCGATAGTACCCATGGAGGTGGGCAACATTCGTGAGCGCCCATTCAGGGAGCTGTGGCAGAGCTCTACCGAGCGTCGACGCTTTATTGAGACGGCCTGGTCGGACCTGCCAACGTGCTCCAAGTGTGAGGACGCATGGGCCTGTAATCGCTGTCCCGGCGCGGCACTTTTGGAGAGTGGAAACCTGGTAGGTGTGTCGCCGGTCGATTGCGAGATGGCGAAGGCACGCGCTCTGGTGTGCAGGCGCATCAGCGATGAATGAAGCTGACCCTGCACCCCAGCACGGGGGCCTGCCCCTGTTCTTTGCTTTCCAGGACGGCCAATTCGCCAACGATTGTGACCGTTGTGATGCGCGCTGCTGCCTCGACGTGTCCGGCGTGGCACTGCTCCCCGACCAGCTTGGGGCCGCCGGGAATGAGATCTTCGAGCCACTTGTTTCCGACGTGAGAGGCGGCTTGTTGCGGTTTGACACCGGCTTGGGTGGATGTCCTGCCCTTAGCGCGTCTGGCCGCTGCAGGATCCACGCCGAAAGAGGGAGACGTCATCAGCCCCCGCTGTGCGCGCTTTTTCCGTTCGACAGGCTCGTTCGCACGCCGGACTTCTGCGCGGTTGTCCCTCAATTCACGTCCTGCCCTTCGCTGGTACTTGATCCGCCGCGGGGCGTTGTGGTTAGACGGAATAGTGACATCGCAGACGACCTTTCACATTATTTTGGAGACTCGCTCGAGCCTTTCAAGTTGATTTCTGTCCCTGCGTGCCACGGGGTATCGTTGGAGTCCGAGCAGCGGCTACTGGAGATCGTCAATACGCAACGCGGGAAAGCAACGCTTGGCGCTGCCCTGTCCGAGGCAAGTGGTCGGCCCGAGTCCGAGCTTCGGGTCCGGGCCGCAGAGGCACTGGAGCTGTTGGGCCTCGACGTCGTGCCAGAGAGCCCCGCTGACGTGGAATTGCTGCTGCCGATGATTCCGGCGTTGCGCACCGATTTTTACCACCTAGAGCTGCCGGACATCGACGTGGCATTGCTCCTGGGCTGGCGATTCGTCGTTGCAGCAGCAGCCCCAGGAGTGGCGTTGGGCATGCGTCGCATGGCATCATTAATCAAACAGGCAAATGAGTACGTCGGGCTGGCTGTTCGCGCCCAACGCCCGGTGCGCCTCGAAGGTCCCTTGCGTCGGCAGCGGGGGGGGATTCCGCAAGTGGCGCTGGAGGTCGCTCTGGTGCTGCGTCATGCGCAACGCAACCCGGGGCAATCCACCCTTTCAGAGCTGCTGTCACGCCATGTGCGTGCCAAGGGGGTCTGTCGGTCACTCGTCATTCGCGAGCTGAGTCGCGCTGGGCTCGAATTCGAATGATCTCCAAGGCTCGTTCACATTATGCGGGTCTTTATCGGCCGCCTGGTTTCGAAGTCCGACGGCTCGATTTGATAGGGCTGAGCATGTTTCCGGCGCTGTGGCCCGGAGACTGGTTGGACGTCGAAACTATCAGGTCTTTAAGCTCGGGCGATGTGGTGGCGTTCGTGGGCGCCGATGGACGCCGGCTCGCTCATCGAGTGGTGGGCCGCTGTTCCAGGAGCCGTGACTATCTGATCACAGGCGACGCTAACGTGGTCGACGATGATCCAGTGCCCGAGACAGCTATGATCGGCCGTGTGTTGACAGTGCGGCGCCGTATGCTGGGCCGTTGGTTCATCGTGCCGCCAGTGTTTTGGCGCCGTCGGGTGCTGCCGTCCGGCACGACCAGGACATTCATGAGGCTTGCGTCGGGTCTGGTCCGTTTCAGCCGAGGGATCGGCGCCAGCTGATCGGCCCGACTACGGGTGACGACTACCGCCGGTGGATGAGGACCAACTGCCTCGGCGGCCTAGGCCCAGTTCGACGTAATTCGTCTTCGAAGGCCTCCGACCAGTCGGGCGCGTGCATCTTCACGAACCCTGCGGCTTGGCAGGCGCCCAGGCTCGGGTAGTTGATCTCGGACACGAAGACGTACACTGTGGAGATGCCACGCTTTCGGGCTTCAGCCAGCCGTGCTCGGTGTAAGAGTTTTCCCACTCCGCGGTAGCGCAGCTCCGACTGGACGAAGTCGCCGAATACCCAGTTTCCGGGAAGACCGAGCGCCGAGAAAAGCTCGCCGCACCAGCCCCTGGCGACCAGGCGTCCCTTGGCGAAGATGCCGATGGCGAATCGGTCTTCTCGGGCGAGCTTGGCCTGGCAGGCCTGGACGTTCTCTGGATTCAGTGGGGTGCCGTTGAGCCGGAGCAGCGCTTCGGCGTCGTCGGGATAGAGCACGCGGGTGCTCAGCATCCAGGCGGGGATCCTCCCGCCGGCCGCTGTCGGCAGGACCTTGCGCACCTGGGCTTCGATCCAGCGAGCTTGATTTATGTGGCGGCGAATTTCTGTACGCAGGCCGAGCGGCAGGTTTTGGACGATAAAGGAGCGCAATGAAGAACGTATGCTCATTCCGTGCACATTGTACTCGGGCTGAGAATCCGCTCAAGATGCGAACGGTTGGCCGGCGCGTTCAGGGGAGCATCTCCCCGTCGTCAATATCCTGCCCCCCCCTCCTAACTCCATGCTATCCTTGGGGAGCATGAGTCAGCCTTCTACAGAGCATCCTACGCTTGTGGCTGCTGAGGCGGCGCCTCGTCTGGTTTCGCAGATTGAGCGGGTGTTCTTCGGCAAGCCTGAGGTGATCCGGATGGTGATCACCTGTTTCATGGCGCGGGGGCATTTGTTGATTGAGGATGTGCCGGGGGTGGGGAAGACCACCCTGGCGCGGGCTTTGGCGCGGAGTGCGGGGGGGGCCTTTCGGCGGATTCAGTTTACTTCGGACCTGCTGCCTTCGGATATTCTGGGGGTGACGGTTTATGACCAGGACTCGGGGGAGTTCCGGTTCAAGCGGGGGCCTATTTTTGCGAATGTGGTGTTGGCTGACGAGATCAATCGGGCGACGCCGCGGACGCAGTCTGCGCTTTTGGAGGCCATGAGCGAAGGGCAGGTTTCTGCGGAGGACGAGACGCGCAATCTGCCTGAGCCCTTTATGGTAGTGGCGACGCAGAATCCGCAGGAGCAGTATGGGACGTACCCGCTGCCCGAGTCGCAGATGGACCGGTTCCTGTTGCGGATTCGGATTGGCTATCCTGACGAGGCGAGTGAGGGGCGTATCGTCGCCGGTGGGCGGCGGGCGGTGGATCCGGAGCAGCTCGAGGGCGTGGTGCGGCCGGCGGAGATCGCGGCGCTGCAGGAGCGGGCCGACGAGGTGCGGGTGGACCCGTCGCTGATCCAGTACGCCATGCGGGTCGTGGGGGAGACCCGGCAGAGCCACGCGCTGGCGCTGGGGGTTTCTACGCGGGGCGCCATGGCCTGGGTTCAGGCGGCGCGGGCCTGGGCGCTGCTGGACGGGCGCACCTACTGCGTGCCTGACGACCTGAAGACCCTCGCGCTGCCGGCGTTGGCGCATCGGGTGGTGCTGAGCTCGCACCATGAGTCGGTGGGCAAGACGCGCACGGAGTCCGAGCGGCTCATTGGCGAGATCCTGTCTCGGGTCCAGGTTCCGGACTAGCCGGGGTTCGCGCTGCGTGGGGCGGAGAGAGGGGAGAGTGGTTACAGACCGAGCAGCTGGTCCAGGACGCTGCTGATGTCGTTCGCATCCATGGTGTTGGAGAGGTAGAGGATTTCCATGGTCTGCAGGTTGATGATCACATTGCTGGGGATGTACTGGGAGAACACGCCCCAGAACCCCTCAGGGTCGTAGGTGGCTGCGATGTGCAGCCCCTTGGAGGAGATGTAGTCATCCGCCTGACTCGGCTCGGTGAAGTCTGCGCCACCGTAGTAGCCGGAGATCACGGCCAGGAACTCAACGCCCAGGGCTTGGTACTCTTCGTAAACACTTGCGAGGCTCACGGCCTCGGCACCACAACCCGGTCACCCGTTTTGGCCGTAGAAAACGAACAGCAGCTTTTTGTCCGACTGGTAGTAGTCCGACAGGCTGAAGACGCTGTCTACGTTGGCCCACAGGTCGGCCTCGAGATTTCCGGAGGCGAAGATTTTGTTGG
>Ga0180009_10004207_pt1 | contig 16003 bp, 9 predicted proteins | sample OS_PC_MetaG_FD_123537 | JGI IMG/M metagenome (GOLD analysis project Ga0180009, IMG submission 123537) | Groundwater microbial communities from the Aspo Hard Rock Laboratory (HRL) deep subsurface site, Sweden - OS_PC_MetaG | ecosystem: Environmental > Aquatic > Deep subsurface > Groundwater...
CCGACATACCCGGCGGCACGGCGAACTCATTCGGCACCAGTGAACTGTTCATCTTTTTCGGCCAGTACATCGACCACGATCTCGACCTCGTTTTCGAGGATCCTGCCGCCGGCCACATGTCGACGACAGTGCCCGTGGGCGATCCAGCGTTCCCGCCCGGCAGCATTCTCGAGCTCGATCGGTCGATGGTCGTCAGCGGCACCGGCACCGGCGCAATCGCCCGCGAACACGCCAACCAGATCACCAGCTTCCTGGACGCTTCCAACGTTTACGGCTCCAGCCAGGCCACGACCAACGTCCTGCGCGACGGCGCATACATGATCACCAATGCGAACGGAGGCGCGGCAACGGTAGCCGACATCGAAGCCGAGCACGGCGCCGGCAGCGCCGACGGCTTGTATATTGGCAATCCTGCGACGGCCCACGTCATGGGCGACATCCGCAGCGACGAGAACATCGCCCTGACCTCGATGCATCAGATCTGGATGCGCGAGCACAACTACCAGGTGGACCGCCTCAGGGATCTGGACCCGACGCTCACCGACGAAGAAGCGTTCCAGATGGCCCGCATCATCGTCGAGGCCGAATACCAGAAGGTCATCTACGAGGAGTGGCTGCCAGAACTCATCGGCCAGTCCCTGCCGGGCTACAACGGCTATAGGAACGACGTCGACCCGACCATCTCCAATGAATTTGCCGGCGCCGGATTCCGCTTCGGCCACACCATGCTGCCGACCGAGTTCGAACGGCTCGCCGAGGACGGCACCGTCACCGAACAGCTTGGGCTTTTCGATGCGTTTTTCCAGCCGCACAAACTCGACCTCAATGGCGGCGTAGCCGCACTCGTTCGCGGACTGGCCGCCGACACCGCCAGTGAATTCGATGCCAAGATCATCGACGATGTCCGCAACCTCCTGTTCGGCCCGAACAGTTTCCGCGATCTGGCAACCTTGAACATCATGCGCGGCCGCGACCAGGGCGTCACCACGCTCAACGACTTCCGCGCCGACTTCAACAATTCCCCCGCGCTTCTACCCTACACCAGCTTCAGCCAGCTGACCTCCGACACCGTACTGGCAAATGCCCTTTCGGCGGCCTACGGCGGCGACATCAACAAGGTCGATCTCTGGGTCGGAATACTCGCCGAAGACAAGGTCGGCGGATTGCAGGTCGGCGAAACCCTGCAGGCAATACTCGTCGATCAGTTTTCGCGCCTGCGTGATGGCGACCGCTTCTACTACGAGAACCGGTTGGCGGAGTCGCCGGACTTGCTGGCGCAGATCGAGAACACGACCTTCTCGGAAATCATCAAGCGCAACACCGGCATCGAGCACCTTCAGCAGGAGGTTTTCAAGGCTTACGGACGCATGGCCGGCGACAGCGCTGCCAACGAGATTATCGGCGGTGACGGCAGCGAGCTGATCTTCGGAGAACAAGGCAGCGACACCCTTCGCGGCGGCGGCAGCCGCGACGAAATGTACGGCGGCGCCGATGACGATGACATGTTCGGCGACGGCGGACATGACATCATGTACGGCGACGATGGCAATGACTTCATGATGGGCGGTTCCGGAAACGACCATGCCGAAGGCGGTCACGGTAACGAATGGATATTTCTTGGCACAGGACACGACTATGCACAGGGCGAAGCAGGCCACGACACGATTCGAGGCGGCGCCCACAGCGATATCATCGGCGGCGGCCATGGCGATGACCGCCTCTTCGGCGATTCTCAAAACGATGAAATCTACGGTGACAGTGGACACGACAGACTGTTCGGCGGCCAGGGTCATGACCTGATCTTTGGCGGTCACGGCGCTGACAAGATCTTTGGCGGAACCCACCACGACAAGGCATACGGCGGAGCGGGAAGAGACCACATCCACGGCAACCAGGGCAACGACCTGATCGACGGCGAAGAAGGCCGCGACTTCCTGTGGGGAGGAGCCGGTCGGGACAAGTTCGTCATGGGTCACGATATGGGCTTCGACCTGATATTCGACTTCAACGAGCATCAGGACAAGCTCGCCGTCGGCGCCCACTTCTCGACCGTTCAAGAGGTTTACAACAACGCCCACGACACCAATCGTGGAGCGATCATAAAATTCAGCTCGACGGAAAAGGTTCTGTTGATTGGTATCTCCGTCTCCGACCTGCACGCGGGCAACTTTGACTTCGATCACTCCTGATCGGATCATCTGAACTAGTGTGGCGTCGCGCCTTAATTGACCTGTTGGTGCCGCACAGGAGTTGTCAATTGAGGCGCGCTGAAGGCCACTAGGCTTTGAGAATGAGAGCTGCCGCCGAGTGATCCTTGGGATCCACCCAGCGGCGGCTTTCTCCTATTGGATTTGGGTATGCAGCAAAAACGTCGCGCAATCTTCAATAGCTACCGCTTGAACCCTTGAATGCCACCTGCCAAGCGCCAGTAACTCAAGTCGACAAAATGGCTCGACAGTGTGCCGAGCATGTAACGCACCGGCCACACCCGTAGAATCACCAGCGCTATTGAAGACAAAAGGGGTCCATCTCGAAGCAAGCCCCCGCCAAGGTGGCCCGGGCCGGATGACACCTGCAGGTCGCCGTCGGGGGTCACCGTCAGGACAGAGCGACGTAGATCTGATCGAACGTGTCGGCTTGACCGAGCAGGTTCACTTCATCGCCATTTTCCAGGTAGATGGATTCGAACTCGATGATGGAGGGTTCGGTTTCAAGCGCCACCGCATCGTAGAGGTAGAAAATATCATCGTGATGCATGAACCCGACTTTCTCGACCGTCTGCACGAATGCCCGCAACACTTCGACAGGGTCGAAAATCGAAAAATCAAGGTCGCGATCCAACGGTAAGGCTGAACCGGCCGGACCGCCCGACAGTTGCACAGGATTGGAAGCCGGCCCTTGCGTCGAAGTTGCCGGCTTATCCAGTACGGCGCCGCCGCCATCAATGCCGCCGGTACTTGTTGGATCGCCGCCCGTCCCAAGTAGGGTTGAATCCGGCGCGGTTACGAAACTCTGTCCGGCGTCCGTGACGCTTGCCGCCACAATCGACGTCGTCGGCGCAGTAGACGCAGTGCTTGCCCCGGCAACAGGCGGGTTGGAAATCAGAACCACGAGAGAATTGAGATCGGTTTCAAACGATGTGCCGGACGTCTCGGCCCTCAATCCGAGGGATTGCAGCAAAGTCACGGTCGAACTCTGCTGAATTGTTTCAAGGAAATTCGGTCCGTTCAGCACATCCGCGCCTTGCCCCTCCGGATAGCCGCCCGGTCCCGGAGCAGAATCCTCGCCGCTCTCTGGATTTCCCGTGCCCTGACCATCCTTTTCACCTGCCACGATGGTATCGGACTGACGACCGGCCGCGGCTGCGACATTCAGAACCTTTCCGTTTCCTTCGGCCTCCGAAGCCAGACTGAAGCCACCCAGAAGTTCATCGCCAATAGACTTGCCTGCATCCCCGAATTCACCATCGAGGTCTATGACCAGCCCATCTTCGCCACCGTGCTTGACCAGATCGCCGGCTACCCGGAATTCGATTTTCGGATCGGGACCGGCATCAACCAGGTGCGCAGTGCGAATGTTCGAAACCTCGCCGCATTGCGCCTTCCCCGCATCCTGCCCGGGTTCAATCATCCTCATCGAACACGCCGCGTCTATTATGGCGTCACCCAAGTCTTCTTCGGACGTGTTGAGGATCGCGCTGAGGATACTTTCCGGCTCGAATGCGATGGATTCGCCGCTGGACCGGTGCCAATCCATCAAGACTCCGGCAATCAGGATCGCGGCACTTACCGCAACGCTGCGAACCCCGTCGGCTGCTTCCGACTCCCCTCGCGAAAATCGCAAGTACGGATCCCGATTGACCGGGATGTAGACCAGCCGGCCGCCCTCGCCGTAGGCAGTCTCATTCGAACCGTCATCGAAGGCTTCGCCGTCGATCAAACCCTGTGAGGCTGCTTCGCGCGCTTCGACGGTATTCGTCATTTCCAGGAGGAAATATAACGTCGCGACAAACGCCACGAAGGCGCTGCCTGGATGCATCCAAACGCGTGGCGCGGCGGCTTGCGTATGCGGAAGTATGACAGGAAACGAATTCAGGAAATCGCTGACGATGTCCCTCAGATTTTCGCCTGTAAAGGTAGCGCCGAGATGCGCGACTTCTGCGACATAGCGCCCGTCGATATAGGCGAAGTGAATGATGACATCGCCGGTATTGGCATTGCAGAAGGCATACCATGGGTCGCCTTCGTCCGTCTGCCCCTCTTCGAAATCTATTGGCAGTCCGGCTCGTCGCAGGTTGTCTGCCACCCTGTAGATTTCAGCGATATCCTGGTTGGACCAGGGCCGGTGTAAATAGCGTTCCCGAACACCTGATAAGGATACAACGCTGGCAGACATAACCTGTCTCCCTGAGATACAAACGCAAGCAATTCAATGGACACTATCCCAACGTATAACACGCGGCAAGGGATGAGTTTAATATTTACTATACAAATCTCTTTGCATACAATCTCAGTTTGCGGCATGGCTCCGATAAGAGTCAAGAGAAGTCGACTTCAACGGTGCGGATCAAGCGGGCGGATCGCAAGCATTGGCCACCTGCTTGACTTGGAACCCACAGACGTAGATTGCATACCTAGCTCACGCGACGGCTTGATCGACCGCGCGCCCCCGTCCTCCATCTACAATCCCGATGTTGAAGTTCCCGACCACATCCCTGCCCGTTGATGAAGCGCTGCCGTCACTTCACAACGCGCTCTCGAAGTCCGGCGCCGCGGTCCTTGTCGCTCCTCCCGGAGCGGGCAAGACGACACGCGTTCCCTTGGCGCTTCTTGAAGCGGACTGGCCCCGCACAAACAGGATAATCGTGCTGGAGCCGCGCCGCATCGCCGCTCGCGCCGCCGCGCAGCGGATGGCTTCACTACTCGGCGAAAACGTCGGCGACACCATTGGGCTGCGCGCGCGCCTCGACACCCGCACCGGCCCCGGCACCCGGATCGAGGTCGTCACCGAAGGCGTTTTCACACGCATGATCCTCGCCGATCCGTCCCTTGAAGGCATCGGCGCCGTTATCTTTGATGAATTCCACGAACGCTCTCTCGATGCGGATCTCGGACTGGCGCTTGCACTCGATGCGCGCTCGGCACTGCGCGAAGATCTTCGCATCCTCGTCATGTCGGCGACACTTTCCGGATCGCGCGTCGCCGGCCTGCTCGGCAATGCCCCCGTCATCGAAAGCGCGGGACGCATGTTCCCGGTCGAGACCCGCCATCTCGGCCGCGCGGCCGGCAGCCGCATTGAAGACGCCGTGACGGAAGCCATCATGCTCGCGCTGCGTGGCGAAGAGGGTTCCATCCTCGCTTTTCTCCCGGGGCAAGGTGAAATTCTGCGCACCGAGGAGCGCCTCCGTGAGCGCGTCTCCGACCCGAATGTGATCCTCGCCCCCCTTTACGGCGCCATGGACCAGAGGGCCCAGGACCGAGCGATCGCACCGGCGGAAAAAGGTTTCCGCAAGGTCGTGCTTGCGACCGCTATCGCCGAAACTTCGTTGACGATCGAAGGCGTTCGCATCGTCATCGATAGCGGCTTGGCAAGACAGCCGCGCTTTGAACCGGGCGCCGGCGTCACTCGGCTTGAAACCGTGCGCGCCGCCAAATCCTCCATCGACCAGCGCCGCGGCCGTGCCGGTCGCACCTCGCCGGGAATCTGCTACAGGCTGTGGGACGAAGCGCAAACACGAAGCCTTCCCGAATATGCCGAACCCGAAATCCGCTCCGCCGACCTGTCCGGTTTGCTGATCGATCGTGCCGATTGGGGCGTCCCGGATCCAACCAGCCTGCGCTGGCTCGATTCCCCTCCCGCCGCAGCGCTGCAAGCCGCCCGGGCTTCACTCGTTCGCCTGGGCGCCCTCGACACTTTCGGACGCATAACCTCCCTGGGCCGCCGGCTACGCCGCCTGCCGCTGCCGCCGGCACTCGCCGCAATGGTGACCGCCGCCGCGACTGACGGCGATAAGGCCGCGCTCGCGGCCGCCGAGATCGCAGCCCTGCTCGTCGAACGCGGAATTGGCGGCACCGCGACCGACTTGACCGACCGCTTGGAGCGATTCCGCAAAGACCGCTCCACACGCACCAGAAGGATGCACGATCTCGCGCGCAGCTGGGCCGAACGGGCCGCAAAAGTATCCGCACCAACAACCGCGTCGAAACAGGCGGCCACGGCAACCGGATCAAGCACCGGTAGAGCGGCACAAGGTGCCCCCGGCAGCATCGCTGTGCACCTCATGCAGGCATTCCCCGACCGCATCGCCAAGGCACGCGGCGAACCCGGACAATTCCTGCTCGCAAGCGGACGTGGCGCTAGGCTCGATCCCACCGACGCACTTGCCCGCCAACCGTACCTGGTGATCGCCGAATTGCAGGGCGCCGCCGCAGCAACACGCATCCTGGCCGCGGCACCTGTCTCGGAAGAGGAGATCCTCCGATCGGCAGGAGATCGCATCGAACAATCGCACGAGGTCACCTTCGATCGCGCGGCGGGGGCGGTACGCGCCCGCTCAACCTCTCGGCTTGGGTCGATCGTACTTGCTTCAAAGGCCGAACCCCTTGACGCAACCAATCCCACAGCGATCCAATCGGCGCTCGCCCGCGGAATAGCCGGTCTCGGGCCGGGTGCACTACCTTGGAGCAAAGTCCAGCGCCAACTGCGCCACCGCGTCGACTTCTTGCGGGAAGCCGGCAACGCCACCCTGCCCGACCTGTCCGACGCCGCGCTCACCGAGACTGCCGAGACCTGGCTGGCGCCTTTCATCGACGGCAAATCGCGCGTCTCCGAGATCACCGCAGCCGATCTCGAAAACGCCCTGCAGGCGCTGATCCCTTGGAACATGAAGCAACTCACCGATGAAGCAGCCCCGACCCATTACCTCGCCCCCACCGGCGAGCGTCACCCGATCGACTATGACGGCCCCGGCGCGCCCGCGCTCCACATCCGCGTGCAGGAACTCTTTGGCTTGAGCGAACATCCGGCAATTGCCGGAGGAAGACTGCCGCTGACCCTCAATCTCCTGTCTCCGGCACACCGGCCGATACAGATCACCCGCGACCTGCCCGGATTCTGGTCGGGATCATGGGCAGCAGTGAAATCGGATATGAAGGGGCGCTACCCCAAGCACGTCTGGCCCGACGATCCCCAAAGCGCCGCCCCGACCCGCCGCGCCAAACCGCGCGGCACCTGACCGGCGCATCGCATTCGCCGAATTGGACAATGAAATCTCCCTCCGGCTGTGATTAGGTACGCTCGCAGGGAAAAAGCGGGGGACGGCCGTCGATGACATCAGGACCAATCGCCGTGATCGGCGCCAGCGGCCAGGTTGCAAGTGCCCTGACCCGCTGCGCTCGACGCACCGGCCAGCCGCTGATCGCTCGCGGCCACCCTGCAGCAGACCTGACCGACATCGCGACCGTTGGCCGCTTCATCGATCAGGTTCGTCCATCCATCGTCGTCAACGCAGCCGCCTACACCGCCGTCGACAAGGCGGAAAGTGAACCCGAAGCCGCTTTCAAATTGAACGCCGAAGGTCCTGGCAAGTTGGCCGTCGTATGCACAGCCCTCGGCCTGCCCCTCATCCATATCTCCACCGACTATATTTTCGACGGCCTCTCCGACACGCCGTACCTCGAGGACACGCCGCCTCGGCCGATGAGCGCCTACGGAGCCTCCAAGGCCGCAGGTGAGTCGGCCGTGAAGTCGGCATGCGAGCAGCACATCATCCTGCGCACTGCCTGGGTTTACGGTCTGGAAGGCAACAACTTCGTCAGGACGATACTGCGCCTTGGGGCCGAGCGCGACGAACTGGGGATCGTCGCCGATCAGTTCGGCTCACCCACCTATGCCGACGATATCGCTGCCGCAATTCTCACCATCGCTGCCAAGCTTGCGGCCGGCGATTCGGCAAGCTTCGGCACCTACCATTTCACCAACTCCGGCACCGCCACCTGGCACCAATTCGCCGAGGCGATCTTCGCGCATGCCAAGGCCGCCGGCCGCAAGACGCCGGAACATGTCAAGGCCATTACCACCGCGGACTATCCAACCCCGGCCCGGCGCCCTCCCAACTCCGTCCTCGACTGCGCCAGGATCGAACGCACGTTCGCCGTGGCAAGGCCGCCCTGGCGGGACGCCCTGGCACGCGCCATGCCGCTGATCCTCAAAGATTGAGACACTTGATGCCGCCCGCCGGATCGGCGAAGCTCAGCCAGCAATTGAGTAGGGCAGCTTATGTCGTTCCTGGGAATCTGCACCCGCATTGCCGCCGCACTGATCCTGTTCGCGACAGGATTGGCGGCAATCCCGCATTCCGCCAACTCCGCTGAAGGCAGCCGTTGCCTCGCCTTGGCAAACAGGCCCGCGCAGGTCCTTCCGGCGCGCTACATCCCATCGGCACTCGGCCCTGAAGAGGTGCTCATCACCTACATCACGCACTCGACCTTCCGCATCGAGACCCCGGGCAGCGTCACGATTGCCACCGACTACGCCGGCGTCGCCGGCCGCGGTCCGCTGCCGACCGTCGTCACCATGAATCATGCCCACGAAACCCATTACACCGACTTCCCCAACCCCGACATCGCCCATGTCCTTCGCGGCTGGAACCCTGACGGCGGACCGGCCCGCCACAACCTGCGCCTCGCCGATGTCCTGATCCGCAATGTCCCCACCGACATTCGCACCTGGGATGGCGGCCGCGAGGAATTCGGCAATTCGATCTTTATTTTTGAAGTCGCCGGCCTGTGCATCGGCCACCTTGGCCACCTGCACCACGAACTCTCGCCTCAGGACCTTGCAGGCATCGGCCAGCTTGACATCGTCATGGCCCCGGTAGATGGCACCATGACCCTCGACCAGCCGAGCATGGTCAAGACGCTGAAGGTGCTGAAGGCCCGCATCGTCATTCCAATGCACGCATTCGGCGCAAGTTCTCTGGCAAGCTTCGTTGAGAGAATGAGTAGCGATTTCGCCGTGACCTATCAGGCGGCTCCCGAATTGCTCGTCACCGCCGCCGGCCTGCCCGATACCCCGACAGTTATCGTTCTACCGGAGAGCTTCTTCTGGTCGTGGGACTGACCTCCCGTGGATCGAATGGATCGGCGCAACGCTCAGGGTCCGCTCGACCGAACCTTCATGGCGAAACATTCCCTATCGAGAGCAGGATATTATCGGCGCTGAAGCTGGATCACCGCCTCGTGCAACGCCTCAAGAAACCGGGATCTGTCGCGCTTGTCGAAAGGCGGCGGCCCGCCGACGATGTCGCCGCCGGAACGCAAGTCCTGCATCAAAGCCCTGGTTGCCATCTGCACCCCGATCGAATCCGGCGTGAACGCCTTGCCGTTCGGCGCGATGACCCTTGCCCCGGCCGTGAGGCACCGGTCCGCCAGTGGAATATCCGCTGTCACCACGATGGCATGCAAATCGACGTTGGCAGCGATATGATCGTCCGCCGCATCGGGGTCCTTCTCGACCACGACCTGCGAAACGAGCCTGCTTCGGGGGATCCGCAGATAGCTGTTCGAAACAACGATCACCGGCACGCCATGACGCTCTCCCACCCGGTAGGTTTCGTCCTTTACCGGGCAGGCATCGCCGTCAACGAAAATCCTGATTGGCGTCTCGGCCATTATCCTCTTGCGCCTTGGATGCTGCCCGACCGGCAAACGGACCCGCACCACGCATGTAGTGCTTTTCAGGCCGGTAGGAACCGAACAGTTCCCGGCCGATCTCAACCAGAAATTTCGAGAATGCGCTAGAGCGCGTCGATGGAGATACAAAGGAAGCCATGGCACACCTGCCGAAGCCAGTTGATGTTCCCGGCTTCAATTCCGGGGAGCTAAGTCGACGAGCCGCAATTGCTGCTCTATCCTGCATGATCGCAGGAAGGTTCTTAGAAATAGATAAGACAACCTGAATGAATGACGACTGAACCGCCCAGAACGGCACAGCAGTAAAAAGGGCTGGCGAAGCCATCTGCTTCACCAGCCCGCGTGCCCGGCGCTTGCTGCGTTTTGCATCAAGTAAGCGGACGCTGCGTCGCTCTCCAGCCCCAGCTGATCAGTGCCCGCTCGCACCGCCATGGCCGAGACCGGCGCGCGGCGTATTCACATGCGGCGCCATCGGGCCCGCATTCGGCGCACCCTGCGCGACCGAGATATAGGCTTCGCGTAGACGCTCCGGCGCGGCAAGCAGCTTGTCTTTCCATTCGCCCATCCGGAAGCCTGTCTGGATCAGACCGCGCAGCATGCCGACGTGGTCGGTCATGCCGACGCACTGCGCACCGACCAGCTTGTCGCCTTCGAATTCGAGCTTCATGTATTTGTATCCGCCCTCGTCCACGAGCTTGCCCGTCTCGCCGACCTGCGCGCCTTGCCACAGGCCGAACGACGACGAAATGAGCCCGATCGTATCGAGGACGTTCATGTTGAGCGACCCGCGGTGCCGGTGCTTGTGTCCGGCCATGTTGAGCGCCGCGATCCGCCCGTGCTCGACCGCCACCGGCTGGATCGCCAGCATGTCAGGCTTCCCGGTCGAAAGGTCGACGCCTTCGCAGCAGTCCCCCGCCGCATAGATGTCGGGCGCTGTCGTCTGCAGATAGTCGTCGACAGCGATGCCGGTGTTGACCTTGACGCCCGAGCCGACAAGGAAGCCGGTATTCGAGCGAACCCCAACCGCCATTACCACCAGATCGGCCGGAACGCTGATCCCGCTCGACAGCCCGACCGAAAGGCGCGGTCCGCCTTCGGCTCCCTGCTTGATGCTGGCAACCCGCGTCCGGGTAAGCACACGCACACCCTTGGCCTCGCACCACCGGCCCAGCATTCCGCCGGCCGTTTCGTCCATCATGCGCGCGACCATGCGCGGCGCAAGTTCGACGACCGTGATGTCGCAACCGCGAAGATAGAGCGCTTCGAGAATGATCGACCCGATGAAGCCAGCGCCGACCAGCACGACCGGCGAACCCTTCTCGGCAAGCTTCAGGATGTTGCGCGCATCATCCAGCGTCCAGCAGGTCTCGACGCCTTCCAGGTGTGCACCCGGAATCGGCGGCATGATCGGGTTTGCACCGGTCGCAATCAACAGCTTGTCGTATTCAAGCGCTTCGCCGCCCGACATGTAGAGCCGCTTGGCCTGTGCATCGATTCCCCCGCAGCGCCCGGTAAGATAACGGATGTTCTCGCGGTTGTAGTGGAGCGGATCCTGGCGCAGATGCGTGCCGCCCTCGTCGATCTTGCCGTAGATGAAATAGGGCAGCGCCATTCGCGAATAGGGCGGCTCCGGTTCCCCGCCGACCAGCGTGATCGACGCCTCGGGATCGACGTTGCGCAGGGTTTCGGCTGCGGTCACTCCGGCCGGCCCGGCACCCAGAATTGCGTACTTCATGGAACAGTTCCCTTGCGCGCGGGAAGGCAGCTTTCTCATGGTGTCGAGATGCGCTCTTCCCCGTCCTCACCGTTGTTGTGTTTTTGCGGCATTGCCGCACCGAGCCTCGAGCCGCATCGCAACGGCTTCGGCCTGAAAGAAAAACGCCCCGGGCCTTCTAGCCCGGGGCGCCACGTTTCACTGAAACGTCAAACCGCGAGCCGCGACAGCGTCTCGTTGGTTGGAACGCCGTCGGCAGTCCAGCCGCGAAGCTGGTAGTACTCCGGCAGCATCTTGTCGACGCCGCTGACAAGCCCCGCCGCCGGACCAGTCTTGGCAGCTTCCTTCATCAGACGCGGCGGCAGCTGGTCGTCCTTGGCGGTGAACCCGGCGCGATGGTTGAACATGCGTTCCATGTTCCAGATGCGCGCACCGACTTCCGCCATCTTCTCAGGGGTCCAGTTGCCCTCGCATGCCGCATCGACCTGCGGAGCGATGTCGTTCAGGGTCCACGCAAACGTCGTGAAGACGCAAAGTCCCGAGCTGTCGACAGCCGCGGTCGCATCCTGGAATGCGATCACCAGTGCCGGTTTGCCGTCGGTCACAAGCGGATCGGTTTTTTCGGGAATGCCGAGCATTTCCGACGCGACAGTATAGGAGCGCAGGTGGCACGCACCGCGGTTCGACGTGGCGTAGGTCAGACCCATGCCCTGGATACCGCGTGCATCGTAGGCCGGGAATTCCTGGCCCTTGACCGTCATCGACAGGTCGGGACGACCGTATTTCGCGCAGAGACGTGCCGAACCCAGACCCAGTTCCTTGCCGAAACCTTCTGCCTTGCCCGTCAGCTCCACGCACTTCACCAGAGCTTCGGCACTGCCGAACGTCAGCTCGATCCCGCCGGTCTGCTCCTTGGTCAGCAACCCGAGCTCATAAAGCTCCATGGCCGCCGAAACGGTCGCCCCGAACGAGATCGGGTCAAGCGCCTGCTCGTTGCAGATGAAGTTGACATAGGTCAGCGCTTCGAGATCGTTGACCCCGGTATTGGAACCGAGCGCCCACGCGGCTTCGTATTCGAGCCCGCCGGACGAGTGCCAGTATTGCGGTTTGTTGACGACGGTGAAGTGCTTCTCGTCGATCTTCGAGATCCGCCCGCATGCGATCGTGCACGCAAAACAGGCCTGGTTGGTTTGCAGGTTCTTCTGTCCGTCGCTCTTGCGCGGCGTCGCCATCGCCTCCGCCGAGATGTCGTGCGCGCCTTCGAACTGCACTTCGCGGCTGTTGCGGGTCGGCATGGCACCGGCTTCGTTGATGGCGTTCATCAACACCTGCGTACCGAAAGTGGGAAGCCCGCTGCCGGTAACGGCATTTTCCGCCAGCACTTTCTTGCCGTCGTTCGTGGCTTTCATGAAAGCCTTGCCGTCGCGAACCTTGACGCCCTTGGTGCCGCGCACCGCAACCGCCTTGAGGTTCTTCGACCCCATCACCGTACCGACGCCGGAGCGCCCAGCCGCGCGGTGCAGGTCGTTGACGATAGCCGAGTAAAGCACGCCGTTTTCCCCGGCCACGCCGATGGTCGCCACATGCATCATGGGATCCTGATGCTTTGACTTGATCCATTCGTCCGTATGCCAGACCGAGGTCCCCCAGATTTCGGAGGCGTCAAGCAATTCGACCGTATCGTCGGCCACCCGCAGGTAGACCGGCTTTGGCGACTTGCCTTCGACGATGATCATGTCCCAGCCGGCGAACTTCAGCTCGGCGCCGAAATAGCCGCCCGAATTGGAGCATGCGATGGCGTTCGTCAGCGGACCCTTGGTGATGACCGAATAGCGGCCGCCTGTCGACGCGCAGGTCCCCGTCAGCGGACCTGTCGCAAAGATCATCTTGTTGTCTGGCCCGAGCGGATCGCACTTGGCGTCGACTTCCTCGACGAGATACTTGGAAGCGAGGCCGCGCTGGCCGAGATACTGCTGCGCCCACTCCATATTGAGCGGTTCCGACTGAACTGAGCCGTTGGTCAAGTTCACCCGGAGAATTTTACCAGTCCAACCCATCGGACATTTCTCCTCGATTAGGTCGTTTCCAGGAACTGCAACACCTGCGCGCCACATTCACATTGAACCGGCAGGCGAAGGAAGCAGCAAACGAAGTTGATTCTAGTGTCCGCTTCCCGAAGCCTGGCTCGCTTTGGGCGTGTTGGGACCTTCATGCGTCGTCGCATTTGCAGACTGTGCGGCCCAGACTTTCATTTTGTCGAAGCCACCCTGCTCTGCGTCCTGGAAAGTAATGGCGCCGGTCGGGCACGCATCCGAGCATGCCGGCTTGCCACCGCACAGGTCGCACTTGATCACTTTCCCGGTCGAAGCGTTATAGTTCACGGTTCCGAATGGGTAGGCGATCGTGCACACCTTACAGCCGACACACAGGTTATCGTGAACGATTTTCACGCCCATGCTGTCGGTCGTGATTGCGTTGACGGGGCAGGCTTGCTGACACCACGCTTCCGCGCACTGGGTGCATGTATAGGGAACGAAGCGGGCTTCCGTATGGAAGTCGAAAACCCGGATACGGGATTTGGCGACGTTGAATTCGCCTTCGTTTTCGAGCGAACAAGCCATCTCGCACTGCTTGCAGCCAGTGCACTTGCCAGCATCGATAACCAGCGCCTTGGGCATAAAGTTTCCTCCGGTGGGTCCTTTTGGCGGACTTTTCGCCACAGGTCGCTCGAACTTGGCGCGATGCCGGAGGGGAGGTCAACTGTACTTTTTGGACATAAGTGCAATATCAGACAAAAAACCGCTGGATCGATGCGATTTTGCAATCAATTCTACGCCCTGGCCGGCTCAGCCGAGCCGATACGCCAATGCTATGGCGAGGCCCAAGGTGACCGTGATGATGATGTGGACGGCGATGAACATAGACCCAAACCTGATTGAGACAGTTGTTGCACCATAACGTAGTGTCCGAACCTCCGGATCACCAGGGCAAAAATCGCGGCAAAAACGTAAAATCGTATGGCTTCGTCCTAATCCAATCCTGGCAGGCGGCTACCTGATGTCTCAACGCAGCCCACAGGCGGGCGCCTTTGCGCAATTGCCTCCGGCGCTTCGAACGGCTAGGCAACCCAGCAACTGGCTTCTGGACCGTAATCCAAGGGGATGAGACTTGAAGATCTGCATGATCGGCGCCGGCTACGTCGGACTTGTATCGGCGACCTGCTTTTCCGAGTTCGGCTGGACCGTAACCTGCGTCGACAATGATCCTGATCGCCTCGCCCAGATGGCCGATGGCAAGTCTCCGATCCACGAGCCGGGCCTTGATGACCTTATGGCGCGCAACATGAAGGCCGGCCGCCTCAAGTTTTCCGGCGACCTCGGACCGTCGGTTGCCGAGGCCGATGTGGTCTTCCTGGCCGTTGGAACACCGATGCGGCGCGGCGACGGCTACGCCGACTTGTCCTACGTGTTCGGCGCGGTGGAGGAACTCGCCCCGCATCTCAACGGCTTCACTGTCATCACCACCAAGTCCACTGTATCCGTCGGCACCTCCCGTCAAATCGAAAAGCGCCTCAAGGAACTGCGCCCCGACGCGGATTATGCCGTCTGCTCCAACCCCGAATTCCTGCGCGAAGGCTCCGCGATCCAGGACTTCACCCACCCCGACCGGGTCCTCGTCGGCATCGATGACCCGCGCGCCCGGGACGTGATGGGCGAACTCTACAAGCCGCTATCCCTGCGCAATGCCCCCGTCATCTTCGTCAGTCGGGAGTCCGCGGAACTCGCCAAGTACGCCGCGAATGCGTTCCTCGCCATGAAGATCTCCTTCATCAACGAGATTGCCGACCTGTGTGAATCGGTTGGCGCCGACGTCCAGGAAGTCGCCTCCGCGATCGGCAAGGACCGCCGCATCGGCGAGAAGTTCCTCCATCCCGGTCCCGGCTACGGCGGCTCGTGCTTCCCCAAGGACGTTTCGGCCATCATCCGCACAGCCCGCGAGGCGCGCACACCGTTGTCGCTCATCGAGCAGGTCCACACCGTCAACGACGAACGCAAGATCGCCATGGCCACCCGCATCGAACGGCTCGCCGGCGGCTCGATCCGAGGCAAAACCATTGCCATTTTGGGCGTCACCTTCAAGCCGAATACCGACGACATGCGCGACGCACCGAGTCTCGTTATTGTCCCCATGCTCCAGGAACGCGGCGCGAAAATTCGCGCCTACGATCCACAAGGCCGCAAGCATGCCGAGCCGATGTTGCCCGGTGTGATCTGGTGCGAAGACGCTCTTGATGCTGCCGAGGGGGCAGATATCCTCGTCGTCCTGACCGAATGGAACGAATTCCGCGCCCTCAACCTTGCCGACGCCAAGTCCCGCATGGTAGGCGACCTTCTTGCCGACCTGCGCAATATTTTCAATGCCAAGACGGCCACAGCCGCCGGCTTCCGCTATGATAGCATCGGTCGGCCCTAGCTGTTCTGGATCAAACATTTGATTCCCGGGTGGAGGTCGTCAAATGTTTGTGAATCCAGAACACAATCAAAAGGTTGCCTAGTGTTCCGGGCTGAGTGTTCCGGGCTGACATTCAGGTTCCCGG
>Ga0180009_10004208_pt1 | contig 16002 bp, 16 predicted proteins | sample OS_PC_MetaG_FD_123537 | JGI IMG/M metagenome (GOLD analysis project Ga0180009, IMG submission 123537) | Groundwater microbial communities from the Aspo Hard Rock Laboratory (HRL) deep subsurface site, Sweden - OS_PC_MetaG | ecosystem: Environmental > Aquatic > Deep subsurface > Groundwater...
CCCGCCATAAAAAATGTTGCGGGCCATCGTCTTTGTCATGACTTCGCGCATGGCTCCATGTCTCCAGAAAACGGCCGACGATGCCGCCATCTTGGCCTCGCTGCGAAGCGGCGCTCTTAACGAAATGCAAGCCGGGCCGGAAAATTGTCGTGAATGCCTGAACGGGAGGGCGAAGCAAATATGTGACGGGCGCCGGCGCGACGCGAAAGGCGTGAGGCTGTACGTATCGAAAGGCCGGATTACCCGCGAAAGTCACATCGCACGGTCGAGGCGCGCCGAGGTAACCACGGGCGCATAAACGCAGATGAAGATGATAAACGCCGCGATCCACAGCCCGCCGGCAACGAACATCACAGTGAAATAGGCGTTGGGTAGAATTGTCAGTGCGAGCGAACGGACAAGCGCTGCCAGAGCAACGAGCAGATATGCGAATGCAATCGGCCTGGCGACGATAAGCGGTCGCCCGGTATGTCCCAGAGCCGCCCGGCTCATGACCGCGAGCGTCATGCCGCCGACGGCTCCGATGCCCAGGACGTGGAGTGCCGCGGCCTCACCGACGCCTGAACCCAGCCACGCCAGCGCCAAGGCGGCGTAACCGGCTGCCAGCATCGCGAAGCCAAGGTGCAGGCTCCAAAGTATCGGCTGATCGAGAATGGCGTCGGTTCTCCAGCCGGCAAGCCGCAGTGCGTTTGCAATGGCGGCAAACAAGGCAATGCCGCCCAGGACAAATGCAGGAACGTCGAAGGGGATGAGAAGCGCAAGCACAACAGCGCCGGCAATTCCGGTGGCGTTCAAGACTGACGGTGAGTTGGGAAGGCCGGTTTCGATACCCTGGCGGGTCATGGCGTTTCGGGTAAATCCGGGCGTGACGCGGCCGCCGAGGATTGTGATCATCGCGGCAAGGGTAAGAAGCCCCATTCTGAGCCCGCCCGGCGCGGTTTCGTTGGTGACGCCGGCCCACTCCAGGTGGACGAGGATATTCGCGGCGGTCAACATCGCGAGGAGGCCGAGAAACAGCAGGTTCTGCGGCTTGGGACGCTTGATAAGGTTTTGCAGAATATTGAGCGCGAGGAGCGGCAGAAACAGGATGTCGATAGTCATGACCAGGAGCGCCGGGATCTCGCTCGACACGAACATCACCATCCGGCCAACAAGCCATACCGCCGCGAGGCCGGTGACGTAGACCGCGCGACTGGGCGGGGTTCCAGTCCAGTTCGGTACGGCGGTAAGAAAAAATCCGGCGAGGGCCGCGCTGGCGTATCCAAACACCATTTCATGGGCATGCCACTGGTGGGCGGGAACTGCGAAAGGAACATAGGTGAGAACGCCGCCGGCTGCGTGAACGCCAAGCCAGGCAAGCCATACGGCCATTGCCAATACCGCGACAACCGCGGCCGAAAAGAAGAAGATCCGGAAGCCTTCGGTGAGTAGAACCGGAATGTTCGGTGTCTCAGCTGGCCGGCTCATGAAGTCCGTCCTTGCGAACCGAAAAGTGCCTTGTCGCCCAGCCTGCGGATGCGGCCTTTGCCGTCGCGGCCGATGACTGCAACGTCACCAATCGACTGAGCGATATCGGCGACGGCTTCATGCGGCATGACCGCAAAACCGGTCGAGAGTGCGTCGGCCTTTTCGGCCGTCGGCGCGAAGACGGAAATGCTCTCCCAATGCCGCGGGCTGACTCCGGTGCGGGGATCGATGAGATGATGGCGCCACGTCGCATGATCGAACACCAGCGACTTCGGCTCGCTCGTCGCGATCGCGACTTCGGCCACCGATACGGCTGCCTTTGCGGCCGGAATGCCGACGGCCCGCCGCTGACGGCCCGGAAGCCTCAATTCGCCCGCGTCGATCACGACATCGGTGAAACCATGGGTCGCGAGAACCTCGGTTACGCGGTCGGCGATGCGGCCCTGTGCTATCCCGTTCAATGTGAGTTTGGAGCCTTGTTGCAAGGTGACTGCGGCGTCGTCCAGTATGACCGTCGTGCCGGCTGTCGCGAGCAGCGCGGGTGTGATCTCGGCGCTGTCTGCCGCTGCCATCCAGACAGTCTGAATTGTAGGATCGAAAGCACCGCCGGTCGCTTTTCGCCATTCTATCGCTGCGCGCAAGACATCGCGTAGATCTCGCGAGGGAGCGCTGATGTAACCGGCCGCATTAAGTCCGCTCAGTTCGGAATCGCTCCTGTGCAGCGAAAAGATCGCTTCGAGGCGGTCTATCTCGCGGGCGACTACATCAAGGGCGGCATGAGCCTGTTCGCGATCGGGTCCGAAGAGCGATACACGTGCTTCGCCGCCAAGTGCGGCCCCGCGCCAGACGAATGCGGGAGACGCTTCGCCGTTCAACACCAGCGCACCAAGACCGCCGCAGGCTCCCAGCGAAGCCGCCGAGACCAGGAAGTTTCTTCGTGTAATTTTCATCGGATGTTCCTTCGTCGCCTTATTCACCGGCTCGCAGGGTCTTCACCTGTCCGGTGGAGCCTGCCCCGCCGGTCCGAGCGGCGCGCCGTTTCAACGCGATGCACCGTTCGGCATCGTTCATGATCACCTGACACCTCAGGCATAGAATGCATTCGTTGGGATTGATGCGGCCCAGCCCATCGATGGCGCCGACGGTGCATTGGGTTTCGCAGAAACGGCATTCGCGGCCGCACTGCGGGCGGCGGTGCAGCCAGTCGAACAGCTTGAGCTTGGCGGGGATCGCAAGCGCGGCCCCGAGTGGGCACAGATAGCGGCAGTAGAACCTCTCGATAAAAAGCCCCGCAGCAAGCACCAGAACAACGAACAGCACGAACGGCCACGCGCGCATGAACTTGAACGAGATGGCTGTCTTGAAGGGCTCCACTTCGGCCAGGACCAAGGCTTGTTCCATCGAATAGAACGACAGGCCGAGGATCACGACGAACAGCGTGTACTTGATCGCCCACAGCCGTTCCTGGATCGCGAAAGGCACTTCGATTTGCATGATACCGATACGCTTGGCGGCCTCGTTGAGAAGTTCCTGAAGCGCTCCGAAAGGGCATAGCCAGCCGCAATATGCTCCGCGCCCCCAGAACAGCAGTCCGAGGGCAACAAACCCCCACAGCATGAAAATCACCGGTTCCATGAGGAATGTCTCCCAGCGGAAGCCATTGACGAGTGCAAGCAGGAAGGCGGCGACCTGGACGACCGACAGCTGCCCTTTGGCGACCCACCCCAATCCTACGAGTGTGACGAGAAGGAAGCCGTAACGACCGTAAAGCCAGAGATTCGGTCTGCGCACGAAGAATTCCTGAATGAAGAACGAGGCGCCGACGCAGGCGATCATCAGGACGGTAAAGACGATCGTCAGGGGCTTGCGTTCCCAGGCCGACATCCACATCGGGCGTTCGGTTGCGATCTGGGCTGAGACATCGGTGGCAGGCAGGATATATTTTTGCGGTAACGCGTAAGCCACCGGCAGATTCAGGTTCGCGGTGGTTCCATCGGTGCGATCGCGCTCGGCTGCGATCTCGACCCGGAAAGGCTTGGCGGGATCGAAGCCGGTATTCGCCGGCACGCGAAAAACACTGATCTCCTTGAACGACGGCGCCTGGTCCAGGGCCAGCCGGTCGATCCTGAGAAAATCGTCCTTCTGGAATTTGATCGTGCGGTCGTCCTGGATCAGTTCGATACGGTCGAACACGCCGGTCTGCCGGTAGTTCGTGCCGCGATGGGAGCGAAGCCCGGAACTGGCCACAACGATTGCGGCATCGCCTGCGGCCTGGGAGCCGACGGCGCGTGTGTAGGCCTGCCTGCCGAGAAGGTTCTGTCCAATGATGGGTGGGTCGATGACGGCGACCCATAGTTCGATGAACCGGCCATCGCCTTCAGGGAGCGGATTGGCGATCGGGCCGAGGCGTTGCGCTGCATCGCGGAAGGTGAGAGCCGCGTGAACAAGTGAACCATCTTCCACAAGTGCCTGCCACGAGCGCGACGCGAAAGTCACCCGGTCGATTGAGGATGAAGACGATCGGATGAACCCGTGGCCGAGTGCGGCGGTGCGGGCGGTGCGCAGAATTGCGTCGCGGATGACGCCGGCCGAAACGGTGGCCCCGGCGATGATCGGCGGCAAGTCGCCGGTGTCTTCAAAGACCTGTACGGCCGGCTTGGTCAGGTCGTAGCCGGCAAACCCCTGCACGTACTTCTCAATATCCGCGCTGGAGATGCCGAGGGTCAGGATCGGCTCGTTGTGCTGCACCAGGATCGCGCCGGTAATCCTGGCTTGAGGCGATATCCCAACGAGAATGTCGATCGGGCGGCTTGAATAACCTAGCGAACCTGCGATCTCCCAGGTCGATGCGATGAGCCCGACGAGGCCCGCCGGCCCTATGGCTGCGAAGACCGGCGGGTTGGTGTCCCGCCGCTCAATTCGTGATATCGCAGCGGCGTTCGGGAAGAGACGCCGGGCAAGGGGCAAATCGGGTGCGGCAGCCGTCATGGCGTCGTTGGCGACGATCCCGGATCGCGCCAAAGCAGGCAGGCTTGGTCCCGCTAACGCGAAGAGCATCGCGGTTGCCGCCCACACGATCACGCAAATGGAGCACGGCCCGTCACGCCGCCTCCCAGTTGATCTGCTTGCGCGCATCGTTTCGCCAACGGCCATTTGTTGCCCTTTTCGGTGACAGCAAACAAAATGGCATGACGAAACGGACGAGCCTTCACAAAAGTCAAAACGGTTCGGTCGAGTTTGCGCCAACCTCACGTTGCCCCATAAGCACGGAGGTTCAACTGCTATGGACACGAATCCTCGAAGATATTTGCGGCGCGCTGCTTGGATGGGCAGCGTCGCGGTGCCCTTGGCGTTTCTCGCGACAGCGGGTTTCGCCCAGGATAAACCCAAGGAACATGCCGACGGTCCCGCCGCGGCCTACGAGCCCAGCATGACGACGTTGGGCCAGATGAAGCTTGAGATCCCCGGCCGCAAACCGGACGATCCGGTCATGACGGCAACGGAATTCGAGACGGCGAAGCAGATCTATTTTGAACGCTGTGCAGGGTGCCATGGCGTGCTGCGCAAAGGCGCAACCGGCAAGGCGCTGACGACCGACATCACGCGCGAGCGCGGCTTCCAGCACCTCAAGGACTTCATCACCTATGGCTCACCGGCCGGCATGCCCAACTGGGGAACCCCGGGCAGTCTTTCAGAAGCCGAAATCGATATGATGGCCCGCTACATGCTCATCGAGCCGCCGCAGCCGCCTGAGTTTGGCATGGAGGAGATGCGCAAGACATGGAAAGTCATCGTTCCGGTTGATCAGCGTCCCACGAAGCCGGAGAATAATCTCGATCGCGATAACCTCTTCTCTGTGACGCTTCGCGATTCCGGTCAGGTCGCTCTCATCGACGGCGGCACGAAGAAGATTATCAAGGTCATCGACACCGGCTATGCGGTTCACATCTCGCGTCTGTCGGCTTCGGGCCGCTACCTGTTGGTCATCGGCCGTGACGCCAAGCTCGACATGATCGACCTATGGATGAAGGAGCCAAGCACGGTCGCAACTGTCAAGATCGGAGCGGAAGCCCGATCGGTCGAAACCTCGAAGTTCAAGGGCTACGAGGACAAGTACGCGATAGCCGGGTCCTACTGGCCACCGCAGTACGTCATCATGGACGGTGCCACGCTGGAGCCGCTCAAGATCAAGTCGACACGCGGCGTGATTTACGACTCGCAGGAGTATCATCCCGAGCCGCGCGTGGCGGCGATACTTGCCTCGCACTACCGGCCCGAATTCATCATCAACGTCAAGGAGACCGGCAAGATCCTTCTCGTCGACTATTCCGACATCAAAAACCTGAAGACGACGGAGATCGAAGCGGAACGGTTCCTTCATGACGGCGGGTTGGATTCGACGAAGCGCTACTTCCTGGTGGCGGCGAATGCCCGTCACAAAGTTGCGGTCATCGATACCAAGGAAGGCAAGTTAACGGCGTTGATCGAAACCGGCGGACAAACTCCGCACCCCGGTCGCGGCGCCAACCTCATGCATCCAGTGCATGGTCCGGTGTGGGCGACCTCGCACCTCGGCGACGAAACAGTGGCCTTGATCGGCACTGATCCAGAAGGCCATCCCGACAAGGCCTGGAAGGTGGTGCAGACGCTCGAAGCGCTCGGTGGCGGATCACTTTTCGTGAAGTCGCATCCGAAGTCCAACCACCTCTACGTCGACGCGCCGCTCAATCCGGAAGCCGAAGTCTCCGGTTCGATCGCCGTGTTCAAGGTCTCTGATCTCGGCCAGAAGGAGCCCAAGTACGAGACGCTCCCCATCGCCGAGTGGGCCAACATCGGCGAAGGCCAGCCGCGTGTCGTGCAGGGCGAGTACAACCAGGCGGGCGATGAGGTCTGGTTCTCGGTCTGGAACGCCAAGGACAAGGTCTCCGCGATCGTCGTCGTCGACGACAAGACGCTGAAGATGAAGGACGTGATCAAGGATCCGAAGCTGATCACGCCAACCGGCAAATTCAACGTCTTCAATACGCGTAACGACGTCTACTGACGCCATGAGCCGCGGGGGGCGGAGTTGTCCGCCTCCCGCAGCGAAGTTTTGCACGAACACTCATTCGGCAAATTGGGCTGCAAATCGGGCTTGTTCCCGAGAGATCCAACGGAGCGAACGCCATGAAGATGCCAGGACGCGTTTTCCTCGTCGGTGCCGGCCCAGGTGATCCCGACCTTCTGACCGTCAAGGCGATGCGGCTGATTGCGAGCGCCGAAACACTCGTCCACGACCGGCTCGTCTCGCGTGAAATTCTCTCGCTGGCTCCAGCAGCCGCCAAGTTGATCGATGTCGGCAAGGAGCCGCAGCGCCATCGCGTTCCGCAGGACAGGATCAACGAGATCCTGGTTCGCGAGGCGCGCGCAGGACGGCAGGTCGTTAGGCTCAAGGGCGGCGACCCGTTCATCTTCGGGCGGGGATCCGAAGAGGCGCTGGCACTGCGCTGCGGGGGCATTGCCTGCGAAATTGTGCCCGGCATTACCGCCGCCCAGGGCTGCGCTGCCAAGACGGGCGTTCCCTTGACCCATCGCGGGCTTGCAACCGGCGTGCGCTACATCACCGGCCACTGCAAACAGGACCAGCCGCTGGCCTTCGACTGGGACAGTCTGGCCGATCCCGCGACGACGCTGGTCGTCTACATGGGGGCTGCAAACATCGAGGAAATCGCGGCACGGCTGGTATCGGCAGGTTTGCCGCGCACCACTCCGGTACTCGCCGTCAACAACGGCACGATGCGTGACGAGCGCCGTCTCGTGTCCGAACTTGGTTCCGTCGGCGATGCGATCGGGATTGCGCAATTCAAGGGTCCGGTGGTGTTCATCATCGGTGCGGTCGTCAACCTCTACGCCCGCCACGATATTTGCCCGGTGGTCCGCGACGCCATGGCTTTCCAGTTATGCGAGCAGCGGGGATTGGTGCATGCCTAGAGCAACCATGTTCGCAATTTTGCTGATCTGCGGCGCGGGTTTCGGCTGGGCCGACGACATGGCCGTCAACGTGGCCGTCAACAGTGGCGTCAACAGCGGCGCGATCGACGCTCAACGTGCACAGCAACTCGAACACCTCGTTCGCCAGGACTGCGGCTCCTGCCACGGGATGACCTTGAAAGGCGGATTGGGCCCCGACATCCGCGCTGCGACTCTGCAGGGCAGCGATCCAGAAGCGGTGAAACAGATCATCCTCGACGGCGTCCCTGGAACCCCGATGCCGCCCTGGCGAGCGCTCATCAGCGAAACCGAGGCGCGCTGGATCGCCGACTACCTGATCCGTGGAGGTGCCCAATGAAAGCGTGGTTCGTTTATCTCGCCGCAATTCTGCTGGCGGCAGCACCAGGCAGTCTCGCGCCTGCGAATGCGGATGCGGATGCGCTGCGCGGAACCGGCAACCTCGGAATCGTCATCGAGCGCGCGAGCGGATCGGTGCTTGTCGTCGATACGACTGAGCGCAGTGTCCTCAGCCGCGTCCAGGGTCTCGGCGATTTGTCTCACACATCTGCGGTGTTCTCGCGCGATGAGCGCTTCGCCTACGTATTCGGGCGCGACGGCGGACTTACCAAGGTCGATATCCTGAAGGGGGAGATCGCCGCCCGCGTGGTGCAGGCCGGAAACGCCATAGGAGGAGCAATCTCCGACGATGGCACACTGGTTGCGGTATCGAATTATGAGCCGGGCGGCGTGCGCGTGTTCGACGCCGTCACGCTGGATCTGGTCGCAGATATTCCCGCAGAGTGCGCGGCGGGGTTGTCGAAGACAATCGGCCTCGTCGATGCGCCCGGCCGCCGCTTCATTTTCACACTGTGGGACGCCGGAGAAACCTGGATCGCGGATTTTTCGGACGGCCCGGCCCCAGTTCTCAGCAAGCTCACGGGTATCGGGGATCGTCCTTACGACGCGCTCATCACCGGCGATGGCCGCCACTACATCGCCGGTCTCTACGGCGAGGACGGCCTGACGGCAATCGACCTGTGGCAAAGCCCGCCGCAACAAAAGCGCATTCTGCAAGGCTATGGGCGCGGAGAAGTGAAACTTCCGGTCTACAAGATGCCGCATCTCGAAGGCTGGGCGCTGGCCGGCGAGCGCTTCGTGCTGCCAGCGGTCGGGCATCATGAAGTGCTGTTCGTCGATACCCGAACGTTCGAAGAGGTCGGCCGCACCAAGGTCCACGGTCAGCCGGTCTTCGCCGTAGCCCGGCCCGACGGCCGCCATGTCTGGGTGAATTTCGCGCATCCGCTGAATGATACGATCCAGGTCATCGACACGCTGACGAACGAGATCATCCGCGAGTGGAAGCCGGGTCCGGCGGTGCTCCACATGGAATTCACGCCACGCGGCCATGAGGTCTGGGTTTCGATTCGCGATGCCGATGCAGTGCACGTCTACGACGCGCGGACCTTCGCGAGGAAAGCAAGTCTTCCTGCCAAAAGCCCGAGTGGAATCTTCTTCACCGCACGCGCGCATCGCACGGGGTTGTAATCATGCCAAAAGAACTCACCGACAGCCTCGACAACTGTCTGCTGGAAACCTGGCAGCGCGATCTCCCGCTTGTCGCAAGACCCTATCGGGTGATGGCGCAAGCCGGCGGCGTGAAGGAAGCCGACGTCATCGATCGGCTCAAAGCGATGCAGGCCAGCGGCGTGATCGCCCGGGTCGGCGCCGTTGTGCGCCCCAACACGATCGGGGCCAGTACTCTTGCAGCCGTCTCGGTGCCCGATCTCCAGGTCGAGGAAACCGCCGCGCTGATGGCCTCGGAGGCGGGCATCAACCACGTCTATCTCAGAGAGAACGATTGGAACCTGTGGTTCGTGGCGACCGGGCCGAACCGGGCCGCCGTCGATGCGGCACTCGGCAGGATCGCCTCGCAGACCCGCCGCCGCGTCCTTGATCTGCGACTTGAGCGGCCCTACCACATCGACCTGGGCTTCAAGCTTTTCGAATCCGATACCAAGCGCCATGTCGATCCCGGAGTGCCCAGTGCTTTTGCCGATTTCGAGTTGCGCGAAGACGATGCGCGGCTCGTGCAGCAGCTCATGAACGGGCTTGCTCTTATTCCACGCCCATTCCACGACTTGGCGAAATCGCTTGGACGGGACGCGGAGGAAGTGCTTTACCGCATCGGTGATCTTGTCGCGGCTGGAATACTGCCAAGGCTTGGGCTCATCGTTCGCCATCGCGCGCTTGGCTGGCGCTGCAATGCGATGGTCGTGTGGGATGTGCCGGAGACCGAAGTCGATGCCGTAGGCACCGAACTGGCCAAGGCGGCCGGCGTCAATCTTTGCTACCGCCGCCGCCGGTACGACGGGGAGTGGCCATTTAACCTCTACTGCATGATCCACGCGAAATCGCGGGAGGCGGCTTTTGATGCGCTGTCCCGCGCTTCGGCCGCCGCCGGGCTCGATGGGCTTCCACGGCAAATCCTTTTCTCCTTGCGGTGCTTCAAGCAGACAGGCGCACTTGTGGCGACGCCATACCGCCAGGAGGCTGCGTGATGAATAGATCGCACAGGACTGCTTCGGTTGCGCTGGACGCTCTCGACCGGGCCATCCTCAACCGGCTCCAGGACGGGTTTCCGCTGACGCCCGATCCATTTGCCGACGTTGCCCGGGAATTCAATTGCGATGCCGATGAACTCGTCGCGCGGCTGAAGCGGCTTCACGCGGAAAACGCGATCACCCGGTTCGGCCCGTTCATCGACACGGTGGCGATGGGGGGCGCATTCTGCTTGTGCGCAATGGCCGTGCCAGTGGACCGGTTCGAGCGAATCACAGAAATCGTAAATGGCTTCCATCAGGTCGCACACAACTACGAGCGCGACCACAAGCTCAACATGTGGTTCGTGCTTGGCACCGCCACACCCGGCGAAATCGATACTGTCGCCGACGAAATCGAGCAGGCCACCTGCCTGCGCGTGCATCGATTCCCGAAGCTGGAAGAGTATTTCGTCGGGTTCAGGGTGGCGGCATGAGCGAAATCGACCAAACCGATCGGCGGATCATCGAAGCGACGCAGGGCGGCATTCCGATCGTGCGGCATCCCTATGCGGTTGTCGCCGAGGACCTCGGGCTGGACGAAGCCGAAGTTATCGCGCGGCTGCAGGGCTTGATCGCGAGAGGCGTGGTGCGCCGCATCGCGGCCGCTGCCAACCACTATGCACTCGGCATGGCGGCGAATGGCATGACGGTGTGGGACGTCGCAGACGAAGCCGTTACCGAGATCGGACGAAAAATCGGAGCGTTGGACTACGTCACCCACTGCTACCAGCGGCCACGCGATCCGCCGGACTGGCCTTATAATCTGTTTGCCATGGTGCACGGCGCGACGCGCGATGAAGTCGAACAGAAGCGCCGCGAGATTGCCGTTCTGATCGGCCATCTCAGCCGCGCAGACGACATTCTCTACTCGAAACGCATCCTGAAAAAGACCGGCGTGCGACTCACAGCCGGGGGAAGGTAACGCCATGTTCCGCCTGTCCCACTACATGAACGTATTGCTCCAGGACGACCTGGTGGCACCACGCCGTCCCCGCAGGCCGGTGCGGCCGGTCGTGATCTGGAACCTTACACGCCGCTGCAACCTGAAGTGCCGCCACTGCTATGCGGTTGCCGCCAACCATCACTTCCCTGGAGAACTGACGACGGATGAGGCCGTTGGCGTCCTCGACGACCTTGCCCGATACGGCATTCCCGCCTTGATCCTTTCCGGCGGCGAGCCGCTCTATCGGGGCGATACGCTCGACCTGGCGAAGCGCGCAAAGGACCACGGCCTTTATACCGCGCTGTCGACCAACGGCACGCCGATCAAGGGCGCCGTGGCCAAGCAGGTCGCAGAAGTCGGCTTCGACTATGTCGGCATCAGCCTCGACGGTATCGGCAGAATGAACGACTGGTTCCGCGGCGAGGAAGGTGCTTTCGATGAGGCACTGGCCGGGGTGCGTGAATGCAAGCGGCTCGGCATCAAGGTCGGCCTGCGGTTCACCATGACCCGAGACAACTGCGATCAGCTTGCCGAACTCATCGACCTGGCAAAGTCCGAGGGCGTCGAGAAGTTCTATCTCTCACATCTGGTCTATGCCGGGCGCGGCAACAAGCACCGGACCGACGACACCAACTGGGACATCACGCGGGCGGCACTCGACCTGCTCATCGCGCGTGCTTTCGAGGCGGCTACAAAAGGAGACTCATTCGAGATCGTGACCGGCAACAACGACGCGGATGCCGTCTATTTCCTGAGGTGGGCGGAAGCACGTTTCACGCAGGAACGTGTTGCGAACCTCAGGCAGCATCTGGAAACGTGGGGCGGCAATGCCTCTGGCCGGGGGGTCGCCAACATCGACACCCAGGGCGTCGTCCATCCGGATACCTACTGGTCGGACTATTCGCTCGACAGCGTGCGCAACAGGCCGTTCAGCGAAATCTGGGAAGATCTTTCAGACCCTGTACTCGCAGGACTGCGCCATCGGCCACGCCCGCTCAAGGGCCGTTGCGGCGCCTGCGCCTACAAGGCCGTCTGCGGCGGCAACACCCGCATCCGAGCGCTTCAGCTGACCGGCGACCCCTGAGAGGCCGACCCGGCCTGCTACCTCGGCGATGCAGAGATCGGAGTCGTCAGTGCTGGTTCCGACGAAGCGGCCGCCCGCGCAATCATTTCTCCCTTCCGAGGCACCCGCCATGATCCCGCGCATCGCTTCAATTAGCTTGCTCCTGACGGTGAGTACAATCGCAGTCGCAGAACCCAGTGCGAAGACGGTTTACGAACAAAAATGCGCAGCCTGTCATGGTGCCGACCGACTGGGTGGAACAGGTCCGGCACTTATTCCCGAGACGCTGAAGCGCATGCGCGGACCGGCTGTCTCGCAAGTGATTTCAAACGGCCGGGCGGCGACGCAGATGCCGGCGTTTGCCGATCAGCTCTCCGCGGATGAGGTCGCCGCGCTGGCGGACTACGTGAAAACACCGCTCGAGCGTCAGCCCAAGTGGTCGAAAGAGAATATCATGGCAAGCGGCGTGCTGCATGACGGGTATCAGCCGCCGGACAAACCCGTCTTCAATGCGGATGCGATGAACATCTTTCTCGTCGTCGAGACAGGAGATCACCACGTATCGGTTCTGGACGGCGATACATTCGAGCGGCTCGATCGGTTTCCGACGCCATTCGCCGTCCACGGAGGCCCGAAGTTCACGCCAGATGGCCGTTTCGTGTTCATCATGTCGCGCGACGGCTGGGTGCAGAAATACGATCTTTGGGCGCTGCAAGAGGTCGCCCGGATAAGGGCGGGGCTGAATTCGCGAAACATCGCCATCTCAAAGGACGGTCTGTGGCTTGCTGTCGCCAACTATCTGCCCAACACGCTGACGATTCTTTCGACCGGCGATCTGTCGGTTGCCCGTGTGTTCGACGTCGCCGACAAGGCGGGCACGCCGTCTCGCGTCTCGGCAGTCTATCAGGCTCCGACCCGCGACAGCTTCGTGCTGGCTCTCAAAGATGTGGCCGAGATCTGGGAGATCGCGACGGATCCGAATGCCCAACCCGTCTACGAAGGATACGTTCACAGCCACGAGGCCGGGATGGTCGAAGCCGTTCCAAGTTCGAGCGGACTATTCGCGCGGCGGCGCATCGTCGTCCCCGAACCAATCGACGACTTCTTTTTCGATCCGTCCTATCGAAACCTGATCGGGACCGCACGCGACGGCAGTAAGGGCGTCGTCGTCAATTTGACGGTCGGGCGCCAGATCGCTGAACTGCCGCTGCCGGGAATGCCGCATCTGGGCTCAGGCATCAGCTGGATGCGCAATGGGCGCCGGGTCATGGCCACACCGCATCTGAAAGAGCCGAAGCTTTCGATCATCGGCGTTGATGATTGGTCGCTGATCGGGACGATCAAGACCGAAGGCCCCGGCTTCTTCCTGCGCTCGCATGAGAACAGCGATTATGTCTGGGCGGATGTCTTCTTCGGTCCCCACAAGGACGCGATGCACGTCATCGACAAGCAGACCCTAGAAATCGTGAAGACGCTGCGGCCGGCACCCGGCAAGACGGTCGCGCACGTCGAGCTCGACAGGAACGGCCGGTACGCGCTCGTATCCGTCTGGGAGGACGATGGGGCCGTCATTGTCTTCGATGCGAAGACGCTTGAGGAAGTACGGCGGCTGCCGATGCGCAAGCCGTCAGGCAAATACAATGTATGGAACAAGATCACGTTCTCGGAAGGTACGAGCCACTGACAGCGGCGCTGGCTGGCGGAAATGAAAGAACGGCCGTTGAGTATCACCCGGCGCGTATGCGGCGATCGGGGCGAGTTTCGGCGCGGATGCGGCGATGGTGGCACTTTGAGCGGATGATGCGCATGAGACGGGGAGCCATGAGAGCACAACTTCTGTTGGTACTGGCCATCATGACGCCTTGGCTTGTCGTCAGGGCCAATGCGCAATCTCTTGATCCCCATGAGATCTACGAGCAAAAATGCTCCGGTTGCCACGAAGCGCATGGCGGCAATTTTGCGATGAACAGTCTCGACCTCGTCGACGGGCGGATCGTTGGACGCAAGGGGTCTTTAGAGTTACGTGAGATCTGGGCGGCCGGCCATGGAAGGCTTGCCAAGCCGGAAATTGACGCGGTTCTTGCGCTATTCGAAAGCGTTCTTGCTTCAGGGCAAGTCTTTCAGAAGAAATGCCGCATAAGCCATGATCGCGCAGTGGTGTTCGCGCGCCGGAATCTTATCGTGCGCGATGGGCGTTTGCGCGGCCGCTATTCGGGACACGATATCGGGCGGTTTCTTGAAGACCACGGCCGGCTGGAAGCTGATGAACTCTCCAGAATTGTCGACATGTTCCGTCGGCAACTCGACTGAGTGCGATGGTAGGCAAGCGCCATTTGAACCGGCGTTGTCGTCAGAAAGGCAGGACGAGCCTGCCCCTGGCGCGCGATACGCATGGACAGAACATCCGCTCCCGCTCGGCCGGTGTCAGGCATGCATCCTGGTGGTGGATGTCGCCCTCGACGTATTGGGTAATGCACTCTCCGCAGCTTCCCGTTCGGCACCCGGGCGCCACGGGAACGCCTGCCTCGATCAGGGCATCGAGCGGACATTTGTCGCTGGGTACGCTGATATGGCGTTCCGAATAGACGAGCCAGATTTCAAAATTCGGCTTCTCGGCCATGCGCGCCCATCGCAAATTGATCAGCTTCGAATAGGGATCAGAATCGCGACGAATGAAATGACCGAAGTTAAGTGTCGCAGTGGTCCGCGAGATCGAAGGCAGCGACATGGCGGGCTTCCACTGATCCTCGGGGACGGCGATCAAAATCTTGCGTTTGACAAACCACATCGTTGCTCCTTCCGATATATTAACAACAATCGGAGAATGCGACGAACACTGACATTCGTCGCCCACGTCCATTCGCTACAGTTGGGGATTTGTTAAGCAGGACGGGTACGCCATAAATGGCCCACCAAGATGGAGGTGCCGGGATGCTTGAGACGATCAACTGGCTTGCACTGACTATCCCGTTCATCGCGGCGGGAGCGACCTATATTACACTTGAAGAGAAGCGGTGGCCAAAGTTGATAGCCGGGTTGGCCGCAGCGGCGATACTCGTTGCCATCTTCTTCGGCTACACATTCGTATACCTCTCTATTGGCTTTCCACTCTGGATGGGATGGTTTGCTCCAGCGTCCGAAGCGGAGTCGCTACCGGGACGGCCCGAGGTACAGATCAACACGAAGCTCAATGCCGACTGGACCATCGTCGGCATGAACTACGACTGGATGGCGCTCGTGGCGAAGGCACACCTTCAGATCGGTTCGCGGCCCGAGATTTACATGCGGTTCGAACACGTCAGCCCGCAGGATAGCGGCGATGGCAAGAAATACCTGTCCGAGGTCAACTGGGTTGAACTCGACTGCGCTGCCGGACGCATGAACACTTTGGTCATCACTTCCTATGCCGGGAACAACCTATCCGGCGGGGAAGTCTACAGCGGGCGGAGCGACCCGAGAAACCCCGAGTGGGACACGCCCGAGCCCAAGTCCATATTCGCCGCATCCGTCCGGAAGGGCTGTGAGCTTATCGGGCAATAGACAACCCTAAGGCGGCCATTGCGCTCCGCACGGCTCGCCTCCGACCGCACGTCGTGTCATTCGGCAACCGCCAATCAGGTGCGGCTTGCGCTGCATACTGCCGCGTTCTGGCCGATGCACACGCTGCGCGCCGCGATTCCCGAGGCGCATGCCCTTGCCAAGGCGGAGTTCACGACCTTGCGCCTGCGGCTGTTGAAGTTCGCCGCACGCGTCGTCGAATACGGCTGGCGCATCCGCGTCCACCTGCCGACGAGCGTGCCCGAGATGGCTCTGTTCCGCAGCCTCGCGCTCCGCCTCTCGCCGTCTGGATGAGGCCCGGGGCTTACGCCCCGCCCCGCCGCCGGCACAGGCAGATCAACCCCGAACGCGTTGCAACAGCGAGTTGATGAAAGACGGTCCTCGTGGACCGCCGATGCCGC
>Ga0180009_10004209_pt1 | contig 16001 bp, 14 predicted proteins | sample OS_PC_MetaG_FD_123537 | JGI IMG/M metagenome (GOLD analysis project Ga0180009, IMG submission 123537) | Groundwater microbial communities from the Aspo Hard Rock Laboratory (HRL) deep subsurface site, Sweden - OS_PC_MetaG | ecosystem: Environmental > Aquatic > Deep subsurface > Groundwater...
ACCCGGCTCTCGAGGCAAGGAGCGAAGGCGAAGTCATACTTTTGGTATTTCGAGCCTGAGCGACACAGCCTCGAGAGTCGCGGACAAGCGAGGGCGGATCAATTCGACCCGAAGGCGGTCTAGGTGCCCGTGTCCCCATCAAGTCCTTCACATACTGGCTCTTCGCGTGATCGTGTGGGTGAATTTGGGGGCTCTTCGGCTGGATACGAGCAGGAAGTGCCAGCCGGGGGACCTTCCAACCATATGTGGCGACGGCGGCAACGTGTGCGTCGACTGCTCGTGGCTCCCGCCGATCCCCATCTGCACGAACATCCCGTCCGGTCCATACCACTGCGTCACTGCGTCGGCGGCACTTGACCCGCACCGCCCGTCCGGGTCACTCTCCGTCGCACACGAACGATCGACACACCGGAGAGAACCATGACTCGACATGGATATCTGCATCTGCTCGCCCTGCTGCCGCTCGCCCTGGCGGGGTGCCCCCGCGTGACCTCCCCCGACGACGTACGGCAGATCTCCGAGCAGCTCCCGATCCGCCGCGTGATCCTGTACCAGAACGGCGTGGGCTACTTCGAGCGCGAGGGCAAGCTCGACGGCAACCTGCTCACGCTCCACTGCCGCCCGAGCCAGATCAACGACCTGCTCAAGTCGCTGACCGTGATCGACCGCGGCACCGGGCGGGCGATCAGCGTCTCGCTGCCGCTGGAGAAGAGCGGGGCCAAGGTGCTCTCCGAGCTGCCGAAGCAGGTGCGCGACGCCTCCGGCCTGCTGGACGTGCTGCGCGTGTTCCGCGGCGCCAGGGTCACCGTGCACGGCGGCAAGGGCAGCGCGACGGGGCGGGTCGTCGGCGTCGAGCAGGACCAGATCGACGCCACCAAGGAGGACAAGCCCGCCGTCGGCTGGCGGCTGACGCTCAAGACCGACAGCGGCGAGCTCGCGGTCTACCCCGTGACCGCCATCACCCGGCTGTCGCTCAACGACCGCGCGCTGGAGGTGGGCCTGGATCGCAGCCTCGACGTCTCCCTGGACGAGGGCACCTGGAAGCCGGTCACGCTCACCGTCCGCCTGGCCGGCAAGGACCAGCACGAGCTGCTGGTGAGCTACATCGTCGAGATGCCCAACTGGAAGCCGGCCTATCGCCTCGTGCTGCACCCCGAGCGCCAGCCCCTGCTCCAGGGCTGGGCCGTTGTGGACAACATGTCGGGGGAGTCGTGGAGGGATGTGCGGCTCTCGCTGGTGGCCGGCACGCCGATGTCCTTCGTCTATGACCTGCACTCGCCCCGCTTCACCCGGCGCGTGGACCTGACGCCGCGGGGGATCCAGACCGCCCTGGCCCCCACACGGGAGGAGCCCGGCTACGCCGACGGCGACATGGGCGGAGCCAAGGACAGGCTGCAGCGCACCTACGCCGGGCGCCGTTCCGCCGGGGCATCCACCGGCGAGAGCGCCGACACCCCGATGGACCGGGAGGAGGAGAAGGAGCGCAGGAAGGCCGACAAGAAGAAGGGGAAGCTCGGGCTGCGGTCCCGCCCCGACATGGACGCTGCTGCACACAACATCGTGCTGGAGCGGCAGATCCGCACCAGGGTCAAGGGGCAGAAGGTGGGCAGCCTGTTTCGCTACGACCTCAAGGACCCCGTCACCGTCCCCGACACCTCCTCGACCCTGGTCAACATCGTCAACAACCGCGTGCCGGGGGCCGAGGTGGTGCTGTTCCGTCCGGAGCTGACCAGCGGCGCCTCACACCCCTACCGCGCGGTGCGCTTCACCAATCAGAGCGGGTTCACCCTGGAGAAGGGGCCGGTCACGATCTACTCCCAGGGCACCTTCGTCGGCGAGGGGTTCCTGGAGCGCATGGAGAAGGGCGCCACCATCTTCCTCACCTTCTCCATCGACGGCAGCGTGTCGATGACCCGACGGAGGGAGCACGCGCAGGAGGTGCTGCGCATGCTAAAGATCGCCCGGGGACAAATCGAGTCCGAGGTGCTGTACGTCGACCGGCAGGTCTACGACGTGGTCAATCGCCACGACCGCCCCATCGCGGCCTACATCAAGTCGACGCCCCCCTCCTCCAGCTACAAGCTGCGCGGCGCCCCGAAGGAGACGGTGGTCACCCCCGCCGCCAGCTACGTGCCGGTCACCGTGGCATCGGGAAAGAGCGCCAAGCTGACCATCGAGTGGGTCAGCCCCAGTCGCCGCTGGCTGGCCGTGGATACCTCGATGGCAACCACCGTGCTCAAGCTGTTCTCCTCGAGCGGCAAGGTCCCGGCCTCGATCAAGCCCACGATCGACAAGATCCTGGCCGCCAAGCAGCGCATGGCCGAGATCGCCGGGGAGACCGCCCGCATCTCCCGCACCAAGAACGAGCTGTCATCGGATCAGGACCGCGTGCGGGCCAACCTCGACCTGCTGCGAAAGGTGAAGGGCAACGCCGCCCTGCGGGCGCGCCTGACTCGCAGCCTCGGGGCGCTGGAGGACCAGCTGGGCAAGCTGACCGCCAGGTACGTCAAGCTGGACGAGGAGAAGGCTCGGCTGGAGGGGACGATCCGGGCCCTGATCGGAGAGATCAGCTTCGACGGCGTCGGCAAGTGATCAGGCCCGCCAGTGTACACTGACGGGACAGAGGGCCGCTCGGCGCCGCAGCTCGGACCGACATGCGGCACGAATGGCGTTGAGTAGATGATGAGCGAAAGATGATGGAATGACTTCTCGCACCACTGCATGCATCAACTGGGGCATAGGTATCCTTGGATTGACGACAGTCCTTGCGTGCGTGATGGTTCAGCTGTTCGGGCGAGACGAAGTGCCGGCCCCAGCAGTGTATCCGGGTGGCGTCGTTTTTGGGCTCGTTCCGGCATTTGGCGTTGTGCGTGGTTTGAGACGGCACGCTTTTGACAGGCTGTATGATTGGGTATGGTTGGTGCTCTCATTCCTTTTGGCGGCTTTCTTCTTGTTGCCGACTGTGGCCAGCTTGTGGGAACTCGCCAAGTTGCCGAGCGGATGAGCGTGTCGGACTTGCCGCACAACAAGCGACCGATCTAGTCGAGGCAGGCCAACGTCAACGGGACGTATCCGTGATGCAGGTGCGGCACAACAAAGCCGATGTTGCCGACACCCGCTCCAGCAAGCTCGCCTGCGGCGGCTTGCCTTGGCCCTCTCCCGGTCCCACCTAGCGTTGCATCACACGCTCTCCCTCGGACAGCAGCTCCAACGGCCACCCAAAGTTCGGTGAGCAGTCCTCAGACGTGGCGTCGGTTGCTCCCGCGTCCGGCAGATCAACAGCAGTGTCCGGTGCCGGTGCGGTGCTGTCCGGCACCTCCTGGTCAGGCACGCTGGCGTCGGGGAGCGAGGCGTCCGGCAGGTCCTCGCCCTGGCATGTACCCTCCACACAGCGCAACCCGTCCTCGCATTCGGCGCCGGCGAACCAGGAGGTGGTGTTGAAGGCGTAGTCGCAGTCCTCGCCCAGGCGCGCCCGACGGCACCGGGCGAGATCGGTGCAGATCGGAGTCATTGTGTCCGGGGTCAAGCAGCAGTACAGGGACCCACGATCCGGGCATTGATCGGAGCTTCGACGGCGTCGGCAAGTGATCAGGCCCGCCAGGGCCAGCAGCAGCAGGCCCGCCAGCGAGCAAGAGGGCGAGCTGCCCGCGTAGCTACAGCTGCCGAGCAGCTCCCCGCCCGGGTTGTCCTGTGGGTTGTGCAGCAGACTGGGCTGGTCCGCCGGCGTGTCGGTCGAGGAGAGCCCCTCCCGCACCTGGACCTTGATCAGCGTTGAGCTGCGGTGCTAGGTCGGGGTCCGCTCCTTTGGAGAGAGCGACTGCGGCGTGACCGAGTCCGGTGAGCTTGAAAGAGATTGACCGCCCTGGCCTGCCGCGGCCTGCCGCACGATGACTTGCATTGTAGGTACAACGTAGGGATACTGGAAGGAGATGCATGAGCTCCGGTTCACTTGGGACCCACGCAAGAACCTCGCCAGCAAGAGGAAGCACGGTGTGTCTTTCGAGGAGGCCCGCACGGTCTTCTCGGACGAGCATGCTCTGCTGATCGCCGACCCGAACCACTCTGCTGGCGAGGACCGATTCGTACTGCTCGGGCTGAGCTCGCTGCTGCGCATCCTGGTCGTCTGCCACTTCTACCGCGAGAGCGACGAGGTGATCCGGATCATCTCTGCGCGGAAAGCGAACGTGTCGGAGCGAGCACAATACGCCAGAAAGTGGGCGCCATGAAAAGCAACTATGACTTCTCGAGGGCACGGAAGAACCCCTACGCGAGGCGATTGAAACGACAGGTGACGATTCGGCTCGACAAGGAGACCATCGCATACTTCCGCGAGCTCTCCGGTGAAACCGGGATCGGGTACCAGACGCTGATCAACCTGTACCTGCGGGAATGCGCCGCGTCCCGGAAGCGTCTCTCGTTGCAGTGGGAATCGTCGGCCACTTCAGAGTAATGCAAGCCGGCGCGGGCATCAGCCTTCGCACGGTCTTGGGGGCCGACTCTCCCGCCTCGGGCTGCGCAAGAACCTTGACGTCACGTGCACGGAATCCAACAACATCGCACCCCTCGCTGAAGCGGCATACCTGACCGAGCTTCCCCTGCAGGGGCGAAGCACCACGGGGGACAACGTCGCTCCAAGAGGCTCTCTCAGGCCGCCACAGATCCACATCGTTGCGCGGATGGCCAAACGCCGTCGCATGGGAGGTGGACGTACGGACGGACGTGTCCGCCATGGGCACCATGCTGTACGAGATACTCGCCGGCCGGCCACCCTTTCTCGCAGATTCGATCCCGTCGTTGCGGCTGGAGGGGACGATCCGGGCCCTGATCGGAGAGATCAGCTTCGACGGCGCCGGCAAGTGACCAGGCCCGCCAGGGCCAGCAGCAGCAGGCCCGCCAGCGAGCAAGAGGGTGAGCTGCCCGCGTAGCTACAGCTGCCGAGCAGCTCCCCGCCCGGGTTGTCCTGTGGGTTGTGCAGCAGGCTGGGCTGGTCCGCCGGCGTGTCGGTCGAGGAGAGCCCCTCCCGCACCTGGACCTTGATCAGCGTCGAGCTGCGGTGCCCCACCTGATCCAGCGCCTCGGCGCGCAGGTTGTGCTCCCCCGTCGCGAGCTCCGTCAACTGGAACCGGTAGGGCGGCTGTACCTTCTTCAGAGCCTGCTTCCCGTCGATGAACAGGTCGACCTGCACCACGCCCACGTCGTCCTGGGCTGCCACGTGGACCTGGAAGCTCGGCCCCAGCTGGGCGCTGTCGCTGGGGGTCACGAACTGGACCGTCGGAGGCTTCGTGTCCTGGTCCGCGGGTGGCGGCTGCTCGGGCGGGCCGGTGTAGAGGTCGCCCTGGGCCTGGCTCGTGATCCATCCGTGGTAGAAGTCGACCCGCTGGTCGTGCTCGGTCACGCCGCAGTCGCTCTCACCAAAGGAGTGAACCCCGACCTGGTACTCGACGCCGCCGCGCACGGCAAAGGCCGGACCGCCGCTGTCGCCAAAACAGATGTTCCCCACGCTGCCGGTGGCGCCATAGAAGGTGATCAGGTTCTGGGTCATGTTGCCGATGGTATTGGTCGCCTTGCGCTTGACCCCGAAGGAGCTGGTGGCGGTGTCTGACGTGTAGCCATAGCCCACCAGGGTGACGGTCTCCCCCTGCTGAGGGGCTGCGCTGGTGATCCGTGTCGGGGTCACACCCTGGACCGCCTGACCGAGGCGGACCACCGCCACGTCTCCGACCCAGCTCCCTCCGGTCCAGCCATAGCCCTGATGCATCACGACCGAGGCGGCCATGTACATCTGTCCGGCGAGCTTGAAGGAGATGGGGCTGATCAGCTGGAATGGGGGCTGCTTCTCGTTGGTCACGCAGTGAGCAGCTGTGAGGACCGTCCGGCTGCCGATGAGGGTCGCGGTGCAGGCAGGCTGCCCCTGAAGATAGAGCAGGCCGACCTCGGGGTGTCCCGACTCAGCCTGTCCATTGACGATCGGGGACTCTGCTCGCTGCACGTCGTCCCACGCACCAGGCTCTTGCGGACTGCAGGCGAAAAGGAGGAAGGGAAGCAAAATCGCCGGGCGCATGTGTGGTGGTAAAGCAAGAGCGGGGCCATGGTTCAGACATCATAACCATCTGGAATGATTTACGTGCGCGGCACCTGCCGCCTGCATCCCTGGAGACGCCCATCCCCAGATGAGGGGGGGAGCCCCACTCCAGGAGATACCCGCACGGCAACCCCACCACACCATCGCCCGTGGTGGCAGCACCCACACCGTAGCCTGCGGGCGCCCAGCCTCACCCCCCTTCCGATTGCAGCTAACTGCCAGCAGGTTTCAAACAGCACCCAGCGCTGCCGCCAGCAGAGGGACTCAATAACCCAAAACAATTACAGGAGTTTGATTTCTTGCCTGTCCGGCATGGTTGCTGCAAAATGATTTGCCGATGTCGATTCGCGCCCATTTGTCTGCTCCACCCGCCCGCCCCACCGGACTACATTTGACATTGCTGGCTGCCATCCTCCTCGCCTGTCCCCAGCACCTCGATGCTCGGACGCTTCCGCGGCGTGGAGGTGCAAGCAAGCCGCGGGCCTTCAAGATCAGGGTCCCCTTTCCCTGTGGTACGCAAGTTCGAGTGAGCTGCGGGTACGGGTGCAAGGCCCACAAACGCACGAGACACGAGAATTCCACAAACGATTACTACGCACTGGACTTCTCGCGGCTTGAGGCAAACAACGGGTTCGACAAGTCTGTGGTGGCGGCGGCAAGCGGGGTGGTGCGGTATGCCGGCTGGACCCGCGGCGGCTGGGCTCCCTATGGCAAGATCGTCTACATCGACCATGACTTCCGTGACCGCCAGGGCAGCCGATACCAGAGCATCTACGCCCACCTCAACCGGGTCAGCGTGAAGCCGGGCCAGCGGGTCACGGCGGGCACCATCATCGGCACACTCGGTGGGTCCAGCCGCGGTCGACTGCGCCGCTTTGGTCCCCACCTGCACTTCGCCCTCTACAGTGGAGCGGGGCGTCACCTCGGCGGTGGACGGGCGGTGGTGCCGGAGCCGATGGGTCACTTCGAGGACATCAGCCGTGGAAAGGTGCTCGAGGCCTGTGGCAAGCCCGCCGACGTCATGGCCCTGTTCGACGGCGCGCGAGGCGTGAACGGCGCGCCGCTTGAGGATGCCACCGGCGGGCTGACTCCCTGACCGTGGCCTACCTGATGTTGTACTTGGTGAGCAGACGGGACAGATAGGTCCGGTCAGTCTGGGCCTCGCGGGCCGCCTGCGAGATGTTGCCGCCAGTGCGGTTCATCAGCGCCGCGAGGTACGCCCGCTCGAAGCGCTCGACTGCCTGCTCCTTGGCCTCGCGAAACGGCACCGACAGGTCGAGCCGGAATGCACCCTCGCCGCGGTAGAGGCTCTCCGACGCCCCCGGCGATGGTCCGCCTCCCTCGCCCAGAGTCAGTCGCCGGACGTAGTTGCGCAGCTCCCGCACGTTGCCAGGCCAGCGGTAGCGCTTCATCCGCTCGGCCACCTCGGCGTCGAGCATGTTCGGATCAACCGCCTCCAGCTCGCCAAGCAGGTGTTGTGCGAGGAGCTCCACGTCCTCTGGACGTTCTCTCAGCGGAGGGATCCGCACCTGCACCACCGAGAGCCGGTAATAGAGATCGGCGCGGAAGGTCCCCCGGTTGACCTCCTCCTCGAGGCAGCGGTTGGTCGCAGCCACGATGCGGATGTCGAGCCCGATCTCCTTGCTGCCGCCCACCCGTCGGACACTCCTGTTCTCCACCGCCCGCAGCAACCGCGTCTGGAACTCGAGCGGGAGCTCGCCGATCTCGTCGAGAAACAGCGTGCCGCGGCTCGCCCGCTCGAAGGCCCCCTCGTGGTCCGACATGGCGCCGGTGAAGGCCCCGCGCACATGTCCGAACAGCTCGCTCTCCAGCAGGTTTGGCGGGATCGCGCCGCAGTCCACAACCACGAACGGGCCGCTCGACCGGTTGCTGTGCTCGGCGATCGACCTGGCGCAGAGCTCCTTGCCGGTCCCCGTCTCCCCCGTGACCAGGATCGTCTCGTCGGTGGGGGCCACCCGCTCGAGCAGCGCGAAGATCGAGCGCATCGCCGGGCTGGCGCCGATCATGCTGCCAAAGCCGGGGAGCGGGCTGAGAGACTCGGACACCTGCTCGTCCAGCACGTTGATGCGCACCTGCGAATGACCGACCCGAACGACGGTCCCCGCCGGCACCAGCGCCTCCGTGATCCGGATCTCGCCCGCCAGCCAGCTCCCGTTGGTCGAGCCCAGGTCCCTGAGCTGGATGCCGCCGGTCGTGTTGTTGATCTGCAGGTGGATGCGCGAGACCGCGTCGTCGTTGAGCAACTGGAGCGTGTTCCCCTCCTGCGACCCGATGTGCAGCACCTTCGCCTCGCCCACCACCGACCTGCCCCGGTCCGGTCCCGCCATCACCTCGAGGCACAGCTTCGGCCTCACGACAAACTGGGAGTCCTTGATCCGGGCTCCCATCACCATCGTCTCGTCACCGCGCTTGGTCATCGTCGTGCTTGTGCCGCCTACCAGGTAGCTCCGCGAAGCTGCAGCAGCGCCCCTCCCTCCATCGGAACCAGGCCGGCGACCGGCCCCCTGTCGTCCCTGTGTCGACTGCCGACGTAGAACAACACCCCCGAGGCGATGGCGGCGGCACCCGCGACCCCGAACAGGATGTTGGCGGACAGGGCCATCTTGCCCGCGGTGTCATGGGTGCTCTCGGCCTCGCTCGTGGGCAGGCCCAGGTCGTTTGCCTCGTCAGCTTTCTTCCCCGCCAGCAGTCCCAGGGCCAGCCCCGCTCCTCCCGCGGCAACCCCGACCCCCAGCGCCGCCCACGCCGGCCAGTAGCCCAGGGGCGAGGGCCGGTCGCGCCTCGAAACCACCGGGGTCACCGGTCTGACCACCGGCGACGGCGCCGGGGCCGGCTTGGGCCGGACCGGCTGCGCCGGTTGCTCCGACCGGATCCGCGCCATGAACCGCTCGATCTTGGGCGAGACCCCCCCCGGCAAACGAACCTTGGCGTCGAGCTTCAGCGCCTCGCGAAAATGGGCGGCGGCGGCAGTGTCGTTTGCCAGGTTGAGCTGGGTTATGCCGAGGTAGATGTGGATCGTCGCACGGTGTGCGCGCCGGCCTCCGGGCCACTTGAGCGCCTGCTCGAACTGTTTCAGCGCCTGTTCGTCCTCCGCCTGATCCAGCAGCTGGATCCCCCGCGCCATGTGAGGGTTGCCCTTCGCGCTGGCGACCGACATCGCGGCCAGTGAGGCCAGCACGAAAATCAGGGCGACTCTGAACGCATACATGGCTCGCGCCAGTGTAGCTCAGTCGCTCTCGCACATCCAGCTCTCGCACATCCAGGAATCCGCAGCACATGCGCTGGCTGGCGCATCCGCTCGACCTGTCGTATACATCCAGCGAGAAGGGCTTGTCTCCCGTACGCCAAATGGAGCCGGAGCAGTTCGGCCCGTATACCCTCGTGCGCCACCTGGCAACCGGTGGGATGGGCGAGCTCTTTCTGGCTCAGCGCGCCGGGCTCGCCGGCTTCTCCAAGCAACTCGTGGTCAAGCGCATCCGGGCCGAGCTGGCCGACGACCGCGAGTTCGTCGACATGTTCCTCGCCGAGGGCCGCATCGCCGCCCTCCTCGATCACCCGAACGTGGTCCACATCTACGATCTGGGGCAGGTGGCGGGAATCTACTACCTGGCGATGGAGTACGTCGCCGGCCAGGATCTGGGCACCATCCTCGAGCGCAACGGCGGCCCGCTCGACCTGGCCTGCGCGCTGGCGGTGATGATCAGCACCTGCGAGGGCGTCGGGTTCGCCCACGATGCCACCACGCCTGATGGACACCCGCTCGGCCTGGTGCACCGGGACATCAACCCGCAGAACATCCTGATCAGCTACCGCGGCTCGGTCAGCATCACGGACTTCGGCATTGCCAAGGTCCGATCGTCCGGCGCCGAGACCCGCGCGGGGGTGCTCAAGGGGAAATTCGGCTACCTCGCACCGGAGCAGGCCCGCAGCGGGAGCGTCGACCGTCGGACCGACATCTACACCCTCGGCTTGCTGCTGTTCGAGGCAACGATCGGCAAGCGGGCGATCCCCGGGCGCAGTGACACCGAGCTGCTCTACGCCGCCGCCGAGGGCATCACCCAGCGCCCCACCACGGTGAGCAAGGACTACCCGCCGGGGCTCGAGCGGATCTACCTCGCGGCCACGGCCAAGAATCCTGATGCACGCTACCAGTCGGTCCAGCAGCTGCAGGAGGATCTGGTGGCGTTCCAGATGGAGCACAGGCTGGTGGTCACCTCGAGCAGGCTGGCCGAGCTTGTCCAGCGCCTGTTCGCCGGCGAGTGGAGCGAGGAGCATCTGACTCCAACCGCGGCCCAGAAGCCGCAGGCCACCATGCTGAAGCCTCCAGGGGCCAGCGGGCCCCTCCCCCGCCCCACGGGACAGCCTTTCATCGACGCACCGACGCTCCATGATTTCGGCGGCGATGCGGGCGACGTCGACGCACCGACGCTCCATGATTTCGGCGGCGATGTGGGCGACGCACCAACGATCCATGATTTCGGCGGCGATGACACCGGCATGGCCACGATGACCGACCTGGCGCCCTACGGGGAGGCCGATCCCGCGGTCCTTTCGGGCGCACCGACCGACCGCCTCGAGGAGCCGCCGCCGTCGATCGATCGATCGCTGGCCGAGGCCCACACCAGGCTCATCGACCGACGTGACGAGGACCAGGTGCTCCACGGCGACTGGACCAGCACCGACAGCGACCCGGACGACGCGTGCACCCGCGCCCGCTGGCCGATCATCCTGATCTCGACCATCGTGACCCTGGCGCTGGGCGGCGGAGCGGCCTACTTCTTCCTCGCGCACAGATTGTCTGCTCGACCCAGCCTCCCAACCGGACTGCAGGTGCACCCCACCAAGCTGGACGTGCAACGGCCGGTCGCCGCCGATATCAGCCTCGCCACCAGCGTGCCACTGCTCGACTCCGGCGTCCCCCTCCCGCCCGATGCTCGCGTGCTCTCGAGCTCACCTGATGCCACCGACCCCGATGCGGCGTTGACCCGGGCGGCGATAGCGCCCGATGCCGCCCCACGGCCGGCAACACCCCTCAGCGGGACGCTCCAGGTGACCTGCTCGCCGCAGGTTCGCGTTTTCTGGCGTGGGCGGGATCTCGGGCAGTCGCCGCTGACCATCACCATCGCCGCCGGCCGCCAGCGTCTGGTGCTGCGCAATGCACAGCTCGGGATCAACATCGTCAGACGGGTGACGGTCCGTGCCGGTGGACGGTCCCGGCTGGAGACGGAGGTGCAGCAGGGGGCCTTGCTGGTCAAGGCGCGGCCGTGGGCCCACGTGGAGATCGATGGCAGGCGGCGGGGGACGACCCCGATGAAGCCGATCAAGCTGTACGAGGGACACCACAAGGTGAAGTTGATCAACACCGACAAGCAACAGGCACATGAGACAGAGGTGGTGATCCGGGCGGCGGAGACGACCAAGCTGGTGCACCGGTTCTAGACCTGCCCGGCGGGAGTAATGATGCACTGTCGCGAAGGACTGGGCGGCGAGAGCAAGGCGCGAGCCGGAAGTAATACTTGATGTATTTCGACGACGAGCAACGCAGCTATCGCCGTTCAGGACCAGCGAGAGGGTATTAGAACTCCCGCCGGGCAGGTCTAGCCGCTTCCGTGCTATACCTGGAGCGAGGACACGATTCATGGCTCTGAGACTGGTAATGCTCGAACAGGCAAGATCCAGCATGGCGTTTGGCCTGGAGCAGTATCTCCAGGAATACCCGGGTGTGTTTCTGCTGGCCATCGGCCTGGTCTCGGCCCAGGCCGGCCCACCACGGAGAGATCTCCGGCGCTACGCGACCGAGGAGCTGCACGCCCTTGACATCGAGGACACCTGCTCCATGGACTTCGGCGAACGGTTGACCCACTCGCTGAATGACCACCCGCTTGCTGGCTGCACCTTCTTCATCCCATGCACCGATCTGACTCCCAAGATCGTTGGGCGCAAGCCCGAGTGCGATCTGACCATCCCCGATACGTCTGTCTCGGACCAGCACTGCGAGCTGCGCCTGACGAAGGCGGGTCCAATGCTCGTCACCGACATGGGTTCCACCAACGGCACACTGGTCAACCTGGAACACCTCGACCCTGGTGTCTCGACCGAGATCGCGGACGAGCAGATCCTGACGGTGGGCCGCTACAGCTTCCAGTTCTTTGAGGCCCGCAGCCTCCACGCCGCGATGCAGCTCCTGGAGCAGTCCCGCTGAGAGAGCAGCGGCATTCAAGCACTTTTTGACACCCGCCCACCGCCGGCTGGCGGTCCAGCGAACCGGCGCGTAGTTTCCGTGTCCAACAGACGTAATACGTGCAAGAGGTCGACTGGGATGCCCGAGATTGCCAAGCTCCGCCGGCGCAACCGATGGTTGATGGTCTCCAGTGTCTGCTTGCTGCTGCTGGCAGTCCACGGCTACCTCCGCTCACCCGGGACCCTGACCACCTCCTCCGGCTCGCGAAGCGAGGCAGACGTCGAGGAGGTCAAGGCACGGCTGGGCCAGGCGAGCTACGCCGAGCGCATACGTCTCCTGCACCAGATGGGTCGCATGGGTGGGGCGGAGGCGGAGGCGGCGGTGCTCGATACGCTGCGCAACGAGACCAGCCCCCGGATCCAGCGCGAAGCCATCCGCCAGCTCGGCAGGCTCGGCTCTGATTCTGCCGTGGACGAGCTGGCGGAGATCGCCCGTGATGGCAAGCGCGCGCTGCGCTCCGAAGCAGTCGCCGCGCTGGGGCAGATCGGCACCGATCGCGCCGTGTCGCACCTGCTCGCCACCCTCGAGAGCAACGACAGATGGACCAGGCGGGCGGCTGTCCAGGCGCTCGGCGCGGCGGGGACCGAGCAGGCGCAGGCACGGTTGATGGCGATGGCGGTGGCCAAGCGCGACCCGGATCGGATCTCGGCCATCGACGCCCTGGGGGACACCGGCGGCGTGAGCGCGGTCACACTGCTGTCGCGCCTGATCAAGAACGACAGCCCCGACGTGCGCTCCCAGGCGCTGAGCGCCCTGGGAAAGACCGGGACCGACCAGGCGCGACAGATCCTGCTGCAGCTGGCACGGGAGGGCAACAGGGCGCAGCTGGGCCAGGTGATCAGCGCCCTGTCCAACTTCCCCGAGCAGGAGGTGCAGCTGCTGCTGGTCTCGATCGCCCGCAGCTCGGACCCGCAGATCGCACAAACCGCGCTGCACGCTCTGAACGCCGATGACCCCGCGGTGAGGCAGATGCTGATGCAGCTCGCCCGCAGCGACAACCCGCGCGCGGCATCCGCCGCGCTCGACGTGCTGGCCTCCGATCCAGACCCCGATACCCGCGACCTGTTGATCCAGAGGCTGGGCTCCGAGCAAAACCCATACCGGGCGGCCTACGCCCTGGCCTCGATGAACGACCCACAGGGGCGCCGCGCGCTGCTCCAGTCGCTGCGCGACGGATCGGCCCAGACCCAGTCCACGGTGCTCGTCGCCCTCAGCGACCTCAAGGGCAAGGACGTGGACCGGGCGATCAGAGAGGTGATCGCGACCGGTTCGCCGCAGGTGGCGAGCCACGCCATCCAGCAGCTGGCCTCCCGACTGGGCAAGGAGGCAATCCCCACGCTGCTGGACTCCTACCGCAACGGCAACACCACGGTCCGCGCATCCGCGCTCCAGGCGCTGGCCACGCTGAACGATCGCTCGACGCGGCCGATCCTGGCGGAGGCGGCACGGTCCGGCGACATGATGCTGGTGAACAGCGCGATCAACGGCCTGGTGGCGATGGAGGGCAAGGATGCCAGCCCCACGCTGCTCGACCTGCTCAGGAACGGCAATGCGACCAGCCAGACCGCCGCGGCATACGCCCTGTCCGAGCTCGGGGGAACCGCGACCCGGGACGCGCTGTTCACCGCCTTCAAGGAGTCGACCTCGCCCTCATCCATCGCCTGGGCGCTGGGTCAGAACGGCGATCCGGAGACCCTCGACAGGATCGGCCAGTTGCTGCAGGACACGACCGTCTCCACCGCGGTCAAGGAGCAGAGCGTCGAGCTGCTCTCAAGGTCGGGGAGGACCGATGTGGTGATCCAGGCTGCGGGGCACCCTGACCCCAAGGTTGCGGCGGCCGCGATGCAGAGCCTGGGCCAGATGGGAGGCCCCCAGGCAGAGAGCACGCTCGTCAACGCCGTCGCCACCGGAGACGTGGAGCGCAGGAAGGCCGCGCTGCAGGCGCTCGCGGGCGTCGGCACCCATCGCGCGGTGGATGCCATGGCACAGGTGCTGCGCGAACCCGGGCTGACCGAGACCGCAGTCCAGAACCTGGCCCAGGTCGGCACGAAGAAGGCCCTGGACGTGCTGTCGCAGTACTACCAGGGCGCGGACGACAAGGGGCGGGCAGAGGTGATCCGCCAGCTGGGCAGCGACCCGCACGGAGGCGCACGCCCGCTGCTGGAACGAGCCCTCGGGGACCGCGATGAGGCGGTGGTGGCGGCGGCGGCCGGCGCGCTGGCCCGGGGAGGAAACCCGCGCCTCAACGGACAGCTGGTGGCGATGATGCAGTCCTCCTCCTCCAGCAAGAAGGTGCGCCACGAGATCGCCAGCGCCCTGAGGAGCGCCAACCCCGCGCTGTACAAACAGCACAAGGATCTGATCGACAGGATGATCCAGGAAGGGATCTGAGCGGCCGTCAGGCAGACACGACCTGCGAGTAGCGGGTTCGGTCGGTGACCGCCTGCACCTGGAAGTCATCCCCCTGCTTGCGGATGCAGTTGGTGCTCTGGATCAGCTCGCCGCCCGAGATGCGGTCCCAGTGCGCCTCGTCGACCATCGGGAAGCTGTCATTCGGCGGGTCGGGGTCGGGGGCCGGCTCGTAATCCATGCCCCACAGGCCGTTGTCAATGACGAGGAACCCGACCTGGTCCTCCTCCCCCTCGAACAGCCACCCCCCCGGTGATACCCATCGACGGTTCTTGAGGTCGTTCCACAGCGCCGGCGTCCAGGTCGGTGTCTCGATGCTCATGGTTTAGCTCCTCACGCAGACGGCCCAGCGCTCATCGCCGGCGGTGACCGCCTGGACCTGGTAGTAGCTGCCGCCGCGCAGGATGGCGTTGCGCTCCAGCACAAGCTCCCCGCCCTGGATCCGCTCCCAGTCGTCACGATGCATGCGGTACATGTTTGGTGGATCAGGGTCCGGCGCCGGCTCGTAGTCCATGTCCCACAGGTCGCGCGTCACCACCAGACACTTAACCTTGCGATCGATGAACCAGCCACCATTCTCGAACTCCGCCAGCCGAATCTGCTCCCAGATCTCCCTGCGCCACTGCGGTGCCAACACCTCTGGTCTCGGCATTTGTCCACTCCTGTCTGTTGTGTTGTCTAAGAACTACGGTGCCAGGATCACGTTTACACCAACGACAAAGCATGTGCACCCAAAAATGTGGTCCGGCGACTCCGGTTTGTTTCGGAGCACGCGGGGTTGTGTTAGAAAGAGCCCGGCGTCCGGTAGGCGGTGGCAATGCTCCAGGAGACCACGGCAGATGGCTTGCAGCCTGCGATCATCGGCGATGCAGGCCTCGGGCCCAACTCGATGGTGGACCATTTCCGTGTGATCCGCCAAGTGGGCAGGGGAGGCATGGGAGAGGTCTATCTGGCCCGGGATATGCTTCTCGGCCGGAAGGTCGCGCTCAAGGTGGTCCGCACTCGCCGCGGATCCGATGGCCAGCGCTTCCTGCACGAGGCCCGCACCATAGCTCGTTTCAGCCACCCGCACATCGTGACGATCTACGCCGTCGGGGAGCACGATGGCCATCCCTATCTCGCCCTCGAGTACCTCGAGGGACGATCGCTGCGCGACCGCATCGACGAGGGCCCGGTCGGGCTGAGGGAATCGCTGGGCACCGGCATCGCCGTGGCCGAGGCGCTGGCCGAGGCTCACCACCACGGAGT
>Ga0180009_10004210_pt1 | contig 16001 bp, 22 predicted proteins | sample OS_PC_MetaG_FD_123537 | JGI IMG/M metagenome (GOLD analysis project Ga0180009, IMG submission 123537) | Groundwater microbial communities from the Aspo Hard Rock Laboratory (HRL) deep subsurface site, Sweden - OS_PC_MetaG | ecosystem: Environmental > Aquatic > Deep subsurface > Groundwater...
ACACTATATCTTTATATTTTGTTTCAAGATTTAAAAAGTTGTTATAGATTTGTTTTTGCTCTCTTGTTTCTTTGAAAAGCTTTATTTCGTTTTTTAGATTAATAATCTTTTTTTCTAAGTCTTCTGAAGATTCTTGATTAATATTTTCCTTAAATAGTTGACATTGTTTTTTTAATTCTAATGAACAAGGTATAAAATAATCTTTATATTTCTTTAGCCTGCTTACTTCATTTCTTAAAAGATATATTTGTTTTTCAAGACTTTGAATTTTCGCGTCATAATTTATTTTTAAGTCTTCATCTTTAAACTTAATTTGCGATGTTTGTTGTTGTTGTAACTTTAACTTTAGATAATCTTTATATTGGCCAAAATCTAATTCTTGATACTTTGAAACTAAATCTCTATATTGACCTTCTATTAATTTTAAATCTATCAACTCTTGTTCGTTCTGTTTTATTTGTTCTTTATAATTTTCGACTGATTTATTGGCTATTTGTTTTAACAAAAATTTTATCTCATTATCTAAATCGCCTTCTTTCTTTTTAGCCCAATCAAAAAACTTTTCAAAAAAATCTAAAGCAAAAAAATTATACAGAACTTCTAAACGTTTAGAAGGCTTCATCGTCAACAAATTATTGTTATTTTCTATTGAGAAAACAGCCGTATACAAAAAACTTTCTAAAGTTCCAAAGATTTCTTTAATTTTAGCTTCTGTTTTATTTTTGTCATCTTCATCTAAGAGTTGTCCGTTTTTAGTTATTTCAAGCTGATTTTTTGAATAAATTCTATTTTGATCTTTAAAACGGTATGCCTTGAACTTTCCCAAATTTCTTTTAATTTCTATGTTATCATTGTCACATTCAATTTCTATTTGGCCTGAAGCATCATTGTCTTGATATTTGTTTATCATTTCGTGAGCACGAGAAATATTTTTTAAAGAACTTCCATAAAGCATATAACATAATATATTAAATAAAGACGACTTGCCAATTTTATTTTTTCCAAGAATGCCAATTATGCCATATAAGTCTTTAAAATTTATAGAGTTATTTGAGCCATAATTAAAAAAGTTTTCAAAATTTAAGTTAATGAGTTTCCACTCACTTATTGTATCTCTTTGTTGTAAGTCCAAACGATTATATATATCTTCATGTAGCTGTAATATTTTCTTAGTGTCTTCTTTGTTATAGTTTAACTTTGAACAATATACGCTTACTAAATTTATTTGTTTTTCGAGACTTCTTAAATTTGAAAGATCAACCTCATCATTATTTTTAAAGTGATCGTTAAGCGCTATTTTATTATATTGCCAGTAAAGTTTTTCGCATTGATAATCAGTCTTTATTTTTTTTCTTAAAACATTTTTTTGATGAGAAGAAAGAATTATATTTGAAATAATTTTTAATTTACTTTGCGGCCGTATAGTTTGTGTAGGGGTTATTAGCTCACAAGCGTTGTCTAAATATAAATTATAAAAGTTTTGTGACGAAACTATTTTAACAAATATAATATTAAAATCTGATTTAGATTTAATATCCCAAATTAAATAACCTTTATCTGGTTCTTCTCCAAAATTTTGTTGGATAAGCGAGCCTGCAAACGCGGAAGTTTTATTTAAAATTTGTCGCTTATGAATGTCCCCCAACATTAAAAAATCTAAATTACAAAAATCTTCCAGCTTTAAATAATTAGCAGAATTAAAAGCAAAATTATTTTCACCTCTGCCATCATTTATAATACCGTGATATAGGCCAATAGATATTTTATTTTCTGATTTTTGAAGTTTGTTTAGGTGTTTTTTTATTTTATCTTGTCCAAACTTACAAGGTATTGGAACAAGCTGATAGTTATCAGCAAGCTCAACAATTTTAAATTTATCGTATATTTTTAAATTTTCAGGTTTACTTATTTTTTGTACTATTTCAATAATGTTTTGTCTTTGCTTATTTTTTAAGTTACAATCATGATTTCCGAGAATGATACTTACAGGCGCAATTTTTATTAGCTTTTCAAAAAACCAATTAAGAATCCAAACCAATTCAGGCGAGATTTGAGTTTTTGTGTGGATTATGTCGCCTGTTATAACAATGTGGTCTATTTGATTTTCTGATAGAGATTTAAATAAATTTCTTAATGCAACCTTGTATTCTTGATGGTATTGATTGTTGCGTAAATGTATATCAGATATATGAGCAAACTTCATTATTAATAATTATAATATAAGTCAATGGTTTTTTTTAATTCGTCAGAAGGAATTTTATCAATGTCTTTATAATTATCGGACATCTTAAAAATTTGGCACTTTATTTCGTGTTCTGTAAATATTTTTTTTAATCTTTTAGTTGATTGTTTTCCAGCTTTATCATTATCAAATGCTAATATAACTGGCGTTTTATGATATAAAATATTATTAATAACGGCATTCTTTTGATTGTTAGCACCCATTAAAAAGCCGACATTATGATTATGCCTTGTTAATTTAATATAATCAAACATTCCTTCAACAAGAAAAATAGGGTTTTGATAATCCAAACGATATTCGTTAAAAACAATGTTTGATGAATGATCATTCATATTTTCAAATTTTCTATAATATGTTTTTAAAATGTTTCTTCCTACATAATAATTAAATTTGCCCTTCTTATCATATGATGGTAAAAAAACATATTGTGGTTTTTGGAGGGATATTGATAACTTATTTCTTATAATGTCTTCATTGAATATGTTTCTTTGTTTTAAATAATTTAGAGTCAGTTGTTTTTGAAAATTATTTTCGCTCAATTCAAGAGTTTGTAAATTTATAGTTTTAGAATCGGGCGTTTTAATTAAATTTAGAAATTTACTTGTAAGTAATGATTTTAAGTTCTGCTCTTGCTGCTCTTCAAAAAATAAAGGTATATTTAAAAGGGCAGAAAACTCTATTAATATATTTTGTTTAAAAAGTTTTTTCCAATTTTTTCCTCCTGCAAAATTACAGGCCCAACAATGTATCTTGGGGTGTTTTATATCATCGAAGTTTATTTCAAGCGGAGTTAAATTTTTTGCGCCGGGTTCTAAATGATGCAAACAAAAAGGACATTTAAAAGCATGTTGATTAAAGCCCCTTTTTGTGTTTTTTGATTTGCCTAACTGGTTTTCAAGAAACCTTAATATTTTATTCATTACCAGTCATAGATCTTTCTTCAAGAAGCTGTTGAACGGCAGTTGGATTATTTGAGAGTGCGTCATCAATTGCGTCTTCTAAGGGATCGCCTGTTGAAGCCTTTTGATTTTTTCTGGCCAAATTTGGTTTAAAGACTTCGTGAAATACTGTTTCTGTTACAGAAGCAGAAGGTTTGTTATACAAATTCTTAACAAGCGCTTCAGAAAGAGTTTGCATTGTTATTTTTAAACCTTCTTCAATTAAAACTTCTTTTAGCAAATCTTTGATTGTTTCTTTAATTAGTGGGGTTAATTTGCTTGATTTTAATAATACTTCAAATTCTTCTTTTGTAATTTTCATAAATTATTACCTCTTTTTTTTATTATAACATAATTTAATGTTTTTTTTAAGGAGTTTATTAAACTTTAATAAGTTCAAAAGACCATAACTTAAAATTCGTTTATTGCATAATCGAAGGCAACAGTTGCTGAGAGCTCAATTGGGTCTCCTGTTGCATGATCAATATCTCCAAGTCTTACACCTTTAAGCCAGGAGTTTTTTAGAACCCATTTTTCAACAACCTCACCTTGAGGCCCCAAACCTTTTAATACAAGATTTTTTGTATAGACGGCCTTATAGCCTTGTCTACCGCTTGGATGATCATGCTGAAGTCTAGCCCACTCCATAAATTTTTGTGCTGTAGAGGGCGCAATTGGATCATAGCACGTCACTTCTATATCTTCCCAAGTTACCTTTCCTGCTAACTTTCTTCTAAGGTTTATATAGTCAATTAAATGTTCATCTTGAGTAAAAGAAGGTCTACTTGCAGTTTTAACATAGAAAGCTTCAGCTCCATCTATTTCAAGAACCCATCTATTTTTTCTTTTAGGTTCATACTCATTTGTTATGATGTTATCAATATCAAAAGTTTCTATCGCCATAATGTTTTACCTCACTGTTATAAATAGTTATTCGTTTAAAAATTCGAATATTCTTTTATAAATTCTTTTTCCCAAGGAAATTTCATATCACTCAAAAGACTTTTATGAGGCCCACGTGATGCTTCTTCCCTCACAACTTTTAAAGCCCTTTTCATTTGTTCTTTAGGTAAAGGTCGATTAAAATAAAATTTTATATGATCTTCGCCCATTCTTTCCGTTTTAACAATCTTATTAAGTTTGTTTAGTTCTTTAGAAAATAAGTCAATTAAATAATTAATTACATTAATGTAATTTTTAACTATATCAAATACATATTCATTAAACATAATGTTAATTATTTTGCTTGATGCATCAGTCCAAATTTCAAATATATTCATTTGTTTGTATTCTTCATCAGAAAATAAAGATTTTTCTGTTGTTAAAACCACAGGAATTGTAAACCCTATTTCGTTAATAATCTGCCGAACTATTTCAGTTATAAGCTTTTGTTTATTCATATCTCATTAAACTTCAAACGTAGCAGTTTGATTTGAAATTATAAAGCCAATCTCAATTCTTTCTAAAGCGGGAGTTGGTTGTATAATAATTGTTCCTCTCATAATATTTTTTTCGAGTAAGTCGGCTGTAGTGGTAGTAGAGTCAGCTTTAATAACAAAGGAAGAAAGGCCTTGTTGATTTTTAATTTCAGTTAAAATAGGCTGTACCAAATCTACAAATCGTTGCCAAGTCTTAATGTTGTTTTGTTCCCAAAGAAGAACTTTAACAGCGCCAGAAATAGCTTTTTTTGCTCTAATAACTAATCTTCTAACATTGACACGGTTTAGCAAACTTTCTTTTGACTGAAGAGTTTTTTGCCCGTAAATAACAATTCCCTCATTGGGAAATTGTGCAATTGGGTTTATGCCCTTCTTATATAATTCTTCTCTTTCTTCAAAATTTAATCTTGTAAAAACTTCAGTAGCTTCTGGTATACCGCCTCTTATAAAACCTGCGGGTGCAAACCATGCAAAGGCCATTTTATCAGTTAGTGCGATTGATCTTAATACAGCAAGAGAAGGGGGCACCCAACAATATTGTTTTGTCTTCTGATCATATATTTTGAAATAAGGATAATATGTCGCGCCATAACTTGAATCATAGCCTAATGCGTCTCTAACATCTACGACTGAATCAAGAACCATGACTGCATCAGGAGTTAAAGATGGAGTATAAAGCTCTGCCATATCAACTATTGCTAATGCATCTCCTCTTTCTTCACATTTTGTCATTAGATAATTATTCAAATATTGGTTTGTAATTCCAGGAATTGCTATTAAATTAATATCAACAAAATCTGGATCAGCGACAATATCAACTGCTTTTCTAATACTATAAAGAAAACTATTAATTTCTGTAGAACCAGCCACAACTAAATCAACTGTTTGAAGGCCATAGGTAGTTGTTTCAAGTACAGGACCTTGATCTAGATATCCAAGACAACTATTTAAAATTATGCTGTCAACATCATCAATTGTATAATATGTATAGAAACAGCTTTTTACAAAAGGATTTAGACCATCAAATCCACCATAAAAAAACATTGTAAATTTTGCGGCTGAAGTTCCTGCTAAATTATCTACCGTAGCCCAAGTCTCTGTTGCTTCAGAATCATAAGATAGCTTTCTTAATTCAGATGAAGAAAATTTATCACTTGTAGCAACAAACGATCCAGATAAATAATTTAATGAAAACCAAGAGACATCATCTGTTAGGGGATTAAACATCTCAGGTACATATTCAGTAAGATTTTGAAGAGAACTATCATGCTTATAAGGAGCGATGGTTTCACCAGAGACAGAATCACTTAGCCTACCTTCAAAGTTTATGCCCCAACATTTTTTAGCATTATAATATCCCTTAACAAATTGTTTTCTTACTAATGCTCTGCCGGGTTCAAGTTTATTACTATCTATTACAGGAGGCTTACCAAATCCAAAAGGCAACGCTTCTTGAGGCACATTGCCATTCAATAAATCATTTGAAAGACTAACACGAATATATTTTGAAACATTTGAGCTTCCTTTGGTTTTAAGCTTTCTTTCGTTTGAATCAAATTCGAAATATCTGTCTCCAACCCTATTAAGAATATAGTTTTCAGATTCAGGATCAAAGTTTAAAGAAGAAAAAGATTCAAGAGTAACAGGATTTTTATCTGTATCAGAAAATTTTCTAACTGAGAGAGTAAAAGACCCATATTTAGACACGTCTTCGTTTATTGCTTTGTTAAGATTTTGAACGGTTATTTTTATATCTGTATTAGCACTTTCGCCATCGCTTAGGGCCCAAAGTTTAAAAAGCTTGTAATCCTTTATGCCAAATTTTTGAGAATAAAACCAAGGAGTTTGGGGTGTTTTATAAGCTACATCATAGCCTTGGCCTGAACTTTCTACAGCTGCTTCTGATACACTCATGGTTCCAGAACTGCTTGCAATTAAATCCACAAAATTATTTTTAAAATAATCCCAGCTATTAACTCCTTTCAACACATAACCCTCTTTTCTAAACTTTGACAAATCTGTATTAAGAATCTTAGAAATAAAAAATTGTGAAGAAGGATTAAAAGATACTTCTAAAGTTTCAACGGTTTCAACTCCGCCAGTGATTGTTAAATCAAAAGTTGAAGCTGCTCCCGTAAAACTTGTTAAAACGTCTGCCGAAGCAGAAAAAGAAACAGCATCATCATGCCAAAGAACCGCCATAATATGATTAACACTTCCACTTACTATTGATAAAAATGTTGCCTTTTCTAAAACAAATCCCGCAGTCAAATTCTCATCGACGTCGGAATCTATACTTCCGAGTGTTCTAACGACAGTAAGCGAATCACTATTCTTTAAAATTAATTCTGCTGCCTTTGGTAATAAATATTTATCAGCTTCAAAGGTTCCAAAAATTTGTTCAAACTGTGTTTGATTTTGAACTGTTATGGGCAAAAATGCCGGGCCTTTATTTGTTGGTCCGATCAAACAGTTTCCAGCAGCCAAGGCAGCAGCTTGAAAAAATGATTGATCAATTTCTTTTATAAAAATTCCTGGCGAAATTGTATTAAACATAATGTTTTTTCCTCACAAATTAAAATGTCATTAACATAGTCACATATAATTAGTTATTTTTTTTCAAAAATTAAAAATTGGGTTTGCTTTTAATTTCGTTTATAAATTTGATATCTGTAACAGAATAATAGGTATTAGTTTTTTTTGAATCTATTAGTAATGCCGGAACTCTTAAATTAAATGAATTTTTAATAATCCTTTTTTCATTTGTATAATCATCAAAATTAGACTTTGACATAAAGCCCTCATTTATAAATCCCGTTAAAGTTCCACCTTGTTTTAAAGTTAATATAAGTTGTTGCTTAAATTTTAGAGACTTAATCACTTGCTCTAATAAATAATTCATTTCTTCCATAGAAGAAGTCCATAAAGTAATTTCATATTCAAGTGTCAAAAACTTCGGAAAAGGTGTTGTTTTTACTTCAAATATTGGAGTTCCCCTTTTTGAACCAATAACTTTTTTTGCTATTTGTAATTCAGATGATTCAAAGCCCCAAAACGATTCTTCTGGCGCTCGAGTTATGTCAGGCCTAATAACAGATATTATTGGTAATATAAGTGTTCCTTTTTCATCTCTAATTCCTTGAGAAAATTTACCGAGTGTCCATCTTTCTCTGGGAAAAAGCATTACAGGAATACGTACATTGGGCAATTGAAATTCTTCAAGCTTTCTTACGACTGCTTCATCTATTATCTCAATATTAATATTGCTTATTTGTTCTTCCATTATTTTCTTTTCACTAATTTTTCAACATCATCTTCATGAATCCAAGAACAATAAGCCCCTGGATATGGATCTAAAACGCGGTTTATATTTAACATTCCGCTTTCTTCTTCATAAAAATCAACCGCCCATAGCTTTCCATCATCAACAATTTTTTGAGGTACTGGTTTATTTGTTACCGAATTTATAACTTCAGCATTTTTTTTAATCGTTATTAAATCATCAAACTTAAAGTTTTGATTTTCGTTTAATACCTCTAAAATTATAGTTTTTATTAATTCATAAATCATAGTTTAATTTTTCTTTTCAATTGCTAATATTTCATCTTGTCTTGCAACCTTGCAAGTACATTTTGTCATAATTCTGTTTAAAGGATCTCCGTAAATTAATTGTGGTTCGTTTATTCCTGTAATTTCATAATATACATCTCCAAATTTTACATAATCGCCTTCAGAAGGTTTAAAATCTTTTATTTGATTAATTGTATATTTGTGAAGATAAATTTCTATAGAATAAATTGTGTCTTGGCCAAATTGAGTAGTCGTTACTTCTGGCTCTTCATATAATACCAAAGCTCTGATTTCAAATGAGTCTTTAAAAACTTTTTTTGTTGATTCACCATAAATATTTATTTGAGTTCTTTCAACATCAACGGGATAATAAATTATATATTGGCCGACTACAGTTTCTATTAATTCAAAATTTATTTCATTGAACAAAGCAATTTCTTGTTCGTCGATAAACAAATTAGGATGTTGATCAGTCATGATTATATATAGGCAATTAAACTATATATAATTATTTTAACGGTTATAAATTGGATCTAACATTCCCGCTTTTTCGAAACCTTTTGCCCTAATTTTACAAGCCGGGCAATCATTACAAGGCGGAATTTTACCATTATAACAAGTGTGGCTATATTTTAATGCTTCCCAACATTTAGATCCTAACTTGCACGCCAACAAAACACCTTCAGCTTTGGTTAGAAACATTAAGGGTGTTAGTATTTTAACAGCCTTTTTTCCACTATAAAGTCCAAGTGCTAAAGTATTTTCTAAATGATCAATAAATTCTCTTCGACAATCAGGATATCCAGAAAAATCTGTTTGGCAAGTTCCAGTTACAATAATACTAGATTGCGGAACAAGATTAAAACCATATGATGCAGCAAGTGTTAAAAATAAAATATTTCTGCCCGGAACAAAAGAAGCAGGAAGTTCAGGAGCATTTGGATGTGCTTGCGAAACATTTATATCCATTCCAGATAGTCCTCCCCCTTTCAAATCTTTAAGAATTTGTAACTCAAAAATTTGATGAGGCACTTTTGCTATTTCTGCTATTTTTTTTGCTGATTCAAGCTCGCATCTATGCTTTTGCCCATAATCAAAAGTAAGAGCACAAACTTTTTCATATTCCTTTTTTGCCCAAAATAAACAAGTAGTTGAGTCTTGGCCCCCGCTCAAAACTACAACTGCTGTAGACTCTTTTTTCATATTTTATCTCCTAAAATATATTATAATTTATTTTTTCTCAAACCTTAAACTATTTAATACATGAGCAAACTTAATATAGCTAATATTCCAGCTTTGACAGGCTCGGATGTACCTTTTGAATACGGATTAGATGATGAATATTTTGTTGCAGAAGCACCAAAAATTGTTAAATTTGTTGCGTTTAAACTTGGCTCTAATAATCTTTCCGTTGAGTTAGACTATAAAGATGTTTATACAAGCTTTCAAGAATCATATATGGAATTTTGTACACTGTCTTCAAATTATCAAACTAAGTCTATTATCAATTCTTTAATTGGAATGCCTTTGGACATCGTATCTGGGAGTAATGTATCTTTTGAAGAAAAATTACCGAAGCTTTCTATGGACTTAGCAAAATTACAATCTTTAACTTTTTCAAGAGAAGGTGGCGTTGGAGGTGACACAAATCTTAAATATAGCAATATAGATTTAAAACTTGGAGTTCAAAGATATGATATTCGTGAATATATTAACAACGAAGATATACCTTTGGTTTCAGGAACATATGTTGAAATTAAAGAAATATTTCATTTTTCTCCAGTATCAGCATATAGGTTTTTTGATACATCTTCTATGCTAAACTATTTGAACAACCAATTCAGATTTGAATCATTTACCCCAGAAACAATATTCTTCTTATTGCCTGTTTGGGAAGATGTATTAAGAGCCCAACAACTAACTTTAGCCGCTAAGGTTAGAAGGAGCCATTATTCTTATATTATTAACGGCGATTATATTACAGTATATCCCGTTCCACAATCTGTTCAAAAGATGTTTTTCTCTTATAATATTGCGCCAATTTCATCTCAAAATACAGACTTAGCAAAGGTAATTACGGGCTTGGCCAATGTGCCTTTTAAGTTTTTGGCCTATTCAACTTTAAATGAAAATTCAAGACAGTGGATCAGAAAATTTACAGTTGAGCTTTCAAGAGAAATTCTCGGAAGAGTTAGAGGAAAGTTCCAAACGATTCCAATTCCTAATTCAGATTTAACATTGGATTATAATGATTTAATTAGTAACTCAAGAGAAAATCAAGATAGGTTAAGAGAAGAATTAAAATTATTATTAGAAGAACTAACTTATGATAAAATAGCTGAACGTGAAGCAGCTAAAGCGAATACACTTCAAGAACAGTTCAAGAATGTTCCTGTGTATATCTATACTGGTTAAACTTTAATATATATAATTAATTATTATTATAATATATATAATAATATATATAATTAAAAATTTAATTATTAATTTAATATAATATATAATAAATAAATTCTTTTATCAATAGGAGATAATATGAAAAAACTTATTTTATTTTTTGCTTTAGTTATTTCAATTTTAATTTTCAGTCTTACTACAACTGTTTGTAAAAAGGTAGTTGTTCAAGAAGAAGTTCAAGATGAGCCTGCAGTTCTTGAAGAAACAATGCTAGTTCAAGAAGAAGCTCATTTTCAAACAGAAGCTCAAGAATAATAAATATATATTTAAATATTAAAAAAGTATTTCCAAAGGCCTTGGCCAATGGAATAGAGAGATGTGGGCTACATCCGATAATTGTTAATATAAATGGTAATAATTATGAACAAAATTTAATTATTATTATAATATATAATATAATATTATTATTAAGAGCGAAAAGAAATGAACTTTTGTTATATTGCCCCCCAAAATTGTTTACAATTACTTAATAATTTTTCACATCATTTACTTTTAGCTCCTATAGTTAAACAAAATTCTGTTTATAAAAATTATTATTTATCAAAAAGCTCAACTGATTATTTAATTTTAGATAACGGAACGTTTGAAAATGGTTATCCAATGGAAGTTGATGAATATTTAGATCTAGCCCAAGAACTAAATGTGAGTTGTGTTGTATCTCCAGATTATCGAAATGATAATTGGAGAAAAACTTATCAAGCTTTTTTTGATTTTTATGATGCAATGTGTAAAAAATTTGGTTATAAAAAATTTGATATTATGTTTGTTCCTCAAAGCCCTTATAATGATAAAGAGGGGTGGATAAAATGTTATTGCTTAGCATCTCAAATAAAAAATATTGATTTTATAGGCATACCTAATGTTGCTACAACTGAGCTTTATAAAGAACAAATTGAAAAAGAAATATTAACTTCTTCAATGTCAAGAATAAATTTAATCGCTGAATTACTAAATAAGAATATTTATGCACATGATAAAAAACATCATATTCTGGGGTTATTATCATATCATGAAATTCCCATACTTTTAAATATGGTAAATAATATCTATAGTTGGGATAGTTCATTACCTGTTTGGGCCGGATTAAATAATCTTATTTTGGGCACTGAATATTTTGAAAAAAATTATGGTTATCAAAAGTTTGTTAAACCGGTAAATTTTAATCTGCTTACAGATTTGAGTTCAAAACATAAGCTATCTATATATTCTAATATTCAGTTTATACAAAATTTAATTAATTAAATTAATATTTCTATTTATCATAGATGCTGTATTTAATAACTTCACCTCTAAACTTTTTATTCGATTCTCAAGACAGAGTTATTTGGTTTGAAAATATTCCATCAATCAATGGCCTTATCGAAATAATTAACATTGAAGAAGAAATCAAATACTATATTAAGCCTAATTCTTTAAAGACAACGTTTAATTACAATGAGGGATATATTGACTTTAATAAAGCACAATACAATTATGTAACTGTCTCTAATCAAAAACCAAATCATAACAATTATATTATTCTTTTCAAGCGATTCGACAAGCCAGACAAAGCCCACAGAGTTGTATTTATAAATGGAAAAGAGTTATTAACAAGCGAAACTAAAGTTATCTTTCAGTGGAGTGAGGCAATAAATTAGGGGAGACAATTCAAATGCAAGGGAACTTGTTTCTCCTTCTGGGCAATATATTCATTATAACGGCTTCTGGTTTACGCCATGGAATTAAAAAATATAATTAAAGAAACCAAATATATTTTCGAGGATCTTAAAAAAGTAGTTGTTTTCCTATATAATATAGCTAGAATGAAGAGGCTAACAAAATGACAAGACCAAAAATAAAACCAGAAATTATAAAACTTGCTCGTGAATTGCTTGAGATTATAGAAGACACTGCAATAGAAATAGATAGCGAGCGACAGCATGAGGATGATATGTTTGATTTTGGTAAATTAAAAATAGCTATGGATAAATACGTTTATGAAAAAATTAAAAGAGCTTATGAAGAAGGGTTTGAGGATGGATACAGTTCTGCTGAACTGGAACTGCTATAAAAAATGATTTATCATTTTTTTTTGACTATTTAAATAAGCAGTAATGGAGAAAATTTTAAATGCTTGAACTTTATTATAGTTTAATTTCAAGAGAAGCAAAAGACGGATATCATAATGTTATTCAACAACTCACAAAAATAATTCAAGTAGCCCATAAAAATATGTCAATGACTTCGGCAGCGCTTCAGGCAGAGGGTCTTGTTGAAAAATATATTAGTTCTTTATTCGAAGATTCAACTAAAACTACAAAAGAGATTCAGAGAATCTTTGGCAGTAAATTAAATAATCTTGAAGAAAACAATATTCAAAAAATTGTTAAAGAAAGTGTTAAACTTGTTCTTAAAGAATTTGATAGAGAAGATTATGCCGCTATTAGAAAAGACATTGACAGAACAAAAAGGTGGGAAAGAGAAAAACACATAAAGCCATTTACGACTTCTACATTTAAACAAAAAGATGAAAAAGATCCTAAATATCTATTACCAAGTGGCCAAATTGATTATACTAAAATAGAAGCAGAAAGATTAATTAAATGGCTTGCAAAAAATCCTAAAGAAGCTTTAACAAAAACAGAGTTTGATAATATTATTGAACTTTTTGATTTAAATGAAACAATGTTTGCAAAAAGAATATTAAACTTCTTTTTTGAATATAGCACACTAAACTTCAACAAACTTTTTGTTGAACAAGAATTATATGACTATTTAGATAAAAAGAAATTTTTGCCAAGAGGGCAACTTGAAAAATATTTTGAGGTAAAATAAAATGATAAAATTAAAAATGGTTGAAAAACTTTTAGCAATGCTTGTAGACGAAGTTTCTGAGCTCGTAGCAGAAGCAGTTTATGAGGGCGACAATCCCAGGGTGCATAGACAAATAACGGAACTTGCTCAAGAAGGCGTCGATGCTTATTTGGCTCTTTTTCTTGAAGAACTGTTTCAAGGAGAAGATGTTGCTAAGAATATTTTTGATGAAATGGTAGAAGACGGAGTTATAGAAGATATATCGTCCGATATTCAAAGCAGGGGAATAGAGGGAGCGGGATATTTTATGGACAAAGGATAATGATAAGGCTAGAAAAAGTTGACGAACTAAAATTCAATGAATTTTTAGATAAAGTTTTTTATAGAGTATCATATATGTATCAGGGAGACTCACCAGAAGTTTTAAGTCAAATATATAAAATTGTTCAAAGTGGTGTCGACAAGCAAATTGAGAGTTTATTTAGCAAAAAAATTTTTGTAGATGAGACAGCAGAAAAAATAATGGACAGTCAAGAAATGAAATATTTAATAAGAAGTAGATAATATGTCAAACAAAATTGTTAAATGGCGAATTGAATTCGAAAATAGAGCGTATCCAATTATAGATGGAGAATATGAGTATGTTCCCGAAGAAGTAACAGTTGTATCGGCTTCAACATCTCAAGAAGCTATTAAAAAATTCTTAAATGTTCCAGGCAGTCAGGAAATATTTATTAAAAGTGTAGAATTAGTGGAGAATAATAACATTCAAAAAATGGTGACTGAAATCATAAAAGAAACTTTATTTGAAGGAAGAATTGATTGAAGCTTGTAAAAATAAGATATCACGCTTTAGAAATGAACCATATTGAAACTCAACACCTTATAAATGAAAAGAATTTATATTAGTTATCCCTTTCGTTATTTTGGGCTTGAATTAGGAGAAGACCTTGAAGAACTAATTCAAGATTTTAATGGGGAACTTATTGGTTCAGGCGGAAGTTTAGGGCTTAGAGATTTGGAATTTGAATTTTTAAATAATGCTGATGCATTAAAAGCTGAAGAAAAAATTCTTGACTTTTTAAAATCTGAATATCCCCATTACAATAAAGTATCGGTTGAACTAGTGTCACTATAAATTTTTATGCTTCCAATAGACACAACAACTTACGCCTTCACAAAAAATTATAGAAAAAGAACTCAACCCATCAAAAGGATTATTCTTCATTGGGATGTCGGCGTAGATGTAACTGGTGATAAAATCATTGATGCGGCAGATACTTATAAGATTTTATTGAACAGAGGGCTTTCAACACACTTTACTGTTGATAACGACGGAACAATTTATCAAATGCTGAATCCTTTGTTGGTTGCTTATCATGCGGGAATGTGGAATGGGACTTCTATTGGGGTTGATATTTGCAATATAGTTCAGCCTATAAACGATAAAACAAAAAAGCACTATAAAGATAATTGGGGCGATCGCCCAATTATTGCTTCAATGAAACTGAATGGTGCCAAATACACAAACTTTTTTGGATTTTATGATAAACAAATTTCTCAAACACTTAGATTGATAGATTATCTTTGTGACACATATAATATTAAAAAAATAATTCCTTCTAAACTTTATGAAACCTGCATATCTTCTTTAGAGTGGGAAGGCGTTTGTGGCCACTATCATGTTGAAAAGAAAAAGTGGGATCCACTAAGTTTTCCATTTGAAAAAATAAAAATAGAGCCTCCACAAGCCACCAGACAAAGTTGATTTTTATTTAGTTCTGTTATATAATAGTCATATGACGAATGAAAAAACACAATATCTTTTTAATACTTATCCAGAAATTTTTGCCGGTAAAGATGAACCCATAACTCAGAATCTTATGGCTTTTGGGTTTGAGTGTTCTGACGGCTGGTTTGAAGTTATAAATAATCTTTGCTCAAAGATAATGGAACATTGTAAAATAAACAATATTAGTATTCCTAAAGCTCTTCAAGTGAAGGAGAAATATGCATCGCTTAGGTTTTATGTTGTTTCGGCAGATGATACTGTTTACAATTTAATTGATAATGCAGAAGAACAATCTGAAAAGACTTGCGAAGTTTGCGGTGTATCAGGGATAAAAAGAAATTTTTCTGGCTGGTTTCAGACTCTTTGTAATCAGTGTTATAAGATATGCCAAACGAAATAACAATAAATTCAAATAAAATTCAATGTCGACATTGTAACGATATTATAGAAAGTGTTCATCGCCATAATTTTAAATCTTGTTCTTGCGGAAAAGTATCAGTAGACGGAGGAAAAGATTATTTAAGAAGGCTGTTTCCCGAAGGATCTAATCCAGAAGATCACTATATTGAAATGTCTGAAATAGATGTAGAAGATGTATCTAATTAAGCCATATTATGAAATTTTGTCTTGTCCTTCTAATTTAAGCTTGGTAGAACAAGCCGGAAGAATTTGTTATAAATCTGAAAAGAATAACAAAGATCAGCAAGACGATATAACAAACAAGTTTATAGAGGATCTTATAAAAAGCAAACATGAGTCGGTTATAGAAC
>Ga0180009_10004211_pt1 | contig 16000 bp, 17 predicted proteins | sample OS_PC_MetaG_FD_123537 | JGI IMG/M metagenome (GOLD analysis project Ga0180009, IMG submission 123537) | Groundwater microbial communities from the Aspo Hard Rock Laboratory (HRL) deep subsurface site, Sweden - OS_PC_MetaG | ecosystem: Environmental > Aquatic > Deep subsurface > Groundwater...
GTATCCCATCGTTCGTGAATACAAAGAAAGCCCATAAGTTTTGCCAGTTGATGTTTGCTAAGTCGAATTTTCTTTGCTTGTGCTAATCTGAGATTTAATTGACAAAACCATTGAAAAAGCCTTCTTTTTGGTATGAAATACTTTTTATTGGAGTTTCCTTTATTCATCAATATAAATCTAGAATCAGTCAAAAGTGCATGTTTCAGTAATTCACTATCAAAATCTGGCTCTGCAAAATTTGAGAGGTCTTCGAAAGTAAAGCAGTGCTCATATTGATTAAAAACATTTAAAATGTAAATAATTTGGTTGTCGTCCATTTTATCTATCCTTAATCCTTGTAATGTATTTTTATTATTTCTCTCCTCTTTACTATCGTCGAGTCATGGTCCTATAACCACAATAATTCCAGGGGTTAACTTCATAGCTTGCCAATGCGTAGGAGTCTCCCAAGAAATCTATATAAGCATTTACACAGGCTTCAATGCTGTTTAGGGCCGGAGAAACTGAGGAAAATAAAGACGACACATCAATAACGCCATATTTATCCAATGTAGAACCCCAATACCAATCTGCGTCCGTATCTTTATATTCAAAAACAGTTAAGAGATGGCATGCAGATTCATTAAGGAAAAGCAGGGGTACAGAATATACAATGTAATCATGATAATGTAGAACATAACAACTAAAAATACCGTAATCGACACAATCTCCTTCTTTCTTAATATAAAATTCATAGGGGGTGTACTTGCCACTATGTTTTTTATAGTGGCAAGTACTTAAAAAATTAAGTAATTTTGAAGGAGTATCTAATTCATTTAATAAGGATATGAATTGAGGATCATATTCATCCATCCCCCCATTATCTGGAACAATTAGTAGTGTTGTTATCCAGCTGCAACCTGCAAAAAATAAACAAAAAAATAGTGCAATTCCTAAAACAAATAATTTCTTCATATTTACCTTTATCGTATTAGAGTTTATCAAATATTTCTTACTGTTGACTTTAAATATAACGCTGGGTGGCTCTTTTTTTAAATTTTAATCCTTCCGGAATCAATCCACTCTTTTATTATCTCTCTTCTCTTTTCTTCCAGGACAACCCAAAAGTTACCGGACTATTGACTTGGTATGCCTTCCCTATTTAAGAAAATGGGACGTGTCCCTAATTATTTCCCTAATTATTTCCATATGCATATTGTGTTTTGTCAGTATATTAAAAAATCTTCTTTTATTTTCTTGTCTGAATTAATATTTGTGAATAATCGGCTGGATTAATATCGCATAATTCAAAAAGTTTCAACAAGTATCTATCAATTAATAAATTATAGTATTCTTTTTGACTTTTTTTCAGCTTTACTGAATCGTTAAGATATTTTTCTTTTATTTCTAAATCTATATTTTTCTTTACATCATTAATTAAGGTATTTATTTCTTTACAAATAATATTTTCAGGTAATTCTACATGATAATCAATTTTGGTAATATTCGCACTATTTATATATCTAGCCTCTCCTGAAAATAATATTATCTTGCAGAAATAATTCCCAAATTCAATACATTTAAAAATATTTCCCTCTTTTGCAATTCCAATAACCGTAAAAGGATCATCTGAGTTAACCAAAATATATGCTTCACTTTTAATAACTTTTATATATTCAACTTTTGCACTTCCATAAATTACAAATGTAAATACAAGTAATATAGATAATAATATAATGATATCTTTTTTATATATTTTATATTTCTTTGTAAAAATAGAAATCACTCCCATTCTAAAATTAATTCAAAATTGTAAATATTAGAATTATGTACTAGCACAATGTTAAAATTATTTTCTTCATTGGGTAATAAATCAAAAGGATTATTATAACAATGATGTGTGGAAATTTGCTTTTCTAAATAATCATATGTTATGATTTTCACCTTAACTGATTTCTTGCCTGAATAATTATTTTTTACTTTACCTTCAATTACATAATATTTTCCTAATCCTATATTTTTTTGTTTTACTTCCCAATTTAATACTGAAATATCCTCTTTTTTTTCAATATCTTGAGTAGGAGGTTTTTCTGGTATAGGTATAGGTATAGGTATAGGAGTAGGCATAGGAGTAGGTGTAGGTGTAGGTGTAACAGATGAATAGTGTGAAGCATGAGAAACATGTGAAGCATGAGAAACGTGAGAACGGTGAGAAACATGAGAACTATGCAACACAAAATTTATATTATCTGAAATATTTGATAGCATTTGCCTTGCAGATTGAAGTGTTAAAGGAGAGTATTTAGATATAGCTTCTTTTTTGTCTTTAATATTATTTTGTTTTTTTATATTATAGATAGTATTTGCGACTACATTTATTCCACTACTAAATATTAGTTGTGAAATTACAATTAAACTAATGATTCCCTGAATAATTTTTTTCATATATAGCCACTACCCCACACTAATTAATATTAGAAATTAATGCATTTTATAGTAGAATTCTGAATAACTTTTCTCTTTAGTTAAAGGATGTATAAAGTTACTATGAATATCATTAGAAGATGTAAATAACCCTCCACAATTATTTTTATAATCACATCTTTCGCATGTGTCTAAATATATATTTTTCCATTCTGAAATTGAATTTTTTGAAAATCGCCATAATGAATTGTGCAAGATACATAACTGGTGGTTGTAAATGGATACATTCATATCTCTTCTATGAAAAATTTGAACGGTTTTTCGCAATATATCCTGATACGTATAAGGATCAACCCATAATTTATTAATATTCTTTAATGCATTCCCTACAGGCTCTAAACCCATTATAGCAACATGATAAACAAAAGGGAAATTATAGGATACAAATTCAGCAAAATTTGGTAATCTCTGAAAGTTTAATTTTGTTACAACTGTTCTTATCTCGATTTTCTGTTGAAAACGCGCTAAATTATATATACCTTTTAATATTTTATAAAACACTGCTTTTCCCATCATCATATTATTAATTTCATCTATATCTGATTGCAAGGAAATCGCTATAGTTAAATCCGGATGAGATATTAAAATTAATTCTTTTGTAAAATCAAAATCTTCAAAATTAATACCATTTGTCAATAAAATAAGTGAAGTACTTGGAAGATATTTTTTACATTCTTTGATAATTTTTATAAGATTATTTTTATTTAAAGTTGGTTCACCACCGGTAAGAGCCAAATATTTTGTTTTTTTATCCATTAATCTGATTAATTCAAAATTTAATTTCATATACTCTTTTATTTCTTTGTCCGGAGGCTGAGGGCACATTATACAATCGCAATTACATTTTTGTGTAACAAAAAGGACATTATCATTAGAAATTCTTTGATAGGAAATGATTATTTCCCCTTGAGCATTTACTAAAACCACATCCCCCACCTGAAGAACAGCTAAATCATTAATTCCATAGATGATATGTTTATTTTTAAATTGAGGGATAATGCTAGGATCCTCTGAATTTGTTAAATATAAAGCTTCAAAAGGAAATTCTAAAACACTTCTTTGATTAGTTAAAAGATAAATAAGATATGATTCTTCTCTAATTTGAAAAGTATCTATTTTCTTTACCCTCATTAAATATTCTCTATCAATATTAATCTTGTTTCCTTTTAAGCAAATCATATTACCACCTAACTCAGTTTTATCTCTTTTAACGTTCTATAGGTAATCCATGACCAAAAAATATCAATTATATTCTCATTGTCTTCTTTAATTAATTTGAATAGATAATCTAATATTAATCTATTTTTTTGACAAGACGTACTATTCATTTTATTTCCAATAATATCTTTTTGTTCTAAATAATTCTTTACAGGATCAGCACCACAATAGGGTAAAAAAGCACAGTCACAACATTCAGGTAAAGTCTCCAAATAAGTATTAGCAGTGATTGTTTTTAAAAAATTATTATTGAAAATTTCTTCGTATGTATTTTTATGAACATTTCCTAAAAGGAATTTTTTATCACCCATTTCCCCTAACATTCTTCCTTCATCAGAAAGATAAACATCTCCGTTATAATTATAAATCGCACATTCTATTCCTGTACCTGCAGGTGATTGCAAATCAACAAAACCAATACCGAAGGGTGTTAATATTCTGGTTAATAATAAAGATGTATATTCCTCTAGAAAAAATGTACCCTTTAAATTCAAATCAAGAATATGTTCTAGCCCTTTTTTATATGAACTAAAAAAATCTTCAACACTATATCCTATTTCAAACAATTTTTGTCTGGCAAGTCCATATGGATTTATTATTCGGAAAAATATAGAATGGAATCCTTTATCAATGTATTCATCAACAATTCTTTCGAAATTTCCAATACTCTTTTGGGTAGTTGTCATTAATGCGGATACGCGTTCTATGTCCATATATTTATAAACTAGATTTAATTTTTCACAAAAAAGCTTATAACTGTTTTCATTCTTTAAAGGTCTATTAAAATTATGAATATTTTCTGGACCGTCTAGCGAAGTAGAAATAACAACATCATATTTTATAAAAAATTTTATCATGCTTTCGGTGATCAATGTGAGATTGCTACAAATTACAAATTCAATTCTTTTTTTGTATAGTACATTTAGTTTATTGGCATATAAAATTATATATTTTACTATTTCAAAATTAATTAATGGTTCTCCACCTTGAAATTCAATTTTAATTGCCCTCGCAGGAGTTTTAAAAATAGTGTGTACTATTTTTTTTGCGGTAGTTTTATCCATATCATATTGGCTATCACCTAAGGCTTTACTAGATGCTTGACAATAAATACAATTGCCATTGCATCTTAAGGTAGGAACTACCATATGTAATGTTGTAAATTCATTTAAAAAACTCTTTTTAGTTCGATATTTTGTTGCTAACATTTCTATATTAAAAATAATCTCTCTGTCGGTAATTATTTGTTTTGATTTTAAATTATTATATTCATCAGTGTTCTTACTGAGCTTTAATGAAATTAATTTATTAAAAATCTCATTTGGTAAAAAGATATATTCACCTGCTTCATTATTAATAAAGACTTCATCTTTATTAATTCTTTTAAATCTAAAGGGCATTAAAGTATATTTACTCATTAACATCCTCTTCTTTATTAAAAAAAGGGGAAAAGGCTTTTTTAATAATCATTTCTCTCAATAGATGGTTTTTTTGATTTAAATTAAATCGTAATTGCTGATCAATTAATTCATTTAAAAAATCTTCTTTAATATTTTTTGTATCTATACACGTTATTTTAGGTCTTAATTTTATTAAATAATTTTTATCTTGAGATTTAATTTCAAAATAATAATTATTGGTAAATTTATAACCCGTTTCCAATATAGCATCTTTAGAATATAGTTCTTTATTTACTTTAAAAACTATTATATTATTCGATTCCTTATTCATTAATAATCTCCAATTTTAACTTTTCGTCATATTTTAGCGCTCTTATTAATTATCAGGGGCAACACTTTTTACAAGGCCTCCTACCAGAAGCAATTGCTTCTTCACGAGTCTTAAATAGAATCAGATTTTCAGGCTTTATCCTTGCTACATAAAAACAGTTAATATAATGAAATACTTCTGACTTTTTTGAAGCAGCATATTTATATTCTTGGGTTTCGGTAGTCTTGGTTTCGGTTTTTACTACTGGTGGTGCTCTGATACTTTCTTTTTCTGTAAAGATCTGATAATCTATACCATCTGTTTTTATTAAAATAGTTCCGCTTAAATCTGTCCGATATATTTCTATCCCCAAACTTTGTAAAAGAGATATAGTCTCTTGATGTGGATGTCCGTATTTATTACCTTGACCGCAACAAATAACTGCTATTTTTGGCCCTACTGATTTAATAAAGAGAGGGGAAGAACTACTGGAAGATCCGTGATGGCCTACTTTTAGAATATCTACATTAAGATTACTTCTCGATTCAGCTAAAAGTTGCCCTTCTCTTCTTTTTTCAATATCTCCGGTAAATAAACAAGAAAAATCTTTGAAATCTAATCGCACTACTACAGAATTGTTATTAAGTTCAGAATCCCTGATAAGAGGGTTAGCCGGAGGAAGAATAGTAAAGGTTAAAGAACCTAAATTAATCTTCCGGGAAATGCCTTCATAATAATTAATATTATATTTATCAATAGCGGTAATCATCCTCTGATAAGTAGCGGTAGTATGAGGTATTCCTGGATCAATAAAAGCCTTAGGTTTATATTTTGCAATAATCTTATCCATACCGGTGATGTGGTCAGCATGGGCATGAGTGGCAATTAGAAGATCAATTTGGGAAATTCCAAGATTTTGCAGGTAGCTTAGAATTAAACTTTCATTTGGGCCGGAATCAATCATCACTACTTTATCATCAGGAGTAATTATTATAGAAGAATCGCCTTGTCCTACATCGAGAAAATAGATTGATACAGTATCCTGAGCAAAGAGACCAGCAGTAAAAGACAGGAGAAAGAGGAGTATAAGAATAGGTAAAAAATATTTTTTTACGTTATTCATAATTGGATATCTCCACCTTTATCCTGCTCCTTTAGCTTATCAAGCAAGTTTTGTATTTTATCCTTTCTTCTTTTTGTTTCTTCTTGATCAATGCTAATATTAATGTTAAGCACGGTTCCTTCTTTTGCTTCTTTGGGCAATAAATGGAGTGGGAAATTAAAAATGAGGGAATCTTTATTTTGGGATTCTAATATGGCATATTTACCTTCAAAACGATCTATTATTAGCTTGATAATCATTATATTTGACTCTTTTCCTTCATCTTCAAATTAAACAAGTATCATATAGGTAATAAAGCTTATAATAATTCTCTTTTTTATTTAATAAACATTTAACGACTAAATAGGTTAATAAAATCTATATTTAAATAATTTTCTGTAACGTATTTGGTTCTCTTTAAGTTCTTTGCTTACTAATTTTTTAAATACTGCAGAAATTCTTCAATAGTATCATCAACAGTTTTATTATTAGTTAAAATTGTAGGTTCTTCCTTTACATCATTATTTGTAACTTTAAAAACATCATCGATTAAATATTCATCAATATCCAATACACCAATACTTTTTTCACCTTCCAAACTTACTTTTAAATTGCCATATCGATTATCCCAAGACTGAACCTTACAATCATCATCAAAATAAATAGTAGAATTGCGGTATTTGTAAGCATTGGAAGATATTTGAACAGATTCAGGAAGTCCCATAACCTTAATAACATCTTCTATGGATGAACCAATGGTAATTGGAGGAGCATTACTAACTTTTCCAATATTATTAATAGTTACAGCAATCGCAACATTATCAACTGAAGAGAATCCAATTTTTCTCCTATAACCTATTGAATATTTATAATAATTCTTCAAGTATGTTTCTGGGTTTCCAGTTGCAATTCTTCCAGTATATGGATTAATGTTACCGGGGAAACTCCAATTATTGTAAGGGTTACCATCAGGGCTACTTCTCCAATGTCCCATGACATAAGTTCCATCTTTACGATAATAGCCACTAACCCAAACATCAGTAGAAGAAGTATAACTATCTGAACCATAATAATTTTTTAAATATGTCTCTGGATTTCCAGGTGCAACTTTTCCAGTGTAAGGATTTACATTGCCAGGGAAGCTCCAGTTGTTCGTGGGATCACTATCGGGGCTACTTCTGTAATGCCCTTGTACATAAGATCCATCTTTTCGAGAATATGGTTTAACCCAAACATCAGCAGAAACAAATGACAAAAATAACGAGAAAATAATAAAAATAAGAATTGCCGAAATAATAATTCGTTTATTTCTCATAATATTCCTCCCAAAATAATATTTTTAATTTATACCAACAAAAAATTATATTTCTCTTATAAAATTAAATAATCTTTCCAAATATATCACAAAAATATTTCTTATGAGACAACTATATTAACAATTCTACATAACTTTTAAAAATCCTTCTTTTTGCCAAAAATAAAGAATCAAAACTTTTATTAAAGAAAAAAGTTATAAAAAATAGGGTCTATTTATTATTACTGTCGAGCTATGGTTCTATAAGAACAATAATTCCAGGGGTTAACTTCATAGCTTGCCAAGGCGAAGGAGTCTCCCAAGAAATCTATATAAGAATTTACACAGGCTTCGATGCTGTCTAGAGCCGGGGAAACTGAGGAAAACAAAGACGACACATCAATAACACCATATTTATCCAACTTAGAACCCCAATACCAATCAGCGTCCATATCTTTATATTCAAAAACAGTTATGAGATGTCCTGCAGATTCATTAAGGAAAAAAATGGGAACAGAATATACAATGTAATCATGATAGTTTAGAACATAACAGCTAAAAATACCAAAATCGACACAATCTCCCTCTTTCTTAATATAAAATTCATAGGGAGTATACGCGCCGTCATGTTCTTTATAATGGCAAGTACTTAAAAAATTAAGTAATTCTAAGGGAGTATTTAATTCATTCAGTAAAGATATGAATTGAGGATCATATTCATCCATCCCGCCATTATCCGGAATAATTGGTGGTGTTGTTACCCAGCAGCAACCTGTAAAAAATAAACAAACAAATAGTACGAATCCTAAAAAAATTAATTTCTTCATGGTTACCTTTATTGTATTTAGCCCTATTATCTCCCTTTATAACTCGTCACTGTAATTTCGCTCTGGAATTTCATCCCAAAAAGACAACAAAGCCTCACTGTAATTTTGTAAAGTCCTCTCATCTATGCTTAGGGTTTCCTCTAACAAAGTGGTCTTAAATGTTTTCATATAATCTGTACCGTCCTCTTGTTTAAACAGCGTCGGTTTGATTTTTCGCAACTTTTTTGCCGATTTACCGTCACCGTGTTTTATAACATTACATAATAGACTCAATTCCCTTATTTGAGGCCAACACGAGAAACTTTCTATATCGACATTATGGAGTTTGAATTTTTTCTTTATCTCTGACAGGTTTGTACAGAACGTTTCAAATTGAATTTTATAGACGTGAGACATTTCGCGAAATAGAAACAATCTTAATTGCTGTTCCCACACTTGATAGAGAGTTGCATGCCATGTTGCTATTAAACTATATTTCCCCAATTTAAGGTACAAATAATGCTCTATGCCCATATCCCCGGCTTCTTCTGCAATAGATGAAGGATCGATAAAATCATCAGAGGCTGGTTGGCTCATAAACTTATCGTAAAAATCATTTGCACATTTATCTGCATCACTCTCAATATCTTTAAAAACCGGCAATAGTTTTTTAAAATATATTTCGATATAGTCTGAAATTTCTGATTTTAAATATCTTCTCGTCATTTCCGTTACATATAATTGACTTTTCATTTTCTTAAATCCTCCCAGAATTAATCCACTTATTTCTTAATTCCAAACCCGATAATAAATTAAACTAAGTTATAATATAAATTAACTAATATTATTTTCTTTTTCTCCTATAAAAATCATAAATTATATTTCCTAATATAATAATCATCATAGGAACAATAATATTAATTCTCTTTCCAAAGACATAACCATACCACCCGCCCCAGAGTAAGTATATTATTATTAATGCAAGAGGTATACCGATTATATAAGTAAGAAGGTTTTTCATTTTTATTCTCTTTACTATATTTTTTAATTAAATTTTATCTATAAAATTATTTTTAATTCTGCTGGTTTATATTTTATATCTCATTAATCCTTTACCTAAAGACTCAAATGAAGCCTTTAATTCCTCAGTTACAAAAAGTGTAAAAATATAAATAGTTGTAGCACCTGCTAGCCTTTCTTTTCCGTAAAGGTTTTTATAAAATTCCCTTCCTAAATTACTAAAGTGAGAAATTTCTTCTATTGATAAATTATAAGCATCTACATAGCCATTTATTTTTTTCGTTAGATTTATTTCCCATTCTTCTTCTTCACATCCGCCAAATTCCAATTTGGAAAACATGGAAAACAGGTTATATATTTTTCTAGTGAAATTAGGAAAATAACTATTTATTATATTTTTATTTTGAAAAACATCTAGGCAGTTTGTATAAGCTAACCATATATAAAAATAAATAATTTCCTCATAAAATTTATCTTCCATTACCTTATCGCCCCCAAATTCCGCTATATCTTTTAAAAAAATTTGATAAAATCCTTTTTTTCTACTAATCTTAAAAGTTTCTACTACCCAGTCAACAAGCAAATTGCTAAAAGTTTCCTTATCCAACATTTTTTTAGATCCAAGAAAAGATGTATCAGGTTTTTCTTTTTTAATTTTAATATAGGGATTTTCTGTAGTATTAGGAATTTTAGGTTCAGGTAAGGGCCTATTACAATTACTACAAAATTTAGCACCTTCTTCAATACCACTAAAATAATTTATGGTACCGCACAAAGGACATTTGATTTTCATATTATTACACTTCCTTTTATTAACAATAATTTACATGAAGCATGTAAGTAAATTATTTAACTGGCACAGGATAATCTCCGCTCAGATATTTTTTAAAATTATCTTCCGTGATATACCATTTACCGGTTACTTTTTGCACTTTAATTTTTCCTTCTCTAAAATAAGCTCTTATAGTAGGCTTGGTACTTTTCAACATCTCAGGAAGATAGAAACGTATCCTATTTTTTCTATGGTTTAGTTTTACATTTTACGAGGTTTTCTCTTGGGACGTCTATCTATAATAATACCTAAAGCCTTAACCATCCGGTTAAGAAACTTCCAGATCTTAAATATGACAGGGGGCAGTTCTTTGTTACTCTTTAATCCTTCCGGAATTAATCCACTCTTTTATTGTTTCTCTTCTCTTTTCTTCCAGAACAACCCAAAAGTTATCGAACTATTGACTTGGTACGCCTTCCTATTTATTTAATTAAAAGGAAAATATTAATTGTCTAATAAAATGTGATGTGTGCCTATTTTATGCATATTATATTATTACCAGAAGGATATTTTATAAGGAAGCGTAGACTGTGTGTCCCTCTGTCTTCTAGAAATTAAATTGAAGCCCAATTACTATATGTTTTATCTGGTGGAAAATTCAACTTAAAAATACTTATATCATTGTATTTTTTAAAAATATCATAATTTATCCTGATATTTGCATAATAATTTTCGTAAAGTTTTAAGAAAGGCTTGTTATTGTTTTCTTTTATCAGTGATCCAATACAACTAATATATTTCCTACTATTTTTAGTCATTTGGGCTTTACCACTAAATTTACGAAGATTTAGGTTATCATTTATATTTATTGCTTCAAAATCAAACATTCCAATTTTAATTTCATAATCTGTTAAAGTTGGAGTTATTTCATTTCTGTGGTCAAATATCAATAAGATTGAAGGATATTTATTTTCAGTAAATCTCTTTAATTGATTTTTACTTGCAATAATTTTATTCCTTACCCTGCTACCAACTTTTGATTGTCCCCAAACAACATATCCTTTCTCATAAAATTCTTTTAAAGCTTTTTCATCTTCTTTGTTTGATTCCAAATCTTTTACTTCGATTATTATTAAGTAATCACCAATAAATACTCGATAATCAGGGGTTCTTACATCTTTATTTTCTTTAATTTTTTCATATTTGAAATAATGATAATTGCAGAAAAGCTCGAAATTTCTTTCACCATCAGTCTTTTTCACGCTTCAATCCTTCCGGAATCAATCCGCTCTTTTGTTATTTCTCTCCTCTTTTCCTCCAGGACAATCCAAAAGTTACCGGACTTTTGACTTGGTACGCCTTCCCCATTTAAGAAAATGGGATGTGTCCCCAATTATTTATTATTTATAGTTTTTTATAGCTTCATTTTTTCAATTCTTCAAAACATTAAAAATAGTTTTATTTATTTTTTTTCTTAGTTCGTTTATTCTTTTTTCGGCTTCTTCGTTTATCTTTTCTTGCTTTTGCATTTCATTTACTATCCTCTTTTGAATCTCTAAATCAGGAAGAGGAACTTTAATGTCTATTATGTCTAATGGATGAATTCTTGGGTGTTCTTTCCCATGCGTTAAAAAATTAGAGTACTCTAAATATTCATAACTTAATAAAAGATATTTCACATATTCAGGATAAGCTAAATCTTTCCGTACTTTAAAAGACAATAATTCAGTAGTTCCAATTAATTTCAATTCTGGATTATTCAAAATTGTGTATCCTAAATAAGGTCTCAATTTTGTAGTTATTAAATCACATTCATTAAAATAGGTTTTATCAGATCCAATTTCACTAACTATTTTCTCAATATTTACTATCCTACCTGTAAATTGTTCTAAATCTTCTAAATCTAAAAGTATATACTCCTTATCCAGAACTCCTTTTTTCAAAGTTTTAGTCTTATGTAGTTTTATTACAGAATTCAATTTAACAATCTTGCATCTTGCCTTATCTTTAAACAACAATCCTTTATGGACATCCCAGAAAGCTCTGTATTGAGGCCCGCATCTTAAAAATTTCTGGTTTCCTATATTAATAGCATCCGTTGTAAACGCCTCAAATTCTTTTTTCTCAAATTTACTGCTTTTTATTCCATATTTAATAAAAACTTCTTCTATAGCATCTTGAAGCAGAACTAATTTTTGTTTTTCTTCTTTAATCTCTTTTTCTATCTTTTCGATTTTCCTAACTATTTCTTCTTGTATCTCTTTTGGTGGAAGCGGTATTTTTATTCTTAATAAATCTATTTGCTTATAAGAAGAAATACCAATTCCTCGGCTTAAATGTTCATCTAATATATTTCGCATTAACTTACTTTTAATGATATAAAAAACATACTCCCAGATTACATCCTTGTTTTCTTTTACTCTAAATATATAGAACCCATTGCTTACGATTATCCCTTCATATTCCTCTCTAATAAAAATTACCGGTGCTTTAGCACCTTTCAAACTTGATATAAGAATTTGCCCCTTTTTTGCTTCATATTTTATTCTTCCAGGATGATCCTCTTTGGTAACTATTTGATATTTTAATATAACTCCATCCTCATCAAAATATTCTGAACTAGTCGGTAATCCATTATAAATTTTATCCCCTTCATATCGGAAAACAATGCATTCTGGTTTAATCAAATCCTTCAGTTTTACTAATGAAAATTTATTTGACAAAACAAAATTATATTTATTTGATATAGCAAAACTATAGAATTTAGGATCTACTCTTAAATCAAAATCTGTTGTTAAATTATTAAATTGTGTTTCTAATACTTCCATTTTACTGACCTTCTTAAATAATCTAAAATTGTTTTCGGGTTGTCTGTATTAATAACAATATTTCCTTCTTCATCGGTTTGAAATAATTGATTTTCTCTTGGGTCTTCTTTATTTACTCCTCGTTTATAGCCAATTTCTTCAGCATGTGCCATAAATATTTTGTAATTTAATTTTTCAGAAACTTTCTTAAATGTCCACCATTCAGAATCAGCTAATTTAATTTCGTCTTTGTATTTCTCTTTAAGTTCCTTAATTTCTGGTTCTTCTTCAGATTCATAAAAATTATCATCCAAAAGTTCTTTGAGTTTTTCAATTAATTCTTTTCCCCTTTCTTTATAATTTAATATTCCTTTTACTGTCTTGAACAATTCATCAATTTTTCGTCTGAGTTTGTTATATTCTTCTACATATTTTCCCCATAGATTATCCCATTCTTTCACTTCTTCCGGTGTTTTTTTCTCGGCAAATAAAAGACTTGTCTTTGTCATTGTATAGGGTGCAAATGCCAAATAAGGCAAAGATACAACTGCTTTTATCCAGAAATATTTGTATAAAAATAATCTAATATATCTATTTGCCGTTGTATCAAAAACGCTTTCTGGAAGAACTACGCCCAACCTTCCATTTGTTTTAAGTAACTGATACCATCTTTCTATAAATAGATTCTCTGTACTAATCTCCATCTTTTTCTTTTGTTTCTTCAATCTTTCAGCAATTTTCTCTCCCCACATAAAAACATCAGGAAACTTCTTCGCTGTGTCTCTATCAACAGTTATACTAAAAGGAGGATTAGAAATAACTACGTCAAACTGTTTATTTACAGGTTTTGAGTATAAACTATTATTTTTCTTAACCTGTAATCTTGCTTTTGTATAATCTTCAAAATTAAGTAATCCATCTTTTGCCTCTATATTTGCATGCCCGTCTCCGTGAGCAACCATATTTACTTTTGTTGCAGTAGTCAAATCTCCATTAATTTCTATTCCATAAGTAAATTCTTTTGCCCATATATTCTTTTGATATTCTGGAAAATTGTGATATACAAAATCTTTTACACTTTCAGATTGCTTGATTTTATCTTCATTAGACAAAATATAAGCCGTGATTAATTTCATTGCTTCTATTAAAAATGTCCCAGAACCACAAGCAGGATCAATGATATAGGGCAATCTCTTTTGTTCATTAATCGTATGCAAAGATAGTTTTTCTATCTCTAATGCTCTTATAATAAAATTGACTATGTTAGTGTGAGTAAGATATTGCCCTTTTGTTTGTTTAAATTCCCCTCTAACTATTTTCTCAAAGAAATCCCCGATAATATCATATTTATTGACAGTAAAGGATATATTTTGTAAGACTTCTACAACGTATTTTACTTTTGGTGCATCAAATACTATATCTTTTATTTTTTTTAGTTCTTCATCAGTATATCCAAGATATTCTTTTAATGCTTTTTTGTAGAGGTTGTTAATCCGTTCGTATAATTTTTTCGGATTTTCAGGATCTCCATTCTCATAAAAAATTTGATATTTGTAAGGTTTACTATCTTCTGTTTCTTTTTCGTCATATATCTTAACCAAAAATAAACCAACTAAATTAAAAAATAGCTCATTTTGATATTTGCCTCCACCCCATAAGATATTATGTAAATCTTTTCCAATTCTTTCTAACTCATCTTTTTTAACATCAGTTCTTAAATCGGTAGTTCCTTTTTTAATAAAAACGGGTTTTCTAACAATACCATACTCTTTTGGAATCAGCATTAAATCTGGTTTCCCTGCTTCTTCCCAGTTGTCATAATCTTTGAATTTCTTATAATCAATTGTTTTAATTTTTTCTTTTAATTCTCCCTCTTCATAATAGCGAGTGTAGTATATTAAATATTTCAAGCTCCTTGCCTTTTTGTCTTCAACGGCCGCAACATTAAATAATTGAGTTTTAATAGAACTCTCCATCTCTCTTTCGTATTCTTCTGGAGATTTTAATTCAAAAAGTAAAAAAGGATTTCCATTTTTCTTAACCAAAATATCTATTTTGGCAGAAGTTTTTTTATCAGGACGGCCTATTTTGTGTTCTTTTTCAATTTCCATTTCTTCAATAGGATATTTATAATTCAAATTTAACTCAACATAAATTTCAGCCCTTACTTTTTCTTCTTGGTAATCAAAATTATATGTTTTATTCGGAAAAACATAAGTAATCCTGCTATCACGAATTTTAATTATATTTTTATTTATGCCTTTTTGTAATATTTCTAAAATTGCCATAATTATTTTCCTTTCTTAAATTTATTATTTCCCTTTTTCATAAATAATTTAAACTATTCATATAGAATAATATGTAAGGGGACGGTTCTTTGTCACACTTCAAGAATTTATCTTTAGCTTATTAAATCGCCACCGGGAAGAAAAATAAATAAATATTTTTTATTTTTTCTATAACCTTAATATTAATACGACAAAATTATTATAAAATCCTTCTTTTTTCAAAATATATTTCAAATTTTCCAGTATATAATTCTTGGTATTTACCGATAAATCGGTAGAAATCGGTTGCAGGTTGTTAGAGATAACAGAAAATAGCAAAAAGCAGGTTGCGATAAATCACGGTATATCGCAGAAAATGTTCTGATAAATCAGGGGATATCGGGGGTCAGGTTAGTATTGAGATAATAAATAAGCAATGAACTTATTTATTATGAATTTCAATTTTAATGACTTATAATATTTATAAATTTAATTTAGGTGGTAAATATGAAAAAAAAATTGAAGAATTAATTAAAGAGAA
>Ga0180009_10004212_pt1 | contig 15997 bp, 13 predicted proteins | sample OS_PC_MetaG_FD_123537 | JGI IMG/M metagenome (GOLD analysis project Ga0180009, IMG submission 123537) | Groundwater microbial communities from the Aspo Hard Rock Laboratory (HRL) deep subsurface site, Sweden - OS_PC_MetaG | ecosystem: Environmental > Aquatic > Deep subsurface > Groundwater...
ATAAAAAAGATGATTTTAATGAAATGATTTTTAAAAATAAGCATACCCGGCTTGTCAACAGCGACCGCCATTTCAGTGTAGTTTTAGTGGTGTTTTGAGCTTTTGCAATTCCCCAAGTTCAGGAGATTGCTGCGCTCTTTCATTTTATAAAATCATCAGAAAACTTTTCAAGATTCGAGAAAAAGGGTTCCCGTTTTTCCTTTTTGGGAAAAAGAAATAAGCATCTCCAATTATAGAAATATATGCTTCCTTACCCTTTAGCCTGTAGGCTTTTAGCAATCGAACTGCCTGGCTCTTTCCATTTAGAAATATTTTAGCTGTATCTACGCTCATCTTACTACTCCATAAATATATACCACAAGTATATACTTTTGATGTGGAATAACAAGGGGAATATTTTAAAACAAAAAAGCCGGTTCAAATGTGACCGGCTTTTTTTAATATTTGGTTAGCTTAGAACTGGAATCTTTTTTTACTTCTTTGAGCAAACTCAAGAATAAAAGCGCTCGCAACGAAAATAGAAGAATAAGTTCCCACAATAATTCCGAAGACTAATGTGAACGCAAATCCTCTTAATACATCTCCGCCAAAAATTAAGAGCACAGTTATAACAAGCATTGTAGTTCCGCTTGTTACAACAGTACGGCTCATAGTTCTATTTATAGCTCTATTAATATTATCTTGAAGATCAGCAGTTTTGTGAATTTTCATATATTCTCTAACTCTGTCGAACACAATTACAGTATCGTTAATTGAGTAACCGACAAGAGTTAAGAACGAAGCTACAACGCTGATAGAAATTTCCAGATTCAATCCTGGTATTAATCCGTAAAGAAGCGAGAACATTCCAAGAGTTATTAAAACGTCGTGAAATACCGCGATTACGGCGCCGAGAGCAAAAGCAAATTTGAATCGGAAACCTAAATAGACAAGTATTACGAGCAAAGCCAACACGACCGCAATTAATGAATCGCGTTTTAATTCACCGCCAATTTTAGGACCAACTTGATCCTCTTTTAATACAGTGAAGTGATTATCGGGAAGTTTGCTTTTCAAAGTTTCTTCGAGCCAATCGGAAATGGCAACACGTACAACCATTTGGTTTGCAGAAATAACGCCAGTTTGATATCCGAGTTCAAATAGTTTGTCGGAAATTTCAACAACGGTAGTATCGTTACCAAATTGATAGGTTAGTGAGTTTGAAGTAGAGTCAGCTACGTTATAAACAGCCTCGGGAAAATAATTTTTCAAACTTGCTTCAATAGCAGTTTTAATCCTAGGAAAAATTGAAGCCGGTATTTCCTGAAGTTCTGTTCTTAAAATAACGCCTTGTGTCCCGCCGAATGTTTTTACTTCCACATTGCCAAGCCCAATATCGTTAACATCAGCTCTAATTTGAGCAATATCAACGTCCTGCTCAAACTGAAGCGCGATTTCCGTACCGCCCTTAAAATCGATACCTAATTCAAGTCCTCTGAAAACAACGCTTAATAATCCAATGGCTAAAAATATTCCAGATACAATGTAGGCAGTTTTTCTTTTTCCAAGAAAGTCTATATTTAAATTATCGAATAGACGCATTTATTATCTTTCTCCTTAGTATCAGTTTTATCCAATGTTAATTTTATGACCTTTTGCAGCCATCATATCAAATACAACTCTTGTAATTACAAGAGCGCTAAATAAAGTAGAAACAATACCTATCATAAGAGTTAAAGCGAATCCCTGAATTGGACCGCTTCCGAATTGGTAAAGAATAATACCGGTAAAGAATGTGGTAATGTTAGAGTCGAAAATAGCCGAATATGAATTAGCGAATCCGCTATCTATCGCAGCTTTTACAGTTTTACCGGTGGTAAGTTCTTCACGAATTCTCTCGTAAATAATAATGTTTGCGTCCACTGCCATACCGATGGTTAAAATAATTCCCGCAATACCCGGCAATGTTAATGTAGCCTGGAATCCCGCCAAAATACCCATTATAAAAAGCAAGGTGAAGAAAAGCGCAAGATCGGCAATTGTGCCTGCTTTTTTATAATAGAAAATCATGAACACAGCTACGAGGAAGAATCCGAGCAAAGTAGAATTGAAGCCTTGCATAATTGAATCCTGACCAAGTGATGGTCCAACGGTTCTTTCTTCAATAATATCCACAGGAGCGGGAAGCGCGCCTGCTTTTAGTACAATTTCTAAAAGTTTGGCTTCGTTAAGATCTTCCATTCCGGAAATTCTTGAGCTTCCTCCGGGAATTTTTTCATTGATAGTCGGCGCAGAATAAACTCCGCCGTCAAGAATAATTGCACATCGTTTGTTTACGTTAGCGCCTGTAATTCTTGCCCATTCTCTAGCGCCTTCCGAATTCATTTGCATTGTAACAATCGGCTCGGTTGTCTGCGGATCAATATTTGCCTGAGCGTCAACAATAACGCCGCCCGTCAATTCAGGAGCTTTATTAACAAGGAACAATCTGTAGTAGTTTTTGCCGTCTTCAGCATTAACGAATGGTTTTGCGGCATAAAGAAATTCAACGTTATCGGGAATTACATTTTGAATTTCAGGACGTTTTAAATAAGCGTCAACTTTTTCTTTCTCGTCTTCTGCTACAAATCCATCTGCAAATTGACTTTGAGGATTGATCCGAGCAATAGCGAAGAAAGGATGCTTCTTTGCAAATTCCTCTTCAGAAATGTCTTCCGGCGCAGTTGTGTCAGCGGCAGCGGATGTATCACCACCAGAGAAAGAAGCGGCAAGAACTTCATCAATTCTGTTAAGAATAGGAACTGTAAAATCGGATTCCTTCACAAATTTGAATTCGAGAAGCGCGCTGCCCTGGAGAAGTCTTTTTGCTTCCTCTTCTTTAGCGATGCCGGGAAGTTCAACAATAATTCGTCTTGACCCTTGCTTTTGAATGCTTGGCTCAGAAACGCCATATTGGTTTACACGGTTATTAATAATTTCGATAGCTCTGGTAACCGCGTCGTTTTCCTGTTCTTCAAGTCTAGCAATTATTTCGGCATCGTCCTCACGAATTGAACCAAAATATAGGCTAAGTCTTTTGCCTTCGGCTTGAATTTTTGCAGCAAGTATGGAAACTAAATTTTCTTCCGAAAGCCTTGTTTCTTCCTCGGCTGCTTTTAACAATTCATAAAATTTTGCATCGGGCTCTTTTGCCAATTTTTCTAACAATTTGGCAGTATTCACTTCCATAACTAAATACATACCGCCTTGTAAATCCAAACCAAGCTTCACACGTTTTTCCCGTGCATTTTTGATTGATGGGTCGGCAATCTTTATATTATCTTCTTCAAGTTCCAGTATTTGATTGAGATCGGCTTTTTCGAGAGTAGGATTAACGGCTAATACGCTATCTGCAATAGAGGAAAGTCTTTTCTCAATTGTTTGTGTATTCTGATAATCCGCGAAAGTTGGATACAACAAATAAATACTGAGAGCTACGAATAACCCAATCAGAATAATTCTAAATCTAAATTCTTTCATCGTTCAGTCTTATTATGTTATTGAAAATTTATCTTATGTAAATCAAGGAAAACTTCGGGAGAATCTTTAATCAGCTTACCCGAAGCGGCAGGCTTTCATAACTGAAAGCCTTTTATTCAAATCCATTTTGAACATAAAGAGAATTTACTCTCTAACAACCCAGGTTTTTACAATTGCTGTAACTTCATGATGAAGTTTAACATTCACACTGTAAATACCGAGCGCTTTAATTGGATCGTCGATTTCAATTTTTCTACGATCAATATCAAATCCTTTTTCCTTTAAGGAGTCTGCTATCATTTGAGTTGTAACCGATCCAAAAATTTTATCTTCTTCGCCAACTTTAACAGGAATAGTAACAGAAACTTTTTCTAAAGCCGCAGCAAGTTTTCGAGAAGCATCAAGTTCTTTTGCCGCTTTCTTGGCAAATTGTTTCTTTTCTTCTTCCAGAGCTTTAATATTCCCTGGTTGAGCTAGATATGCAACGTTTCTTGGAATAAGAAAATTTCGTGCAAATCCGTCTTTTACGTCTATCAAGTCACCTATTTTTCCAAGGTGTTCATAGTTTTTTCTAAGTATAACTTTCATCTTTTTCTCCTTATTACTTAACAGCTTCAGAAATGTACGCCAAGATTGCAATTTGTCTTGCTCTTTTTACCGCTCTAACCAGTTCTCTGTGCTGCTTTGCACTCAGTCCGGTAATTCTTCTAGGGATAATTTTCCCCTGATCATTTACAAATTTTTGTAATTTTTTTACATCCTTATAATCAATATATTCCTCAATTACTCTTCTAACTTTTTTTGTTTTCATTTTAAATAAAACTCCAATTTACTTTTTATTATCATTGATAAGATCCGATTCTTCGTCAGTTAAGAATTTATCGAATGAATTATCTTCGTAACTGCTATCGTCTGAAGTATTATCATCGTCAGCCGAAGAAATATCATCATTCTCGGGGGAATCGGGTTTACTTAATTTATTGAGGAATTGAATTCTTTTGGCTTTGATTTCAACGATAGTTCTATTTCTACCGTCGTCGGTCCTAAATGTTCTACTCTGCAATTCCCCGTCAATAAGTACTGCACTTCCTTTTCGCAATCTATCGCGGCAACTGTCTGCTAATTTATTCCAGGCAACAACTCCAACATAACATACATCTTCCTGCCATTGATTGCTGCTATCTTTATACCTTCTGTTTGCGGCAATATGAAAATTAACAACAGGCGTATTATTAGAAGTTTCTCTAAAGACAGGATCTTTAGTTAAATTGCCGGCAACAATTACATTATTCAATTCAGGCATTTTTAAATCAGCCATTTACATTCCTCCATACTATCTAATAATAGATTATTCAACACTTTCGTCATCAGTCTTAATAGGCTCGTCCGAATTATTTTCCACAAGAACATCTTCCGGATTTTCCGCTAATTGATCTTTGACATTAGCAAAGTGTTCAACTGCTTTTGGTTCAAGAGCAACTGTTAAATAACGGATTACGTTTTCGTCTAAACGAAGGGTTCTTTCTAATTTAACAATTAATTCTCGCGGAGATACAAATCTGTATACGGCGTAGTAACCGCTTTTAGATTTATGAATTGGGTAAGCTAAACGTTTTCTACCCCAGTTTTCGAAGGCAGAAACTTCGCCGCCATTTGCTTTTAGATAATCTTCGAAGCGTTTTAAAACAGCATTGACATGCTCGTCTTCGAGAGCTGCGTTAAGAATAATAACGCACTCATAATGGTTTGTCTTCATTAAGTAACCTCCCTTTGGTCGTTTGGCCCCTAAAATTATTTTTATTCAGGAGCAGGGTTATGAAATATGGGTCTAAATATATAATTATTTGATTAATGGCGCAATAACTAATGCTACAACCGCCATGAGCTTAATAAGAATATTAATAGATGGTCCGGAAGTATCTTTAAATGGATCTCCGACAGTATCGCCGACTACAGCAGCTTTATGAGCTTCTGATCCTTTGCCGTACTTAAATCCTTCTATTACTAATCCTCCTTCAATAAGCTTTTTAGCGTTATCCCATGCGCCGCCGGAATTGGACTGAAATATAGCCATTAGTACGCCACTTGATGTAACTCCAGCTAAAACGCCTGCAAGCATTTCTTTGCTTGTAAATCCAACTGCAACAGGCACAGCTATTGCCATTAAACCTGGTAAAATCATTTCTCTTATCGCGGCTTTTGTTGAAATTTCAACACACTTAGAATATTCTGCTTTTGCCGTTCCTTCTCTTAATCCTTCAATTTCTCTGAATTGCCTGCCAACTTCAATGATCATTTCCTTTGCTGCTCTTCCCACGGCTCCCATTGCCAAAGCCGAAAAAATAAATGGCAGCATAGCTCCGATAAATAATCCAGCCATAATTATGGGTTTTGCAATATCTATTGTTGTAATTTGTGCCTGAGTCATATATGCTGAAAATAATGCAAGAGCTGTTAAAGCTGCAGACCCAATTGCGAATCCTTTACCAATTGCTGCGGTTGTATTGCCAACAGCATCAAGTTTATCTGTTCTTTCTCTAACTTCTTTAGGAAGATTTGCCATTTCCGCAATTCCACCGGCGTTATCGGAAATTGGTCCATATGCATCAACTGCTAATTGTATTCCTGTCGTTGAAAGCATACCTAGCGCCGCTATTGCGATACCATATAAACTTGCAAAATGATGAGCGCCAACAATGCTAGCTGCTAAAATTAGTACAGGAAATCCGGTGGACATCATTCCAACTCCAAGACCAGCAATAATGTTCGTTGCAGAGCCTGTTACAGATTGATTTGCAATTCCTCGCACGGGTGCGTAATCTGTTCCAGTATAATATTCCGTAATTAATCCTATCATTGTACCAGCTGATAAACCAATAATAGTAGCCCAGAAAACACCCATACTTGTGTACTCAAATCCGCCATAGCTCCAGTTTGCAGGAAGCCAATTATTGATGATGAAATAAGCAGCAACAACCATTAAGCCGGTAGTGCCAAATTCGCCCATGTTAAGTGCTTTTTGCGGATTGCCGCCTTCCTTTACGTTTACAAAAAAAGTACCAACAATGGAAAGGATTATTCCAACTCCTGCTAAAATTAGTGGAAGTGTTACTGCTGCAAGAGAGTTCGGCGCTTCGAAGACAGATGTGAATACTGCTCCAAGAACCATTGTTCCTATAATTGCTCCAATATATGATTCAAATAAATCTGCGCCCATTCCCGCGACGTCACCAACATTATCACCAACGTTATCCGCTATTGTAGCGGGATTTCGCGGATCGTCTTCCGGAATTCCTTCATAAACTTTACCGGCTAAATCTGCACCAACATCCGCAGCTTTGGTATAAATACCGCCGCCAACTCGCGCAAATAGAGCAATGGACGAAGCTCCAAGTGAGAAGCCTGATAACACATTTATTACTCTAAACGCATCCCACAAATTCGAATAAATAATGAACAGTGAACTTATTCCAAGAATAGCTAATCCAACAACATTCATTCCCATAATTGTGCCGCCGGAAAAAGCGATTTTCAACGCGGGACTCAATCCTGTTCTTGCTGCATTAGTTGTTCTAACGTTAGCTTTAGTGGCTGCAATCATTCCAAGGTAGCCGGCGAGTCCGGAACAAAATGCTCCGACAATGAATGAAACAGAAATTAGTGAAGAAGAGTCTTGTCTTCCAAAATTGGAAATTCCAAGTAGTGTAGCTACGGCAAGCACGAAAACAAATAAAACTTTGTATTCAGTTTTTAAAAAAGCAATTGCGCCATCGCGGATGTTTTGAGCAATTTCTGCCATCTTCGCAGTGCCAACGTCTTGTTTGTCTATCCATCTACTTTTCAGATATGAAAACATCAATGCAGCTAATCCGAGTATCGGAATAAAGTAAATTAAAGATTCCATAGTTTGCCCTAATTATCCTCTATTTGTGAATTTTTATTCTCGCTTGGTAACTTACTAAACTCGTCAAACATTAATTGAGTTCCTCCGGCAATAAATTTTTCGATTAAAGAAACTGCCGAATCAATCTTTGGTTTCAAATTTAATAAATCCTTTTCGCTAAATTTTTCTAATACATAATCAGACATTAAGCCCGATTCGAAGTTACAGCCAATTCCAAATCTTAATCGGGGGAACTTATTATCTTCCAACTCGTAAATAATAGAAGCCAGTCCGTTATGCCCGCCGTCACCGCCAGATCTTCTTAAACGTATAGAACCCGCATCCAAACTAAGATCATCGCTTACAACCAGCAAATTTTCCAGGCTAATATCATATTGTTCTAAAACCTGCTTGGCAGCTACACCGCTCAAATTAACATAAGTTGTGGGCTTTATTAAAATAAAATGGGAAGCGTTAATATTGCTTCCCGTAAAATAATAGTTTCCATTACCCGGCATAAAACTCAAATTATACTTTTCGCATAGCGCGTCAAGAATTATGAAGCCTATGTTGTGACGAGTTTTACCGTACTTCTTTTCCGGATTACCTATTCCAAGAATAATTTTCAATACTAATTCTATTCTTCTTCAGATTTTCCTTTAGAAATCAATTCCGGCTCTGCTGGAGCAACTTCCAAAACATCTTCTGTCGTTTCAACTCTGCTCGTTGTAACAGCAACTAATGGAACGTCAGAAGCATTAAGAATTCTAATATTCTCGTAATTTAAGTCCGATACGTGAATACTCTCACCAAGTTTCAACTTTGAGATGTTGATTTCAAAATGCTCAGGAATATCCTTCGGTAGACAAGCGACTTCTAGTTTATGCAGATATTGCTGCAATACTCCACCTTCTTTAACGCCGATTGGAGAACCTACGAAACTAACGGGAACTTGAATCTGAAGCTCTTGTCCTACAGTAACTCCGAGTAAATCGATATGAACTATTTTATCTGTTACCGGATCGAACTGAATATCTTTTAAAATTGCTTTTGCAGGTTCATTTCCATCTACTAAAAAATTTACGATGTGCGTTTCTTTTGTGTAAACGAGGTTACGCAAAGCATTTTCGTGAACAGCAAAATTAACAGAGTCCTGCCCTTTTGAATAAAAAACACCGGGGACATATTTTTCTCTTCTCAGCTTATTTACAGCTCCTTTGGTAGAGATTTTTCTTTTCTGAACGGTTAAATTAATCTCAGACATTTTATTTTTTCTCCTAAATAAATATTTCGTTTTCTAATCTTTGTCTATTTCAAATAACGAACTAATCGATTCGTCTCTATTGCATCTAATAATTGCTTCGGCAAAAAGCTCGGTAGCAGATCTTATAGAAATCTTTGAGTTTTCTTTTCTATTAATTATTGGAATTGAATCTGTTACATATAGCGTATCTAATTGTGAATTCTCAATTCTTTCTAAAGCATCACCCGAAAATAAAGGGTGAGTAACAGCTCCATAAACCTTATTTGCGCCTTTCTTTTTAAGAGCCTCAACAGCAGTAACAAATGTTCCGCCAGTGTCAATCAAATCATCGATTACTAACACATCCATGCCTTCTACAGTTCCAATTATGCGCATAATTTCTATTTTGTTTGGTTCAGGGCGTCTTTTATCTATTACTACTAATTTTGCATTCAGCCTTTTTGCATAAGATCTAGCAATTTTTATTCCCCCTACGTCAGGCGAAACAACAGCAAGATTTCCCTTCGATTCAAAAAACAAACCGCTGAAAACCTGCGAAGCATAAAGGTGATCAAGAGGAATATCAAAAAAGCCTTGTATTTGAGCCGCATGAAGATCCATCGTAATAACGCGGTCGGCGCCGGCTTCGGTAATTAAATTTGCAATCAGCTTCGCAGAGATAGCAACTCGGGGTTGATCTTTTCTATCCTGTCTGGCATAACCAAAATAAGGAATCACAACGGTGATTCTTCTTGCAGATGAACGCTTAGCGGCATCCAGCATAATTAGAAGTTCTAGTAGATTTTCTGCAGGAGGCATTGTTGACTGAACAATATAAACATCTCTGCCGCGGATATTTTCTTTATACTTTACCCAAATTTCGCCGTCGCTAAAATTAACAAACTCAATCGCTCCGGGGGTTAGATTTAAGTATTGGCAAATTTTAGAAGTAAATTCTGGGTTGGATCTACCTGAAAAAATACGTGGCTCGTTATAAGACATTGAGTTATCTGTTCATATTACAGTTTAGAAAGACGCAAATATACAGAAATGTTAATGGTATGTCAACAAAACCTAAGTTCATTAAAATAAAACAGTTACGTACTTCTTTTCTTGAATAAATAAAAGACAACAATCACTAAAACTAATGACGCTATGTAATAAATCCATTTAGGGGTTTCTTTTAACTTAAAAGGTCTGTAGGTCGCCGATATTAATTTCCCGGTGCCGATATTTTTTAATGTGTATTCCCAAATCAATTTATTGTTAGAGATTGATGAAGCGTTGTGCGACATTATTTTACCCGGAAGGTAATAAGTGTACTGAATTTTAAGCGAATCTCTATTAAAACCGAAACCCGTTGCAAAGGGCTGAATAAACTGTGAGAATGTTTGGTATCCGTTTGCGTCAGTTTTCAATGAATATTCTGCGCCATTGAAGGCTTTGGTTTTATTCAAAGAATCAATGTGCGTGAAATCAAATTCAACTTTTGCATGTATGGTGCTGTCTCTAAAATCTTTATAAGACTCAACGTTTTTGATGAAAGTATGAGGAGAAGAAAATTCCGCTCGAATAGAGTCTGTGTTAAAAATTCCCAGTTTATTAATTAAAAGACTGTCCTGTAAATCAGAGAAATTCATCCAGTAGTGAACAAACATTTCCCCTGAACCATCCGTTCGTATTGTAGTAATTTGATTATAGCTAAGACAGCCTGTTATGATTATAGCAAATAAAAAGAGAAGCAGGGAGTGAACTTTTTTCATATAATTTTAGTTTTGTTCTTGACGCAAAGATAAGAAATTGGAATTGAAAAAATGAGTTTCATTTGAAAATTATCATGTTTATTTTTGCAGTCAAAATTTATAGATACGTAAAGGAATTTTTATGCCTACATATGATTATAAATGTACGAGTTGTGAGAATAGATTTGAGCACTTTCAATCAATGATGGAAGAGACTCTTAAAATCTGCAAAGAATGCGGAGCAGAATTGAAGAGATTAATTGGTTCGGGTTCAAGCCCGATATTTAAGGGTTCCGGATTTTATCAAACAGACTATAAAAAAAGCAGTTCTTCAAATTCGGATAACAATTCTTCAAATTCAGAAAGCACAAGTACTACTTCGGTAAAAACAGAAATTAAAAAACCGGCTTAACCGGCTTTCATTAAAAATCTGTTCCAAGCGAAAAATAGTATCTCGGCTTAGAGAATGAATCTACATTATATTTCCATGCAACATCAAATCTTACTAAAGCAAAAAGGAAATAAAATCTGGTTCCAAATCCAGTTCCTATAAGCAAATCATCAGTTAAGCGGTTGCCGTACTCATCCCTCGTAAATAGCCGCAATTCTTTTGAATTATTCCACGCGCTGCCCATATCAATAAACGCCGCGCCAAGAATATTTTGAAAGAACAGAGGTAAGACTCCTGTTACCAGATACCTAATTAGAGGCATTCTTAATTCCAGGTTTAGCAAAGAATATTTCGTTCCAATTTGCTCGGCATAATCATACCCTCTTAATGGCAGGGCAGGAGTTAAAAAAGCAAAATCTGCCGCATTTTCCAATGGAATTTCATTTGTTGCGAATGATCTATTGATCCAATTTTCGGTACCGCCAATAAAAAATCGCTGTGGACTGGGACCGCCAGATAGCCCTCCTGATAAACGAATTACGAAAGAGTTATCGTACCAAAATCTAAAGTATCTTCGGTAGTCCCATATTAACGAATAAAAATTTGTTTTTTTGTTGAATGGATCAGGATTCCCAAAACCGGTGATATTGTATCTTTCTCCCTGGATTGGCGAATAGTAGCCCCACATAGTATTATCGTGAACAAAGTTCAGAGAAGGTATAATAAATCTTGTAGATTCTTTCGGTTCAAAAAAGTTATCCAAGTTTTCCGAAGATACATCCATTAAGCTAAGTGACCCATCTAATCTGTAAAACCGATTAATTGGGTAGTTCGCAGATGCAATTAATCCAAAATTTCTAAAACGGAAAAGATCAGAACCAAACCCGCGATTTAGATATACAAAACGGGCAGTGTGAAATCCTTCTATTCCAAAATTAATTCGCGAAGCAAGATAGTAATATGCCAAACCGTAATCGCTGTTTTTAAGATCAACCTGCATACTCGTAACGCCAATCAATCTATGATTACCTAGCACATCACTGAAAGATAATACGGTCGTTCCCAATAATCCGTAAAGCGTAGACCAGCCGGCATTTGCATAAATTAAATCAGGAGTGAAACTAACTTTATATCTATTTACAAGATAATTTCCATCATCGTCTAATTTTGGGATAAATGTATTTGCGAGTTCAGTTTTTTTTGTGGTGTCAATGCTTATGTCTTCCGAACCAAAAATGTATGAACTGTAATCTTTATCCTCCAAAGTGGAATCTGATTTTTCTTCAGCGATCAATTCTCCTGTGAAAAATATATTACTCTTTTCCTTCTCTGTATCCTCATCCTCTTCGGATTCATCTTCTTTAATTGCGGCAACCGCAACTGAATCCGGAGCATCACCGGAAAGCGCAATTTCTTTTCTGATTGAATCAGGATGTTGTGTCAACGCTTTCATATAAGTTGTCATTTCCAGTTCAGACTCTTTAACCTTCATTTCGAAAGGATTATCGATAAGGAAAATATTATAACCGGCTTTGAATAGACTTGTAAAAGTTAGTTTTTTTCCATCCTTTGAAATTGATATCTGGCTGATTTCATTCAAAGAATTTGTGATTGGGACAGCTTGATTTGAAATTACAGAACTTGCAGAAGCATCAAAATTTATCAGCAAACTTTTTCTATAAATATTGTTGATTCCATTTTTATCGGAAACAAATAAAATAGTTTTCCCGTCAGGCGAATAGAGCGCAGATCTTTCGTCTGAGAATTCCCAGTCCGTTAATCTGATCACTGATTTAGATTCAATATCAATTTCATATAAATCCAGATAATGATAATCGACATCGAGCATAGTAAGATTTTGTAAAGCAAGTTCCTGCTGATCTAAACTTTTCCTATCCGAAGAGAAAGCAATTTTTTTACCATCAGGACTCCAAATAGGATCATAATCGGAAAAAATATCCTCTGTTATGTTCACCGTTTTTTGAGTAGTAAAATCGTAAACATAAATATCGGATTGAGAAGCGGTTGCTCCGACAAATGCAATTTTGCTTCCATCAGGAGACCAGTTAACGTTTTCAATTCCATCCATACGAACAGGCAACTCATTAGATTTTTCTTTCTCAACATCAATTACAGTTATAACGTCAAATCCGCCGCTTTTAAGGGAAAGCGCAATACGTTTATTATCGGGCGCCCAAGTTAAAGCGGGGAATAGAACATTCAATTCTTCAAAGTCATGAGTTGTTCCACTGCTTGCAACCTTTTTAACTTTCTTATCGTTAAGTATATCCATCACGTAGACATCAAGGTAAACATCTCTATCTGAGATAAAAGCAACTTTGTCTCCCATCGGGGATATTACCGGACTTGTGTTATAGAAGCCGCCGTCTTTTTTATTATTTGTTAATCTCTGCGCAAAATCATCCGGTTCTAAACGGCTGGCAATTTCGGGCCAGTAACGAACCTTTAAATCCTTTTTCCATCTTTCGTTTAGTTCTTCGAGAGTAAGGCCAACCGAAGCCTTAAACGCTTCTTCAACTCCACCAAGTCCTTGCGAGTTGCTTAAAAGTTCGCCAAGTTTTTCATCGCCATATTTTTCTGCGATGTATCTAAAAACAGACTGCCCGCCGCGGTATCCAAAATATCCGGAAAGCTGATTTATATCAGGCATAAATTCATTAATGATAGCATTTCTTATAAATTGGTCGGAATTCGTTTCCCATCCGGTTGATAAATATTCAGCCATTCCTTCATGATACCAATGAGGAAGTTGAAGAGTAATACCTTTGGCAATAATATTTTGAACAGTTCCACCGTAAAGCATATCCCGCATAACAGCATGAACTAATTCATGATGAAGCACATGTCTGAATTTTTGAAATGATCCTTCAAAAGGGAACACAACACGGTTTTTAAATGGCTCGGTAAATCCTCCGGTACCCTGTCCCAAATATGAATCTGTGGTATTGGTTTCCTGAAAATCATTGTGGCTGTTATATATTATCAGCGAAATGCGGCTGTTGATTTTGAAGTTAAGCCTTTTCTGAATGTCGTCAAGCGCTTCTTCAGCAACTTTCGCCGCAAATTCAGCGGATGTTGAACCTTCCTGTGTAAAATATATATCGAAGTGGGTAGTTTGAATATAAAGCCAATCAAACTCCTTGTACTTAATCCGGTTTTGCCCAAATTGTGCAAATGTATTTAGCGTGCTAATAAAAATCAGAATTAGAAAAATGTAAATTGTTTTCATGATGATTACCATTAAAATTATAATTTTTCAAGAAACATAAAGTCAATCTGTCTCTTACTTCTATCTGCGCGAATCAATTTAACCTTTATTTTGTCTCCAAGTCTAAGAGTTCTGCGGGAATGCTTGCCCGTTATTGAATAGCTCTTGTCATCAAATTCATAAAAGTCGTCTTCCAAATCTTTGAAGCGAATTAATCCTTCTGCTAAATTTTCAGTTATCTCAACGAAAATACCAAAATGCGCAACGCCGGAAATTATTGCTTCATAAATTTCGCCGATTTTATCGTTTAAGAATTCAATCTGCTTTAGTTTTACTGACATTCTTTCAGCGCTTATTGCATTTCTTTCCCGCTCGGAAGTCTGTTCGCAAATTCTTTCAAGCTCTTTTAAAGAATAAGATTCCTTCTCGTCATTTTCAAGGTAATTATAAATCAACTTATGAGCGATTAAATCAGGGAATCTTCTTATCGGAGAAGTGAAGTGAGTATAATTCAAAAATCCTAATCCGTAATGACCAATGTTATTAGTTGAATAATCAGCTTTAGCCATTGAACGGATCGCAACTACATTCACAACAGATTCTTCCGCCGTTCCCGCAGCTTCTTCCAATATTCTTTGAAATTCCTTTGATTTATTTTTTGCTTTCAGATTGAATTTGTAACCCAAACTTTTTACGAATCCGGAAAACTCAGAAAGTTTATCAGGATTTGGTTGATCGTGAACGCGGTAAACAAACGGCAGAACTTCCTTTTTTGTAAGAATTTTTATTTCCTCTGCAACTATTCGGTTTGCCAGGAGCATCAATTCCTCGATTAAATTATTGCTTTCACCGGCTACTTTTAGTTTTATACTTAACGGAACTCCGGCGGGAGAAAGTTCAAATTTTACTTCGGGAGAAATAAAATTGATGCTTCCGCTCGTAGTTCGGTTTTTCCTAAGTATCCGCGCAAATTTATTCAGCCGGCTAATTTCCCAATACAATTCGCCGTTGCCTTTCTCAATTATATTCTGTACTTCTTCATAAGTGAATCTGCGCTTGCTGTTTATAATTGTCTTTTTTATTTGATGCGATAAAACCCTGCCATCAGAAGAAAATTTTACAAGCACAGAATATGTAAGCCTGTCTTCGTTCGGAACTAACGAGCAGATTTTATTCGATAGTTTCTCCGGCAGCATTGGAATAACTTTACCCACAAAGTAAACACTGTTGCCTCTTTCAAGCGATTCTTCGAATAACTCAGAATTTTTAGGAATGTAGTGACTTACATCTGCAATGTGAATACCGACATTAAAATTACCTTCTTCGTCTTCCTCAATGGAGACTGCATCATCAAAATCTTTTGCATCTTCCGGATCAATAGTAAAAACATTTTTGTCTCGGAAATCAATTCTCCTTTTTATTTCATCCTCCGGAATCTCTTCGGGAATGAGTTCAGTTTGCGCAAGCGCATCTTCGGGGAATTGGTATGGAAGATTGAATTCACGCGCAAGATATGCAATCTCCGTATCGTAAAATCCTTCCTTTCCAAGAACTTCTGCAATTCTGCCCTCTGGAGAAAGATTTTTAATTTCCCACTTGATTTGGTCGACAACAACTTTATCGCCTTCAACGGCATCGTTTAAATTTTCTTCAGCAACATAAATATCCCTGTGGCAATCTCTTTGTTCAGGGAAAACGAAATAAGCATTTTTAATTTTTTTAAGCGTTCCTGTAACTTCTTTTATTTTGCGTTCAACTATACGCTCAATTTTTCCCTCAATGCTTTTACCTTTCCGTGTAGAAAGAATTGCAACTTCCACCGTGTCGCCGTTTAGAACAACGCCAAAAAATTTTTCGGGAATAAAGATATCGGGACGCGTTTCATCCTTCATTATCACGAACCCAAATGTGCCTTCTTTGGAAATGTGAAATGTGCCGATATTTCCAATTTCTTCTCCGCGGTTTAAATAATACCTTTTCCCTGCTTTATTTAAATAACCTTCATCTTTGA
>Ga0180009_10004213_pt1 | contig 15989 bp, 18 predicted proteins | sample OS_PC_MetaG_FD_123537 | JGI IMG/M metagenome (GOLD analysis project Ga0180009, IMG submission 123537) | Groundwater microbial communities from the Aspo Hard Rock Laboratory (HRL) deep subsurface site, Sweden - OS_PC_MetaG | ecosystem: Environmental > Aquatic > Deep subsurface > Groundwater...
ATTAGTGCGCAGTTTCGTCCGCAGATACTTCTGCGGCGAAGCAGCGTAAAAAAGTTTTCTAAAAGAATACGACCTAAAGGTCGGGGAATTAAACCCAATGGCTCGCTAAACGCTCGCCATTAAGATTCCATTCTGGTTATTGTTTGGATTATTAGCATTATTTACTGGTATGTATAATTTGAAACAGTAATTTTGTCCCCTTCACGACTTTCTCGGACTTCGTCCTCGAACTTTGCAATGATGGCTCACCTTCGGTTCGCCTTCGACAAAGGAAACTAACACCGATTAGCTTTAATTCCTTCAAGTACTCGGGTAGCGTTTTTAGAAAAGATGATTTTTTTAGAACAGATCAAACTTTAGAAAATTTAATATACTACTTGGTTATTAATAAGAAGTATGAAGGTTTTACTTATAGGAACAGGGGCGGTTGGTTGTGTCTTGTCTAAATTCTTAGCTAAAGATAAGATTATTTCTAAGATTATCTGTGCTTCGATTGATATAAAAAGAGCAAAAAAATTTATAGATACAAAAAATAAAAAGATAAAACTAGTTAATCTTGATGCTTCAAAAAAAGATCAAGTAATTAAAGCAGCAAAAGGAGTTGATGTCATAATAAATGCAGGACTTCCTGATTTCAATGAGAATATAATGCAGGCAGCATTAAAAGTAAAAGCGAATTATCAGGATTTATGTTCACATTTAAAAGATCTTAAAACGCCTGAACAACTAAAATATCACGAGCAATTTAAAAAAGCAAAACTTACAGCACTAATAAACACAGGGGTTGCTCCAGGAATAACTAATCTGCTTGCAAGAGACATAGCAGATAAATTAGATTCAGTTAATTCAATCAAGATACGAATTCTAGAAGAGCAAAAAGCAAGTGAATTCATACCATCTTGGTCTATACAAGTAACTCTTGATGAATTAAGTGCCCCTCCCCTCAATTATTCAAACGGAAAATTCAGATTATTAGATCCTTTCGAAGACTTTGAAGAATATGAATTTCCCCATCCTTATGGTAAGAGGATTGCAGTAAATACTTATGGCGATGAAATATCTACTCTTCCAAAATTCATCAAAGCAAAAAATATTGATTTTAAATCAAGCGGTACTGATATTGAACTCTCAAGAGTTTTATATAAAATGGGTCTTTTGAGCAGTAAGCCTATCAAATTCAAGAATAACAAAATAGTGCCTTTAGAACTATTTTCTCAAATTGCAACTAAAGTTCCAACACCAGAAGAGATGAAAAATCTGATAAAAAATAAGATAATTGAAAATTCTATTTTCGTTTCAGTTGTTGAAGGAGAGGGTTTAAAATCAGGAAGAAAAATTAGAATTAAAAAGACTGTGATATACCCTGATTTAAAGCAAATCCAGAAAGTCATGCCAGGAGCAACTTATATCTCTTATCCAACAGGACTTGCTGCTTACACATTCTTAAAGATTCTACCAAGAATTAAAGAGAAAGGTGTTTTCCCACCTGAAGCACTAAGGCCTGAAATACGAAAAGAAGTTTTATTAAAACTAGAAAATAATGGAATTGTTGTAAATGAACAATCCTCAAAGATTTAACTAATAAAAGCCAACCTCTAATTCTTTTTTACAATGACACTAGAAACTTTGAATTTTTCAAACTTCGTCCGAACGTTGCGCTAAAAACTCAATTACTCCAATTATTTGCAAGGCACTTAACAATAGTTTTAGTCAATTTTTATTCATCAAGTAAAATCACCACTTCTTTTTTAAGAGGAATATTATCGCTTCAATTATTCCATATATAACTCCTGAAAATAGAAAGAAAGGCAGATTATATCTAAATCCCCACCACACAGGATATCCTGCAGAATATTGTTGTGATAATGGTAGTATCGACCAGCTAAAGATTCCGGTTATAATATAAATGGTTATTGTTATTAAAATAATTCGAATTATGTGTTTGTTCATTCTTGTTTTATTCTCTTTTAAATATATAAATTTTGTTTGTCTACGGGTCGCTTAAATACCACAACCAAGAAAACCCTTAAAAATAACAACTCAACAGTAGTAATAAAAGCGAAAGATTTATATACGAATAACCACCACTCAGTTATAACAAAGTTATAATTTATACGACAAAATGGACAAAAAACAATTCGTAATCACAAAAAAAATCGCCAAACAAGGCAAGAACACAATAATAGTCGTGCCAAAAGTTCTCCGGGAAGAGCTCACCAAAGGAACACTGGTAAAACTGACAATAGATGTTCTAAAATCAAAATGAATAATCTAACAACAAATGTAATTGGGAAGTGTAACATTGATTGCGATTTTTGCTTTGAAGAGTTAGATGGGTCAGAACAAGAACTAACAAAAGTGATTTCAGACATTAAATCAGGAACATCAAAAAAAGAAGAATTTGATGTTGTAGAAGTTGGAGGTGGAGAAACATTCATGTACCAATCACTTCTTGACCTTTTAATAGAGATTGAAGGGCTTGGAAAAGAAGCTCATCTATCAACAAACGCAACATTCATACCAAAAGGTTTTCTCGACCTTGAGGAAACAGTCAGGGACAATACAATCGTACAGACAAGTCTGCATGCAAGCAACCCTGAATTATATAAAGAAATAACAGGAGCTGATTTTTTCTACAAAGTTATTGATAACATAAATAAAATAAAAGAAAAATATAACACAATCATTTCAACAGCAGTATATCAAGAAAATTTTCATGATGTGAAAAATATAATTAATCTTAGCTATGAACTCGAATTACCAATAAGAATAACCCTGGTTTCAGCAACAGGTAAAGGAAAAAATGTTGAACTTCTAGAACCAAAACAAGTTCATCAATTAAGATCAATCATGCTTGAAGAAAAAATAAAGAATTATGATAAAATAGATTCACCACTCCTACATCAAAATACTTGCTATGCAATTGCAGAAGCATATGGGATTAAAAAAATAGGGCTTTGTCCAGTAGATGCAGAATCAAAAGTTTATGTTAATCCAAGAGGCGAAAAATTCGCCTGCGAATTTTTTAAGCAAGAAATGAGGGAATAAAAATGGTATTCAACGTAAAAGACAATTTGCAAAAAGAAACACAATATAAGCCACTAGAAATAAGAATTGAAGACAAAGATGTTTATCTGCATCCAAAGCTAAAAGATGATATTGAAAGTGTCATGGCAAACATTGAAAGACATGAACTTTTTGGAACTGAAATGGGATACTCAGGAGTCCTCTTAAAAGGAGGACCCGGAACAGGAAAAACATTATACTCTCAGTGGATTGCCAAGAAATCAAATGCACTAATGATTGATGGAGGACTAATAGGAAGTCCTGAACAAATAAAAAATCTATACCAAGCAGCAAGAGAGCTAAGAGACAAAGAAAACAAACCAGTCATCATATTTCTTGATGAAATTGATCGATTTTCAAGCAGAGACGATGTAGTTGATCCAACACAGGCAACAACACTAAACCAGTTGTTAATGGAAATGGACGGAACAAAGTCCAATAAAATGATATTCACATTCGGCGCGACAAACAAGGAAGACAAGCTTGACATCGCACTAAGAAGGCCTGGAAGATTTGGAGAAGAGATATACTTCATGCCACCAGACATGAACGGACGATACCAGATATTATACATTCACGCATACAACAAAGATCATGAGTTCAAGGTCCAAGAAGAAGATCTAAAAGAGCTTGCAAAGATAACATATGGATACGTCGGAGCAGACCTAAAAGGTGTTTTGATAAAATCATTCACTCATGCAAACCTTGAGAAAAGAAAAGAAGTAACTATGGAAGACTTAAAGTATGCATTTGGAAAGGTTAAGCCTTCAGCAATCAGGGACATGCCATTTAAGGAAGCAAAGATAAAGCTTAATGACTTGTGCGGATATGAGGTGCACAAAGAAGTAATTCAAAGAATAATTGGTGAGGAAGGAAGTGATCTGATGCTTTTCTACGGATCGGAAGGAAATGGAAAGACAGCATTCGCCGAAGCACTGGCAGGAGAATACGGATATAACTTCATCGTTGTCAACGCCTCAGAGCCACAAGATAAATTCGTCGGAGAAACAGAAAAGAAGATAGGACGATACATTGAGAGAGCAAAGCAGCTTGCACCAAGCATATTGCTGTTTGACAAGATAGACTCGCTAATAGAAAAGAAAGGAATGACTTCATGGAAAGGATCCTGGACAGGGCTTCTGGAGTCAAAGCTAGCACAGAACATGGATGGTGTTACAACCATCGCAACTGTCTGCGACCCAACAGTCTTAAACGACACATTCATTGGAATGTTTACACACAAACTGTACTTTGGCAACCCAACCAAAGAAGAGCAAATACAAATCTGGGATAAGTACATTAACAAAAATGTAAAATACGACAAGGACGCAGAAAAAATAGACTCAGAAAAACACGTTGCAATAAACAACAACATGACTATAAGAGACATAGTACATATCTGTAGGCGAATAGAAGACTTTGGGCTTCCAAACACACAAATAATATATGAAGATGTTCTAAAGACTCATCAAAATCTAAACGGAGAAATAGATTATGATAGTATAAGAAAAAATGTTGGAGACAGTGTTTTAGAATTTGAAAAAATTAGACATATCTTGGCAGATCAGATGGTTGAAAAAAGGGAGAAGACAAAGTCTTCTGAAAAGAAAAAACAGGGGGAACAAAAATGAGCTCGCAGGAATTTCAGGAAAAGAAAAAAAAGGTGTTAATCAGAAAAGTAACACCTGAAAAAGTACTTGAAGAAATAGCACAAGGAAATAAATTCATAGTTCTTGAAGATGACATAGATAATGTTCCAGACGGCTACACACTTGTAGATATGAAATACAAAGACAGCTCATTTAAGACACTTGTTCCAGAACAAATAGTCTGGTATTTGGCAAATCCTGGAGAAGGAAACATTGACGACGCACTTGACACAGTCTCAGATTTTTATGGTAACGTTAAAGATTTTGAAGAAGATGCAATGACAGAAGGAAAAACAAGCGTTCAAGATACAAACTGGGCAACAACCGCAAGAGATTCACACCAAGTCTACCTTATTAATAAACTTACAAAAAACGGAAAAGACTATGATGATAAAGTCCTAAAAGAACTTGATTTAAACGATTCATATGTAAAATCAAGAGTTGAAGGAATTGCTGCTCTGCTGCTTGAAAAAACACCAGAGCAACTTGAAAAAAATCCAAATCTCAAAGATGTACTAAAGCATGTAACAATAAATCTTGGAAAAGAAACAATCAAAACAAAAGAACTTCAAAGACAAAGATGTTATGTGGGAAGTCACTGGGAATACAAAGACAAGTATGTTCCAGTTACAAAAGTTGTTGAGCATACAAAAACATACTCTGGCATAGATTCGAAAGTTGATGATTTAGAAAAAGAAATACACGATTACAGAGAAAAAAAGCACAACGGAAAAACCGGAAGACACGACGACACATTGATTAGAACATATATAAATCTAACATATGTTACAAAAGAAAATCCAAAAGCACAACTAGACATAAAACCAGCTGAAAAGGTGAATAAAGATGAGCAGAAAAAAGATCAGTATAGAACTTAATGACAAAAATGTAGAGGAAAACCTTGCAAAAGTAGTTAACACAATGTCAAGGTTAAGGATGGAGGCATTGTCAAACAAAGACTTCTCAGACAAACAAAGAGATGAATATTTTCACCTTGTCTACAGACTAGCCTCATCAATGGAAGCACTCGTTAACAAAGACGATATAAACAGAATGGACTTTTTGCTAAAGAGAATTGACAAAGATGGAAGATTAATGTGGTATGATTTTTCACAGGAAGATTACTGGAAAAGAATGAACCAAATTTTGCTAAGACGCTTGACACCTTGACAATAACAAATCTAAAGGACAATTTTGACAATCTAGAATCGAAGCATCACATACTGCAAGCAATAAAATATCTCGCGGTAAAAAACGAACCGTTTGAAGAAAAAGAAAAAGTCTTTGACACAATACAACCATACACCGGCAAAGTCAAAGGATTTAATCACTCATTCAAACTCACAGATATTGTGAGTAAATTATTTGGATACAGTTACAATATAGAAAAAGATACAAATACCACAATAAGAGTCAAAGGAGATCCTGAATTCTTACCAGAAGTACTTGAAGAAGCAGAAGATATTGGATACAGCGAAGTAGAAATGGAAATGTTTTCTACAAGATTTGAAGAACTTAGAAAAGCAGGTCTTGAAGGAAGAGTAATAGAAAACAGAAGTATAAATAATAAACCAACACTAAGAGGAAAGATAGTTTCCTATGCAATAAGATACACTACTCCAATTTCATACACCATAATAGGATCACTGCCAGGAGACCTGCAGAATAAAATAAGCAAATATGTAAGGAAGAACACAGGAACAGAAATAGATACTCGCTACGCAACAAATACATCCAACTGGATAGGATTTCTTGGAGGTGCAGCTGGCGGAATAGTAAATTGGGCAATAACAGGAGACTTCATCTCTACATGGACACTTCTGCCACTTTACACAGCATTAGAAAGTGCTATCAGAGGATTTGTTGTTACAAATGTGTTTAACCAAGAGGCAGATAGTGATGATGATAAAGTTGGAAGATTACCGTTTCTGCCAATAACAATGATTGCAAGGAAAACAATAGCGTCAAAAGAAAAGAAAGGAGAAAAAATAGTTGCATCCTTTAAAGTAAAAGATGCAGAAAAAGAGAAGGCAAAAACAGCTCCTGAAATAGTCAATGCATTTGAATACTTTGGAAGAATTGCAGAGATGAAAATGCCAGAAGAAGTTGAACAAAACCTTGTCTACAGCACTGAAAACCATTTCAATTTTGGAAAAGAATTCAAAAATTACGTTACCAAAGAAACAAGCAAGTGGGAAGGACAAAAACCAGAATTCCAAGAATACATTGACAAAAAAAACGAGAAGTACAATTTGTTTAGTGTTAAAACTATAAACGGCTACAACAAGTTAACAACACTTGTCTGCTCACAGAATGAAAAATATATTCTGTCATTCATAACAGGCAAGGACCTAAAAGAGGCAGAAGAGCAGGTAAAACTGTGCAATGACGTCCTTGCAAAAGACAGCGATCTGATAGACAAGGTCAAAGAGCTTACAAAGAAGACTGAAAGCCTATACGCGCACATAATAAAGGTGGAAGGCGGAAAAGTTGTCGCAGACTACGACATAACTGCCTGATAAAATGCTAACCGTATCAAGTCCGAAAACGCTTGGAAAAAGAATGATGAACTATGTAGGAATAGGAGTGGCAACCATAATAGCATATGCAGGAGTTGAAGCAATAACATCTTCAAGGGTGCAAAGCGATTACAATGACCGGATTGAAGTATTCAGGGAAACCATGAAAAAAGACGTTGAAATGGCTCAAAACATGCTTTCTGAATTCAGGGAGAAAAACATCCTAAAAGAAGCAGACAAGCTTGAGCAAAACCTCAGGAGCTATATATGAAAATGACGAACCTAACAGTAAGCAGTTCAAGGACGATTGAAAAGAAAATCAAGACGGCGGCTTACTTACTGGCAGGAGGATTAATCGCAGTCTATGGAACGCTAACGATAAACAAATCAATAGAAAACGGAAAGTTCGAGGATAGGGTGAAATACGTTCAGCAGTTGGCAGAGAAGCACCAGTTCGAGCCGGCAGAAAAACTATTCGAAGAATACACAGAACAAAAACTGCTAAGGCCGGAAGACAAATTAAAGATAAAAACAATAATCAAAAACGAAAAAGAAGAATACACAAAAGAACAAGAGCAAAAAAAGGTAAACAAACAGAAAGAGACAGACATTGCAGGGTTTGAAAGCAAACTGGAGAAGAGTCTGAAGGATGCAGAAGTAGAACTGGAAAAAATAAAAGCGACAGGAATTTACAGCCAAAACGAAACCAAAAGCCTGGAACACAAGATATACAGCCACACAGAAGATGGCCTTAGACAGGCATGGCAAAAAGGCGACAACAAAGAAGAAGCATACAAAAAATACCTAAGCGCATACCCACAGGGACCATACAGGAAAGAAGCCATAAAAAACCTGATATTGACAGAAATAAACAGTCTTGGAAAACAGTATGAAGAAAATAAGTTTGCAGAAACATACGCAAACCTAGAGGAGCTAAACAAGAACCTGAAAAAATATGAATCTGAAGGAATAAGCCTGAAAGGCCTGACAGATGAAAATGATTTTTTCTACAAAACAGTAATCTATGCATACAGAATATTTGATATAAATACAAACACCGAAATTCTAATCGGAGACAAAGTCAAGTTCACAAAGCAACTCACCTGGTCTTTCACAAGCTACGACACAGAAAGAAACAACATAATACCACTTGAATCGGAAGGAATAGTCGTTGGATACTACAAAGATTACAAGGTAAGATTTGACAACATAAAAGAATTCCCTTGGACTGATGACTGGGACATGAAAGAATACTGGAAAGACGGAAAGAAAAACGTCGCAAAATTCAATATTGAAGAACTGACAAAGATACCGCAAATGACCGAGTTTGACAAAAAACAGCTCTTAAAACATGCAGAAGAGATAAGAACGAGCATGGAGGCGTACACTTCAAGATGAGCAGCCTAAACGTATCAAATAAAAAAACTTTTGCAAGAAAATTAGGAACATTCGTGGGCCTGGGGTTAACAGGACTGATAATCTACTATGGATCAGCAAAGATAGACCAGCATTTTGAAAACTCAGAATTTGAAGAAATGGTAGAATACATCCAAAAGCTCGTGGTCAACCACGACTTCAAAAACGCAGAGAAACTACTATCAGAATACGAAGAGAAAAACCTGTTGAGACCAGAAGACAAGGTTGATGTACAGAGAAAGCTAAAGAAAGAAAAACAGAACGCAGAGACTAAGAAAGAAAAAGAGAGGCTAAGCAAGAGCCTTGACGAGAAACTAGAATCATTAGACTTTTTTGGTGCCAACAAAGTCCTTAAAGAGATAAAAGAAAAAGAGCTATACAGCAACGACGAGCTGACAGCATTCAACAACAAGGTATACGACGAGACAGAAGAAGGCATAATGAACAAGCTTCGATACACGCAAGCAGAAAACAAGAAAATTTATTTGATGAAAAAATACCTTTCAAGATACCCGCAAGGAGAGCACAGGAAAAAAGCAGTGAAAGAACTGCTAATAAACCATTTTCAAGAATTAGAAATTAGCATGGACTTGAAAACTGACTTTGACAAAGTATACTACAAACTTGAAGAGCTAAACAATGATTTGAAAAAACACTCAAAAGAAGAAGTCAGCCTCCAAAAGATAATCAACACGCAAGAACTGGCGCAGAAAGCAAGACAATACCCAGACCAAATTATAGAAAAAGAGCAGAAAACACCAATAATCACCAAAGACAAAGTAATAGTTACAGGATTACAAGATGATGGAAACTGGTCACAAAAGTATTTAAGAGACAGAAACAAGGCAATACCAAAAAACTCAACAGGCATAGTTATCACTATTGATAGATCGATTTACGTCAGATTCAGCGACCTCAAAGACTGCAAGTGGGAAACTGTGTGGAAAAAATTGAAACCATACTGGACTGATAAAGAAAAGAACGTGGGAAACTATACTGACAAAGAGCTTAATAAAGTCTTCACTGTCTCAAACATCAAGAAAAACCTGTTCCTAATCCAAATAGAAGAAATGACAAATAACATGGAGGCATACATGCTAAAATGAGCGGCCTAAGTGTGGTAAACAAACAAACAATCCTGAAAAGATTATCAAACCATGCAAGCATAGGCATAGTTTGCTTGACAGCCTACTTTGTAGGAGACTGCGTAATAACACAACAAAAGGATGCTGAGTACAAGGAGAAGATGGAAGTGATAAACCAAGCTGTCACGAAGCACGACTTTGAAATGGCTAAAAAACTGCTTGGCGAATACAAAGAAAAAGAAGTTTTGAAAGCAGGCGATGAGAGCATCTTTGAGTTGGCGATAAAGAGAGGAGAGGAAAACTACAACCTTGAGAAGAAGAAAAAAACAAATGAAAATAAGTTAATAACAACCCTGGAGAAGCAAGAAATAGACAGCGCAAGAGCAGTATTAAGAGACATAAAAAATATAGGCACCCATACCACCGACGAGATAAAAAGCCTTGAAGACAAGATTTATGCCGAGACAGAAGAGGGAATGTTCAACAAATGGATATCTGCAGTATCAGAAGACCAGACAGAAATATGCGAGAAATACTTGGAAAAATATGAAAACGGAAAGTACGCACAAGAAGCGATAAAAGAAATATTGATATATGACTTTAAGAAAGCAATGCTTGACATCTCCGAAAATGAAAGCCATAACATCATCTTGAATGATGCAAGAACAATAAACTTTCACCTGCAGAAATATTCAAACAAGAAAACCAAGTTAGGAAAAATATTGGATATAGATAGTTTTATCAAAAAACTGGATGAATACAACGATAGAGCCGCCGACAGTGTCATCAAACCAAATATTTTTGGAAAAGTAAAGTTCAAAAGAACATTGGAAAACTATTGGGATCCAGAATATGTAAACCAAAGAAAAAGAACAATCCCGACAGGTACTGAAGGAAGAGTTATACTTGTATACGAAGATGGCAACGTCATAGTCCAGTTTCCAAGTACAGAACACCACAGTTGGCAGGTAGATAATAAATACTGGCGTGTTGCGAAAAGTTACTGGAGCAAGGGGCAAATAAACGTCGCCGAATTCAGAATGGAAGAGTTGTCCGGAGAACAATCAATCTATATCGAGAAAAACAGGCTAAAGGAAGAGGCAAGAAACATTATGGCAAACTTCAAAGCCTACAGGTAAAAAAAATGCCAAACATAACAATTACCAACAAGAAAACATTTGGAAGGAAGCTTAAAAAAGTGGTGCTCACAACAATAGCTGCGGCAGTGATAGGCACAGGGATATATTTTCACAAAGATGTTGAGAAGAAAGGAGAAGAAATCATTGCAAAATGGCAGATAGAAAATGTAATCAATGACAATGACTATGTAGGTGCAAGAAAAAAGCTTGACGAATTAAAAGACAAATTTACAACAGAGCAAACAAGCGAGCTTGAAAAGAAGATACAAAGCATCCATCCTGACAGCCTCCTTGCAAAGATAGACCAAAACAAGCTGGAAGATAATGAAGATGAATTTGAAAGAAAAAAAGAACTGCTCAAAAAAATTACAGATGGATATACATTCCTTGGAAAGAAAGCTCCTCAGACAGATTATAAATATTTACAAACACTGCTAACATATGCGTCATCAAAACTCAGAGAATCATACAGTGGAAGGAACGAAGAAGAAGTTGTAAAAACATTAAAAGACATAAAAAACGACGGAGTACTTGAGAGAATACCGCATGACGGAACAGCAATAATCAATCAGAATGACTTTTTCTATTTCAGAGAATCAGTTAAACAGTACATCAAAAGCTTTCGGGGACAATCATTCCACCATGAAGAAATGAATACAGCAGTTAACCTCGGCATATACATAACTGAAAAAATAGACAGCACAAGAAAGAGTGAAGAGATAAAAAACCTTATTGACGCATACGCAGAAGTTACAAAACAAAGGATATATTATGATACACAAATTAGTTCAAAGGACAAGGTAAAGCCACTCTGGATTCTCAGAAAGCTTGAGAACAGATATAACTATAGTAACAGATTCATGGACGCAGAAAAAGAGATAGAAAAGTTCATATGGGAGATGTAGGCCAAGTACAAGTTTAAAACAACACTCGTTTCGAAGCATTCAATGATCTGTGAGCTAATCATCACAGAGAAGTTATCCGCAGCATTAAAGATTGCAGATTCAAAGCCTAAAAAAAACCACAGAAAAGAAAACTCGCCATCTCCGACATGAATGTTGAAGTATGTTTTTTTGGAATCGAAGAGAGCTTACATCTTATTATTTCAATTGTTTTCTAAATCGTATTTTTGCGCCTTCTAATTTTTTCTCTTTAAGAAAATTGGTTGCTCTTTGTTTGTTTAATCCTTTGAGCTCGACGAATGTTACTTGTGTTTCTAGACCTACTTGTATGCAGTCTTTAATAAATATCAAGACTGATTCAAATGCGTTTTTCAAATATTTTGGTCTGTGCAATTTGTTATATTCTTTTTTAGTTGTAGAATTTAGTGATATTGACACCACATCTAACCCTGACTTTTTTAGTTCTCGCACAACGTCTCTGCCAGTGTTTATCAGGCTCGCCTGACCGTTTGTGTTTAAGCGTATCTTTGCTTGATATTTTGTTTTCAAAGCTTTTATTGTCTGCAATAACACATCTAAATAAATAGTTGGTTCTCCCATGCCGCAAAAGATGAACTCGTTTGGCACAGCGTTTTTTGTTTTAGTTTTTATAGATTCCAATATCTCGTCTGCACCAGGTTTTTTCTCTAAGAATAAATCTTCACCAATACTTTTTTCCAAAGCGAGTTTATCGCAGAACACACAGTTATTTGTGCATGCATAGTTGTCAATGATGTTTAAGTATAATTTAGTTTTGTCATCTTTGCAATAATAAGTAATTTTTCCCAATTAAACATCCGCCTGTTCTTTTTTATAAGTCACCACGAATTTGTCGTAGACTTCAGAGTTGTCTATTTTAAATGTAGAAGCACATTTTAAGCCTTTTGGCTTGAAGTACTTGCTTGCTAGCTTCACAAATGGTCCTCTTAAGAGTGAAGGTATATTTATATGTCCTTCTGTTGTTATGGTTAAGTTTCCTTCTGGCTTTAATACTCTGCCAACTTCGTTGAATAAACTTTTTTTTCCAATCATGTAGGTGCTGATGTAAAATACAGTTGCCATGTCAACTGATGAGCCCGGGAAATCGTCTAAGTTTCTCGCATCTCTTTTTAAGAAGTATAATTCTCCTTTTGTATTTACTGCATTGGATACACATGATATCTCACTAAATGCTATTCCTAATCTGGTCCAGTACTGCATTCCTTGTTCTAGTTTTTCCTCGTTAGATTCAATCCCTATAACATTATACCCTAATGTGTTTAGCAAAACAGCGCCGTATCCATATCCTGTTCCAATATCAATTATGGTTGATTTATGTGGAAGGTTTATATTCTTAATTATGTTTGATATTGATTTAATTCTTAATTCAGGATTAATCTGTTGGTCGTCTCTGCTGAATCTTTTGAAATCAACAGGGTTTTCTTTGGTTAGAAGTAGTACTTTTTCTAGTTCGCTGTTCATTGGATGGGTTGGAGTTATTTCTTCTTTTTAAAGGAATTGGTTTTATCAAAAAAATGAGAATAAACTCAAATCATGTTTTGTCCATAGTGTTAGTTATGGATATATCTTTTGGTATGCCTTCATGAAGGTGTCTTATGACTTGATGTGGTGCCACGCCCGTTATCTGAGTACTCTCGCGTATATTCCTCCTTTTGCACGTGGCATCTTGTTGAGTTCTTCTTTGAAGGTTGATTCGATTGTTTTTATGTTTTCACGGTTTCTATACCAGTTATAGTTTTGACCCCAGCAAAACTTGGATAATATTCCTGTTGCATAGGTTCTGTATGTGTGTTCGTAATCGAAGAAATTGACGAATGACTTATACACACTCTCTACCCTGTATGCGACGTTTGAGCTTATAACAACTGCTTTGACGTCGTGGTCATCTTCGTTGGTTGGCACACTAACTTCTGGTAAATCCAGTACAACTAATGCTGTTGGCAGTGTTTCTACTGAGCCTAGTTGTGGTACAAAGAGGTACGTGCCTGAAGACAGGTCTTTACTATACCTTCTGGGATGGATTGGGAATCCTCTAATTAAAGTTTCAAACGAGGAAAATAATTATAAACCAAATCAAATATATCAACGGTACAATTAAGAACACGCTAAACTCTGCAAATCTGTGAATCTTTTCCACTCTATCAGAATTTTTCCTCTCAGATAATTCCAACAATGTTACATTGAAAAATATTGTTGCTAAAATAATAAAGTATGTTAATAGCATGAACTGGTCTGCAATAGTCAAGTAGCCAACTGGTGGTATCTGGTTGCTAATTGAGATGTGAAACATAACAGCGGCAATCAAGCTGCTTGTTGCCATTGTAAGCCTTGTTGTAATCTTGTCAGGATCAAGCACGAAGCTAAACAACAATATGAGAATGATAAACATCACAGGTAGGAATGTCTTGATAAAACTGTTAAAGAATATTTTTGAAATGTTTATGGTAAAACGGTATTGAGAGTAAGTCTCATCATAAACATCGTACACGTGTTCTGTGGTTTTTGCAGTCCACCCATCTATCCTCCAACCAGTAAATATTACTGACGGATCAATGCCGCTTTCTTCTTCATTAGCAACATATTTTATATCTTCAATAGTGTTTCTTTTATCCTCTATTATTATAACCATTTCCTGCTTGTCAAAAGGAAATCTTCGAAGATCAACTTGGCTGTTTAAGTTAGCTTGCACTCGATAAAACTTTTCTGTTGGCTCATCAATTATCTTATCAACACTAGTTGATCGGCCATTCATGAACTCAAAATTCTCAGGGCTGCACTCTTCCTCACATTGAAAATCAAGGTAGAAATCAGCTGTAAACGCACCTGTTGCAATGTCAAATTTTCCAAGATTAAGAACGTAAACTCCTACCTTTACCTCTTGAGCATGCACTAGAGGTAATAACATTAATAAAAAAATCAGTGCTAACCAGTATTTCTTCATACAAACTTGGAGAAAACGCAGCTTTTTAAAGTTTATCAAAAAAAATTGAACAATTAAATTTATAACTTAACAACCACTTTAAAGGCGTTTAATGATTATCCCTATAATAATACTAGCAATTGTTTTTATTCTGATTGCTCTCAGAAAAGTCGGCAATATAAGGTTTAAGATTTGGCAGATAATGCTTCTTGGTGCAGCAGCAGTTCTGCTGACAGGCCAAATAACACCTATTGACGCCTTAAAATCAATTGATGTGGATGTAATGCTGTTTTTATTTGGAATGTTTGTGATTGGAAACGCCCTTGAAGAGAGTGGCTATCTTTCTCATTTATCTTACAAGTTTTTTAAGAAGGCAAAAACGCTAGACCACTTAATATTGTTCATATTGTTTGGGATGGGTTTTGCTTCAGCGTTTTTGATGAATGACACATTAGCAATAATTGGAACGCCTGTTGTTTTGCTGCTTGCAAGAAAGCATGGCACGTCTTCAAAAGTCTTGCTGCTAACGCTTGCATTTGCAGTTACTATTAGAAGTGTCTTTAGTCCTATTGGCAACCCCCAAAACCTGTTGATTGCATTAAACGGGGATATTGCTAATCCATTCATAACTTTTTTCAAGTTTTTATTCATACCAACAATGATTAACTTGTTGCTCGCATATTTCATAATAAAATTTTTTTACAGAGAACATTTCAACGACAAATCTCTTAAGCATTCTCAAGAGCCAATAAAAGACCATGAGCTGGCAATATTGTCTAAAATATCTTTGCTGATGGTTGTTGTGTTAATAATTATCAATGTCCTGACTGTGTTCTTAAAACTAGGAATTGATTTCAAGTTGACATACATAGCATTAATATCGGCAGCTCCAATAATTGTTTTTAGTCTCTTCTCAAGAAAGTTTAGCACTATAAAAAACATTGATTGGCACACACTAGTATTTTTCGCAGCGATGTTTGTCTTGATGAAGAGTGTTTGGACACAGCAATTCAAAGCAAAAGCAGGGTGCTGTTGGTATCTTGACTGGAAACATCATCGATAGAACGAAGTATTACACAGAAGCAGTTGTACTAGCATTAATACCTTTTAAGAATTCTAAGCTATACTAAAGAGAGGCTTCATCCAATAAATACTTTAAGTCGTTATTCTTATAGAATTTTATGGGAGAGCCAAATATTCGGCTCAACCCACAAATAGACTCTATCCGAAATAGAGTCTTGTTGGAAAGGGCTG
>Ga0180009_10004214_pt1 | contig 15985 bp, 8 predicted proteins | sample OS_PC_MetaG_FD_123537 | JGI IMG/M metagenome (GOLD analysis project Ga0180009, IMG submission 123537) | Groundwater microbial communities from the Aspo Hard Rock Laboratory (HRL) deep subsurface site, Sweden - OS_PC_MetaG | ecosystem: Environmental > Aquatic > Deep subsurface > Groundwater...
CTAAGGAAGTGCGTGACTACCTGATGAACCAGCATGAATACGGCAACCGGGAGGGCTGCCTCGGTAAGGCTCTTGAGAATAGGTTCAACGGCACGCCCTACGGTTGGGAACGCGACGTGCTGCGGCTGGTTCTCGCTGTCCTGTTCCGCGCGGGGGTCATCGAGGTTTCGTTCGGTGGCCAGAAGTTCGATTCCTACTCGGAGCCGCGAAGTCGGGAACCCTTCGTCAATAACACCAAGTTCAAGTCCGCTGTCTTTACCCCGATCAAGCCGGTCGATCTCAAAACACTCACCCAGGCGGTTCAGAGCTTTGAAATCCTGACAGGCAAAACCGTGGACGTGGAAAAGAACGCCATTTCCGCCGCCGCGAAACAGTACGCCGAAGTTGAAACAAAGGAAGTCGTGCCCATCATTGCTGAAGCCAAGGCCCGTTATCTGCCAGTACTGTCCACTGTCGAGGAATATCAGGAAGCCCTTGCGAGCATTGAAAGCGGCTCCGCCGACGACTGTGTGAACCTCCTGGCCGGCGGCGCGACTTCTCTCAAGGAGGGCCGCGAGCGCATCCGCAAGATTGCCGAATGCCTGAACGAAAAGGGGCTGGCTACCTTGCAGAGAGCGCGGCTGGCCGCCAACGAGATGACGCGCCAGCTTGAGGCGCATGGCCAAGACGAGATCGCCGAGAAAGGCAAGCAGCTTCGTGAGCTATTGCAGTCCGAGACCTTTTTCGAGTCCATGTCGCAGATCGAATCGACTGCGCAGGAAATCGTGGCCGCGTATCGTGAACTCTATGAAAAGACCCACGTCGAGCGAGCCGCTCAGTACCAGGATGCGGTGGAGAAGATCAAGGGCCGTAAGGAATGGGAACAGGTGCCCGAGTCCATGCGCGAGCCGTTGATATACCCACTGACCTCACGCGGCTGCATCGAGTCCGACTTCCCGGAGATGAGCCTCACCTGTAATGCATGCCGGGCCAGTGTGAGCCAGATGGAATCGGACATCGAAGCCCTTGGTGGCCTGTTTGCCAAGGTCGTCTCTGAAATCCAACGGTTGACAACACCGCCGGAGGTGAAAATCGAGCGCGTGCGCATTTCAGAGTACTTCACTGGTTCGTTCGAGTCGGCGGATCAGATCAAAGAAGCCGTCGCCCGTCTGCAGGACCACCTCCTCAAACTGCTCGATGAGGGCGTCAAGATCGTGGTGGAGTGATTCATGGATCAGACCATACGAAACAAGCTGCGCGGCGTCGTGACCCAGTGCCGAAAGCTGCTGGAGGACACCACAGCCCAGGCCCTCCAGGGACGCTTCGGCATTTACGCGGCGAGCAAAAAGGGCGAGGTCCAAATCGAGGACGAGTCCCGCATGGCACACCTCACCGAGGAGGATCGCGCCTGCCGCCAGGACCTCCTGGACCACCGGGAGCACATCCAGGCCATAGGCTACAAGCCGAGCGAGGCGCTGGAGCAGCTTGTCCGCGAGATCGCCTTCACCCACCTCAATCGTCTCTGCGCCTACAAGATGATGGAGTCGCGGGGGCTCATCCGCGAGGCCGTGAGCCGCGGGCTCAAGTCCCAAGGCTTTTTCTTCTACCTTTCCGACCACCCGGAAGACGAGAAGCTCCATAACGGCGGTGGGCAGGAAACGGCATACCGCAACTACCTCGACTGGCTGGGTGGAACGCTTTCGCAGGAAATCGGCGTCCTCTTCAACCCCAATGACCCGGCAAACCGCATCTATCCGCCGCAACGGGTGCTGGACGAGGTGTTGGCGCTGATCAACGACGGAGAGTTGAAGGACATCTGGTCCCAGGACGAGACCATCGGTTGGGTTTACCAGTACTTCACGCCCAAGGAACTGCGCGATAAGGCCCGCAAGGAAAGCCAGGCCCCGCGCAATTCCTACGAGCTCGCCTTCCGCAATCAGTTCTTCACGCCCCGCTACGTTGTGGAGTTCCTCACCGATAACACCCTCGGCCGCATCTGGTACGAGATGCGCAAGGGCGAGACGGTCCTGAAGGAACGTTGCCGTTATCTGGTGCGGCGGCCCACCGAGATATTTTTGAAGAAGGGCGAGGAGCCTACTGCGGAATCGAAAGACGCGCGTGAAGACCTGTCGCAGGAAGAACTGCTCAAGCAGCCGGTTTACATCCCACACCGGCCCAAGAAGGACCCGCGTAAGATCAAGGTCCTCGACCCGGCCGGCGGCAGCGGCCACTTTCTGCTCTACTGTTTCGACCTGTTCCAGGTCATCTACGAGGAAGCCTACGACGATCCGGACCTGGGCGCGGCGCTCAGAAGAGACTACCCGGCGATTGAAGATCTTCGACGTGCTGTGCCGGGCCTCATCCTCAAGCACAACCTGCACGGCATCGACATCGACCTGCGAGCCACCCAGATCGCGGCGCTGGCCCTATGGCTGCGCTGCCAGCGGGCCTACCAGGAAATGGGCTTAAAGAACGGGGAGCGCCCGAAGATCACCCGCTCCAACATCGTCTGTGCCGAGCCGATGCCGGGCGAAACGGACCTGCTGAAAGAATTCACGGCCACCCTCCAGCCGCGGGTGCTGGGGCAGTTGGTCGAGACCATCTTCGAGAAGATGAAACTCGCCGGCGAGGCCGGGAGTCTGCTCAAGATTGAGGAAGAAATCCGCGATGCGGCATCGTCCGCCAAGGAGGAATACCAGGAGGAATTGCGGCGGCGGAAAGAACATGCTGGATATCTGCCGGGCATGGCTCCACAGAGGGAGCGCACGCTTTTCGATTTTTCCGATATGTCCGACAGTGAGTTTCTGGACCGATCCGAGGAGGAGATCGTCACGGCTCTGCGTCAGTACGCGGAGAAGTCGTCGAATGGTAAAGCATTCCGGAGGCGACTGTTCGCCGAGGATGCCGCGCGGGGATTTGGTTTTCTGGAACTGAGTCATCACAAATATGATGCTGTTTTGATGAATCCACCTTTTGGCGAATTTGCCAAGGCATATAAGGCACAAGCCCGTGAGGATTACCCCAATAGCTATAACGACATCTTCGCTGCATTCACGGAGCGATGGTATTGGAAGCTCGTGGATAACGGAGCTCTGGGTGCAATTACAAGTCGGGTGGGTTTCTTCCTTACCTCGTTTAGGAGATGGCGGTCGGAGTTTCTACTCCGATACAGAAGTCTGACTGCGATTGCTGACCTCGGCGAAGCGGTCATGGACGATGCCCTAGTGGAGTCGGCAGCCTACATATTGAACCGCACACCGTGTTGCGGTAAGACCACAGTGGTTCGGCTTCTTGGACAGGCTGACCGAGGCAACAAGTTGCTCGAATCTCTCACGCAGATGTCGGAAGAAAGCATCTCCGACTCTATGTTTATCGTCGATCTGCATTCTTGCGCGAGTCTGCCAGATGCACCTATTGTTTACTGGATCGACCCAAGTGTAATTGAATCTTTAGCACGGATGCCTCACTTTGAGCCAACTGTTGCTCAAGTCCGCCAGGGCCTCGTTACTGGTGATAATCCCCGCTTTACACGCGGTATTTGGGAAGTACCCTTTTCCGAATTGAATACGCGTGGCAAGTTCGGTCTGAATTCGACTGCAACATGGGCCCCATTGGTGATGAAAGGGCCCTCCCAGCCCTGGTATTCTCCCATAACTGTTGTGGTCAACTGGCATAAAGATGGCAACGAGATCAAACACTTCGTGGATGATAATGGAAAGCTTATGTCGCGACCTCAAAACACGCGTTTCTATTTTCAACCTGGCCTGAGCTGGACCTTGCGGGCAGTGCGATTTATTCCGTATGCCATACCCTCTGGATGTATCCCGACGGCGAGTCGCTATATGGCTTTCCCAGATCACGGCTCCGAATTTACATGTCTTGGCGTCGGCGCTGCGAATATTGCCTCAGCGTTCCTTCGCTTCTATGGCGAGTGGTTTTGCCGTCCCAAATTCCTTGTGGACAAAGTGAAGATGCTTCCTTGGCCCAAGATACCGACATTCACTGTGACACGACTAAGGGAGCTAGTATCTGGCGAGGTTGCTCGTCGACGTAGGACCTATCAAAATCATGAACCCTTTCACGATTTCGTTGCACCAAGCATCGTATTCCCTATCACGGGAGAAAACTCTCTCGCATTCGACTTGTCATCTTTTCTCGGTGAAGAGATGGAAAGAGAAGTCGCTGCCGCATACGGATTCGATGAAGAACAGTATCGGACTATCACTCGTGATCTGAGGGAGGCCATTGCATTCAAGACAGCAGGCTCCGCCAGTAACGTGGCAGAGGAAGACAACGATGAGAACGACAAGGATGATACCGATTTCATTATAAGAGATGATAAACAGGCGCAAAACGAAGCGCTGGTGTCCTATTCCGTCGGTATCGCCTTGGGTCGCTGGGACATCCGCTTTGCCACTGGTGAGCGCCAGCCTCCTGAACTGCCCGACCCATTCGACCCGCTTCCGATCTGTCCGCCGGGCATACTACAAGGCCCGAACGGCCTGCCAGCCAAGCCGGAGGACGTGCCATCGAATTATCCTCTTCGCATCGACTGGGACGGCATCCTGGTGGACGACCCTGGGCACGAGGATGACATCGTCCGTGGCGTTCGCGATGTGCTGGAGTTGATCTGGAAGGAACGCGCCGAGGCCATTGAGCGGGAGGCCTGTGAAATCCTGGGGGTGCGGGAGCTGAGCGACTATTTCCGCAAGCCCGGCAACGGCGGTTTCTGGATGGACCACGTCAAGCGTTACTCCAAGAGCCGGCGGAAGGCCCCCATCTACTGGTATCTGCGCTCGGCCAAGGGCAACTATGGCCTCTGGCTCTATTATCACCGTCTGGACAAAGACATCCTCTTCAAGGCGCTGCTGAACTACGTGGAGCCCAAGATTCGCCTGGAAGAAGACCGCCTGAAGACGTTACGCGGCCGGAAAGAAGCGGCGGGAAGCTCCGGCCGCGAGGCCAAGCAGATCGAAAAGGACATGGACCGCCAGGAGCAGTTCGTCTCCGAGCTGCGCGACTTCGCGGACAAGCTGCGCCGCGCGGCTGACCACCACCTCGATCCAGACCTCAACGACGGCGTGGTCCTGAATATCGCTCCGTTGTGGGAGCTTGTGCCCTGGAAGGAGGCCAAGAAGTACTGGGATGAACTTCAGGAGGGCAAGTACGACTGGTCGCACATTGCCTATCAACTCTGGCCGGAGCGGGTCAAGGATGTCTGCAAACGAGATCGCTCAATAGCGATTGCCCATGGCTTGGAGGATATTTGTGAAGCAGGGACTGGAGGCAATCATGTCGGTTGATTTTCGCGATGCTGCCGAGCGCCATTGGGAAGACGCGGGGTGTTTGTCGGCGGACACAAGATTGGCAAATGCGGACCACCTGTACGGCTTGTCAGCGGAATGCGCGTTGAAAGCCGTTATGCTCTCGTTGGGTATGTCGCTCCGACCAGACGGCGCGCCGGCGGATAGACAGCACCGTGTTCATATCAATCAGTTGTGGAATGAGTTCGTTACATTTGCACATGACAGGAGCGGGGCACATTACGCGGCGAGAATGACCGGCGCCTCAAACCCTTTTGATGATTGGGATGTTAACCAGCGCTACCACCACCGATCAAGCATAACCCGCGAAGCTGCTGAGAAGCATCAGCAAGCTGCGATGACGGTAAAGCAGATTCTTGAAACCGCCGTTTTGAATGGAGACCTCATATGAGCAAGCAGAAACCGGTGTTGTTTGACCACGCTCTGGATATTGCGATCGAAAAGACCAAGGGGGTTGGAACCGCCCTCGGCGATGAAATTGTGCTGGTGCGCGACCTGCGCGGTCGCATCCGAGTGCTGCTGCCGGGCGGTCGCAAAGATTACACCGATGCCCCAAAGGCGGTACTCAAGAGACTTACCGACGAACTGAGTGCAGCTCTATGTGCCTATGGATTCCCACCTGAGCGGGCGGTGTTGTTTGCCGGTGATCTGGTTCAGGGCGACGACATCCGCGCCAGTGGTGATCGACGTTTGATTGCTGAAGAGGGAGGACTGAAGATCTATCTCCTCGATCGGCAGATCATCGGCCAGGATTGGGTGCGTAGCCCTCTGGAACGTAAAACAACAAACCCGAGGGTGACTTTCTTCGGCATCAAGGGCGGGGTCGGTCGATCGACCGCGCTGATCATCTGGGCCTGGCGGCTTGCCAAACACGGAAAAAAAGTCTTGATATTTGACCTCGATCTGGAGTCCCCGGGTGTGAGCAGTACGCTTCTGCCCCAGGAATATCTGCCGGATTACGGCATTGTAGATTGGTTTGTAGAAGATGGGGTCGGTCAGACCGAAATTGTGGACAATGCCATGATCGCAACAAGTCCGCTGGCCAAGGATCTGCCGGGGGAAATTCGAATCGTACCGGCCTTCGGGCGAGAAACCGGCGATTACCTGTCCAAGCTGGCCAGATGTTACGCGGAGTTCAGCGGGAATGCTGTCCAATCCTGGGGCGAAAGGGTTCAACGTATGGTGGAGAGAATTGAATCGGTCGAGCAGCCCGATCTTGTGATACTGGACAGCCGGGCCGGCCTTCATGACATCGCCGCGGTTCTTGTCACCCGGATGGATGCCGACAACTTTCTTTTCGCTGTGGATTCGGCGCAGACATGGACCGCTTATTCTTTTCTGTTTCGTCATTGGAGGCAGCACCCGCAGGTGGAGACATTTCGGCAACGGTTGCAGATTGTGGCCGGCATGGTACCTGAGACCGGCCGGGACGACTACCTCAAGCGGTTTCGCGAAAACTCCTGGGATCTGTTCCGGGAACATCTTTACGATGAGATAGGCGCGGATACTCATGATGTCTTCAGTTTCGATGTGGACAGCGAAGATGCGCCGCATTATCCGCTACCGGTGTTCTGGAATCGGGCGTTGCAGGAATTCGATCCCTTGCGAAGCACCATCGGTATTGACGAACAGATTACGGAAGCGGCTATGGGCAAGTTCATGACCGAGGCCGAAGCCATGGTATTTTTTAGGGAGGAAAACGCATGAGTGATTATCGGTTTCCCCAAGAAATAAGAGAGCTAATAAGAGATGCTCTGCCGCAGGAGACGGCGGTTTTCGGCCAAACGCCGGATCTCAGGTATACTTTCACGCCGGCGGGGCACACAAGGGCCTTACATCCGGATGCCATGCTGGTAGTTGGCATCCGAGGGGCCGGCAAAAGTTTCTGGTGGACAGTTCTGCAAAGTCCGGAGCACCGCAAGATGGTGGCTTACATGATGCCAAAATCCGGTATCATTGCAGAAACAAAAGTGTCCGTGGGGTTCGGAGAACGCTCCTTACCTGACGATTACCCCGGAAAAGATACACTTAAGCAATTGATTGGACAGTTTGACCCCCGGCAAGTATGGCGTACCATTGTATTACGTCAGGTCATCAAGGGCACCGAAAAAGTACAAGTTTTGCCGAAGGCGAGTTGGCTTGACACCGTTCACTGGGTAGCCGATCATCCGGAGGAGGTGGAGCGCCTACTGTTCCACGTCGATCAGGAGCTTGATCAAGCTGATATTCATCAACTCGTTCTTTTCGACGCGTTAGACCGCACCGCCGATGACTGGCCGACCATGTTAAAGGTCATCCGCGGTCTTTTGCAGGTCCTTTTGGAGTTCAGATCCTATAAACGGATTCGGCCCAAAGCGTTTATTCGCCCAGATCACCTTGCAGACACAAAAACGGCCGATTTTCCGGACTCATCCAAAGTGCTCAATCAGAAAGTGGAATTACGATGGCCGCGAAATGATTTGTACGGCCTCCTTTGGCAATACCTTGGCAATGAACCTCAGAAAGGAGAACTCTTCAGAGAGGGTTGCCGACAGCTTCTTGGCGTAAAGTGGAATCAGTACAGCAACGTTTGGACGGTTCCGGACGAGTTGCGTATCGAAGAAGAGGCTCAGAGACGGATTTTCCATGCGATCACGGGGCCATGGATGGGGCGGGACCGACGCCGTGGTTTCCCATACACATGGCTGCCTAACCACCTGGGAGACGCCGGCGGACAGGTAAGCCCCAGAAGCTTTCTGGCCGCCGTCCGACACACAGCTGCAGACAATCCACGGTCGGATTATGGTTACCCGCTTTACTATGAAAGTATTAAGAGGGGTGTTCAGGAAGCATCACGAATCCGGGTTCGGGAAATACAGGAAGATTATCCTTGGGTGGAAGTATTGATGAAACCGCTTGCAGGTCTGACGGTCCCCTGTCGTTTTGAGGAAGTCGCACGGCGATGGGGAGAGGATAAGGCCTTAATTCGCCTGAAAGATGATATTGCAAACGCAGCGGTCAAACTTCCTCCGGCACATTTGGAAGAAGGACCTGAGGGCGTCAGGCGTGATCTTGAAGCACTGGGTGTATTCGAACGTATGACAGATGATCGGGTGAATCTATCCGATGTGTATCGGGTCGGGTACGGTTTGGGCCGTAGAGGCGGTGTAAAAGCAGTCGCTCGTGAATAAATCCAGGAGGCGGTGAACGTTGCAAAAAGCAAACTCTAGCAATCAACTTGATGGTTTTCCTAAAAGCCAAGGTTTTCTTGTTCAAGAAAATAAAAATAAACGGGAAAATGCGGAAAGATTAGAACGATGACTATCGTCACGCAATTTATTCGTAATCTGATCGCCAAGCAGGTCGACGACAACGGCATCGTGGTCTGGTACGATCCGGAAGGCGATTATTCCGGGGTGGTCGAGGCGCTGGACCTGCCTGACACCACCATCCTCCGCTATGAGGGCAGCTTCGTTCGTCTCCGTTGGGAAATCGATCAGAAAAAACTCATGGACGGCGAGGAGCCCCCGCGCCTGGTGGTCTATGTGCCGTTGGCCCAGGACCAGACCCATCATGCCCTCATCGAGCTCGAAGCTGCGGGCGTGGTCATGCAGCCGGGCCAACAGCCGCCGGCCCGCAACATCCGTCTGGCCGTCGTGGCCCGCAACGCTCTGAAGGGCGTCGTGGGCGACGAGACCGCCGCCCATGTGGAGAAGCAGACTGAGGCAGGTAAGCTGACCTTGGCCGACCTCAACGCATTGGCCGACAAGGGCGGAGAGATCTTCAAGGGTGTGATCGCCCTCATCTTCGGCACCGGCAATCCGCAGGAGGTTGCCCTGTCCTTCCTCGACAACAACCGCCTTGACGAGAGCATCACCAAGAAGGATGCAAAGGGTGAGCTTGTGGAGCTTCTGCGGCGTGACTTCGGCTTCGACGCCCCTGATGGCGCGGAGCTGGACGACCTCCGCCAGCGTCTGGCCCGGCACGTCCTGATGACCGATCTCGTTTTCGGACTCGGCGACGCTGTCCCGTCAAAGTTGGCCTCGGTTCCGGTCGCCTCCACGCCGGCAAGCGATGCCGCGTGTACAGCCCTGGCCCGGGCGTGGCGTCTGCGCCGTGATAGGCGGGAAAGCTACGTGGCCGCCGCCCGGCAGGTCGAGCAGGAATTCGGCCTGGCCGCTTTGACGTTCGAGCCGAAGGCGATTGAAAAGGTTGAAACCTTCCCGGCCATCGAGAGGGCGTTGTTGGTGCATGCCGAAAACCGGCTCCTGGAGAAGACAGACGGCGATGTGTTTACCCTGGCCGAGTCCCGCTTGTCTCGTTTCTGGTGCGATGTGGAACCGAAGCTCCAGGCTCGCTGGGCGCTCGTCGCCTCCGCGGCCGAGGTTTTGTTGGAGGCCGATCGTGTCGGGCAGGCGCTGAAAAGACCCCTGGCGTCCGCCACCGGCATGATCAAGGAATACGCCGAGGGCACGGAGCCCTGGTGTCTGCTGGACACCCACCATCGCCACATGGAGAGCCGCTGGTACAATTTCGAACCGCATGGCTATGACCACGACAGCATCGAGAAACTGGTGATCAAAGCCAGACAGCGATATGTGGAGGTAGGCTCCGAGATCGCCCGGCAATTCCTGATGCAACTTCAGAAGAAAGCCCCGGACAAGAGTGTTGCGCGCCAGCGAGATGTTTTCGAAAGGCACGTGAAGCCTTCCCTGGGCGCGAAAAAGATCGCCTACGTGTGGGTGGATGCGCTGCGATTTGAAATGGGCCGGGAACTTGCGCGCCTGCTCAAGGAAGACTTTGAGGTTGATCTCCAGGTGGCCCTCGCGGCAGTTCCCACCGTGACCGAGATCGGCATGGCGGCGCTCCTGCCCCACGCCCACGCAGACGCCAAGATTGTAACAGTAGGCGGCGGCAAACTGGCGCTGGAGATCACCGGAACGGTTATCAAGGACCGCAAGGACCGCGTAGCGTTTCTGAAGAAACACGCGGGCGTCGAGGTCTTTGACGCAAAGTTGGACAACCTACTGCCCAAGCCCTCGAAGAAGGTTCGGGAGGGCATCGCAGACGCGCAGCTAATACTCGTGACATCGCAGGAGATCGATGAGCTCTGCGAGCAGGACAACATAACTCAGGCACGCAGGCAGATGGATGGAGTCCTGAACGACCTGCGGCGTGGGGTTCGGATGCTCGTCGACCTGGGCGTTGAACGCATCATCCTGGCAGCCGACCATGGCCACCTCTTTGCCGATGAGCTGAGCGAGGACATGAAGGTAGACTCACCTGGCGGCGAGACGGTGGACCTTCATCGCCGCGTCTGGGTGGGTCACGGGGGCAAGGCGGACGACGCCTTCCTGCGTGCGCCTCTCAGCGCGCTCGGCATCCAGGGGGAGTTCGACCTGGCCACACCGTGGACATTCGCCTGCTTCAAGTGCAAGGGCGGAGCAAAGGCCTATTTCCACGGCGGACTCTCGCCTCAGGAATTGCTGGTGCCGGTCATGATCCTGAGTCCGTCGGCAAGACCCTCAGCCGGCCCGCCGGTTGGAATCACATGGACGCTCATGCCCGGGAGCCAAAAACTCACAACCCGGTTCTTCTCCGTTCAGATTACAGGAGCGAACTCGGGGTTGTTCGACGTCGCGCCGCCTAAGGTCCGTCTTGAGCTGCATGCGAAGGGGAAGATCATTTCGCGTGCCGTCAGCGCTTCCTACGGGTTCGAGGAGGCCACGGGCGATGTGGCGCTTCGGAACGACGAGAAAAACACCAAGAACATAGCCCCCAACACGGTCACTCTCATGATCATAGAGGAGCCGGACCAAAAGAGTGTCGGGTTGTACTTGCTTGATGCCGCGACCGGAGCTGAATTGTCACGGCTGGAGAAGATCGAAGTGACAATCGCAATGTAAGGGATGAACGATGCCTGAACTTGATCGCAAATCTACAAGAGTTTTCGCCGGGAAGGTGGTCCGAAAAGACCTCGTCCGGAAAGTGAAGGTCGGGGCGAACGTGCCGGTTTTCGTCCTGGAGTATCTTCTCGGCAAGTACTGCGCCACCGACGACACGGCCGCTATCGAAGCGGGGCTTCGCGTCGTGAACACCACGATCAGCTCGAACTTCGTCAGACCCGATGAGGCCAATAAAGCGCAGTCGATGGTCAAGGACAAGGGCAAACACACGCTCATCGATAAGGTGAAGGTCCGCTATTTATCGGATGATGACAAATACTGGGCTGAACTATTGAATTTCGGCCACAAGTTTGTCCACGTGCCGGAGCACTTCCTCCGGGAATATGACCGTCTCCTCATGGGCGGTATCTGGGCCCAGATCGACATCCGGCATCTTTTTGACGAGGATGCCAAGGGCAAGCGGAGCCCCTTCTGGATTGACAGCTTGAAACCCATTCAGATCGCCACGTTCGATCTGGCGGAGTTCCAGAACTGTCGCCGTGAGTTCTCGGCGGATGAGTGGCTTGACCTTCTTCTGCGAACCATAGGCCTTGAGCCGCAGAACTTCGACCGCCGGCTCAAGATGATGTTCCTCGTCCGGATGATTCCGCTCTGCGAACATAATTATAACCTCGTGGAGCTGGGACCTCGGGGGACGGGCAAGAGTTACGCATATCAGGAGCTGTCACCTTACACCATCCTCCTGACCGGCCCCACGACCGTCGCAAACCTCTTCTACAACATGGCAAGCGGAAAGATGGGGCTGGTGGGCATCTGGGACGCCATTGCCTTTGATGAGGTGGCCGATCTTCAACAGATGCCGAAAGAGGTGGTCACGACCCTCAAGACGTATTGCGAATCCGGCATGTTTGCCCGCGGGAAAGATGCCCTTACCGGCATGGCCTCCATAGCAATGTTCGGCAACACCAACCAGGCGGTCGACGTGATGGTGCGCTCCTCGCACCTATTCACGCCCCTACCGGAGGTGATCCGTGAGGACATGGCCTTTCTTGACCGCCTCCATTTCTACATCCCCGGCTGGGAGATTCCGAAGATGCGGGTCGAGTACTTCACCGACCATTACGGGTTCGTCGTTGACTACCTTGCCGAGGCGCTCCGCGAGCTGCGAAAGCACAACTTCACTGAAGTGATAGACCGTCACTTTTCTTTGGGATCCCACCTCAATGCCCGTGATGTGAAGGCGGTTCGTAAGACGGTCTCGGGGTTGGTCAAGCTGATCTATCCCCACGGCGAGATGAGTCGTGAAGAACTCGCCGAGATCGTCGAACTGGCCGTAGAGGGCCGGCGACGCGTCAAGGAACAGCTAAAGAAACTTGGCTCCTTCGAGTACCATCAAACATCTTTCTCATACATCGACAACGAGACGCGCGAGGAAAGATTCGTGGGGGTCCCGGAACAAGGGGGGCGCGACATGATCTCTTCCGATCCACTTGCCCCTGGGTCGGTATACACGGCCTCCGTAGATGACCAGGGTAAGGTTGGCCTCTACCGCCTTGAGGTCGGCTGCTCTCCGGGAACTGGGAAACTCAAGATAGCCGGAGGCATCGATGGAGCGATGAGGGAATCCATCCAGCGGGCTTACGCCTATTTGGCAGCGCAGAAGGTCAAGATAGGCATTTCCCAGCAGGTAGATACAACGGATTTCCATGTTGAGGGCATAGATCTGCTCAGCAATCACGTACCCTGTGAAGCAGGTGTCGCCCTCATCATCGCGGTGTACTCCGCCATCAAGAAACAGTCGGTGCTGGCGGGGCTTGTAATACTTGGGGATCTGAGCATCCAGGGCAATATTAAGTCGTTGCGATCTCTGGTAGAGCCTCTCCAGGTCGGCATGGACAATGGCGCGCGGCGCGCGCTGGTGCCTTTGGAAAATAAACGGAACTTCCTCGAGGTCTCGGGAGACATCGTAGAACGAGTCGATCCGATCTTCTTCTCTGACCCCATGACAGCGGCGATGAAGGCGCTGGGGATGACGTAGGTCTGTTTGGATTGAAAATCGGTCGGAGGGCCTTATCGGACAAGAGGAGGACTATCAGGTCTGTGTACGGATACTGGCAATAATAACAGCTAAGGAATCCCTCAGCGTAAGAAAAATAAATAATGTCGAGGTATTTCGATGTCTTCTACAAATTCATTTCCTGAAAGTATCATAAACATGATTGGTGAACAGGCTGCTAAAGAACTGCACCAAATAAGGAAGGTTGAAGCTCAACTTGCTGAAGTAAGGAAAAGGTATCAATTCTTATCCGAATTGAATACCTGCCTCAAAAAGGACTGGCCCCAGCATATCATCGCCCTGCTGAACAAGGAATCTCAAACGATCAAGACAATCGATACGGACAATTCGACTCTGAAAGAAATAGTGGATTCCATACGCAGCATAGCGATGGAAAAGGCCGCCATCTTGCAGCGTCGTTTCCCGGCTTTCTTGGATGATGCCTGCAAAGCAAGCAACCTGCCCTTGGATCGTGAGAGTCGGGACCCTCAATATACCTTTGCAAAGGGATTTTTTACCTTACTGATCGACTACCAGAAAGGAAGAGCCCGCCTCTCCGATTACGAAGGCAGGTTACATGAATTCCCGTCCGATATTGGCGCTGTCGTGGAGTATGTTCAAAATGAATATAAAAGGGTTTTTGGTAAAGCGTTTGACGGGCAGAAATTTATTAAGAAACTGAGGAACCACTACTTGGCGATCATCAAGAAAGAAGGACTGACCGATGGATCTGAATTGCCCATAAGAAGGATCACCACCAGGTTGGGCAAATATGAAAAAGGATTCCGGACCGATGAGTTTATTGTTCATCTCTCCCGGCTTGTTGCGGAAGGACCTGTGGAAATCGACAATCGCCGGGTGGATCTCCTACAAACAAAGGACAGCTACCAAGGTATCTATCTGCACGGTTTAGCGGGCCGGGGTTATATCGGCTATATAACGTTCAAGGAGGTGAAGTAATCATGGAACAAAGGCTCGCTTTGTCGGTTATAGAATCGTTGCGGAAGGGTATCCCACCGCAACGGGGAACAGATCTTTATTCCGTCGGTTATGAGAAATTAATCGAAGGAATCAAACGCCATCACTTAAAAGGCATCGAAGACAGAGGCATCATACGATTCATCAGCGGGTCTTGGGGTGCCGGTAAAACGCACTTTTTCCGTTTGCTGAGAGACATCACCTTTAAGGAGAGATGCCTCGTGTCGAATGTTGAATTATCTGTAAACGATGCTCCATTGAATAAATTCGAGCGGGTATTTTACGGAATCATCCGCAACGTAATGACCCCTTCCGTCTATGAGGAAGATGCTCCGACAGAGTCAGCGCCCTTCGGTAGAGTAGTTCGAGAATCTCTTATCTATCTGGGTGCCCAAGATTCTTTGGCCGGCGGTGAACTCAATCACGAAAGTTACTCAAAAGCTCTGCAAAAACTCATGGCGGACCAGGGCATTGATATTGACTTTAAGAAAATGATCCAGAAGTATTGGGAAACGTATTTACCCGAAGCCGCCGAGGCCGCTATTCAGGATCAAGTCCGCGCGGAGATTTTACAATGGTTCAGCGGGGAGGGCGCCATCGGCGCTTACAGAAAACGCTTTGGAGTCACTAAAATGATCAATAAGGACAACGCCAAGCTGATGCTCCAGTCCCTTGCCAGCTTTGTCCGTTTGTCGGGCTATCGTGGTCTGGTCATTCTCTTCGATGAAGCTGAGCAATCCTATTCTACCATGAGAAAATCAGCCCTGAAAGATGCGCAAAACAATCTGTTGTCCCTGATCAACAATATTGAGGCGATTCCCGGATTATTCCTCATCTATGCGACAACGCCAGAATTTTACACAAATCCAAAGTACGGCATCGTCATTTACGGCGCATTGGCTGGTCGCATTGGCAAACCCGAAGAACGAAGCCCGAGGGCTCTCAATACGATATGGAACCTTGATGCTTTGGAAACGAGTGTTGATGAGTATGGTGCTGCGGCAAAAAAGATCAGGGCTGTATACCTGACATCCTATCCGGAAGAAGCAGAAAAGATACCGGATGACAATGGGGTAGAGAAGTTTGTTGATGATCTCTTTGATAAGCATCCGTCATTGAGCGCCGTTCGTTTCTGGAGGGTCCTCGTTACAGCGCTTGTCGCGCATTTTGACGACAGGTTGGAGGGCGATGTTCGCGACACAAAGGAGCTCTATGAGGACGTGATGGACAAACTTCGTGAGACTGACTGATGAATCCCTCCCACGCCCAACGGGTTATCGAAGCGTTACGCATAGGCATCCCTCCCGACGGTTATGTTTGTCACTTCACTGTTGGGCGGAAATCAGAGATTGACAGATTAAATACCCGCCTTAGCAAGGCCCATAAGGGCGCACTGTTGCTGAAAGCCAATTATGGTTCCGGCAAGACGCATCTTTTACGATTCCTGAAAGAACGGGCATTAGAAGAAGGGTATGTCGTCAGTTCTGTGACGTTGGATGCGAAGTCCGCCGTCCGCTTCAATCGCATGGACCAGATATTGGGCGCTATCTGGCGTGGGCTTGAGATTCCAAACAGTAATGGCGGCAGAGGTGTCCGTTCATTTTTAAATGAGATATGCACAAAGATTGAAACCAGCAAGTCGAAAAAAAAGGCGTGTTTCTGGTGTGACCTCTCAAATGAATGGAGATGGGATTTTTCCGATGTTCTCGAAGCGCCCGCTATTTTTATTGGGCTTCGTGCGTGGTCAACCGGCAAGACAACCA
>Ga0180009_10004215_pt1 | contig 15979 bp, 14 predicted proteins | sample OS_PC_MetaG_FD_123537 | JGI IMG/M metagenome (GOLD analysis project Ga0180009, IMG submission 123537) | Groundwater microbial communities from the Aspo Hard Rock Laboratory (HRL) deep subsurface site, Sweden - OS_PC_MetaG | ecosystem: Environmental > Aquatic > Deep subsurface > Groundwater...
AGGATGTCGATGATGGAGAGGTTCAGGCCCGCTTTGGCTGCAAGCGCGGTCTCTTCGGCCAACAGACTGTTCTTGGCTGCAACCGCAAAAATCTGGCGGGCATGGCTCAAATGTTCCGGGTGGGGTACTTCCAGCACGTCCACCGTGCCGTCGTCGGCATGAAAATCGAGCGAATCCTGTATTTGCCAGCGCACCGCGGACTTCAGTTCCTCGGCCGGCACATTTGGCGCATCGAGTACACGCAGCTTGTAATCCGTGGCGTTCAGCACCAAGCTGAGCGGGCCACGCTTGTGCAGGGTGCCCAGGGCCTCCGCCCAGTTATCGCCCTCAACCGGCACGATCCCCACTTCAAGCAGCTTGGGCACCGCCACCCTGCGGTCCACGCGCGCGTACGCCATGCGCCCTGGCAGGCGCAGGTAGGCGGTGAGACCCATTTCAGTAGCACGACGGAAAAACCGCATGGTTATAACCTTAAAGTTTTCCTGAACTTAGTTAAATAAGTTCTTGTTGTCAAAAGTTTTAATAGAGTTCGCGCATATAAATCAGCGATTTGCTTCCGCGGAACAAGCCAAAACTCGCGCGCACCACCGGATCCTGGTTGAAGGCTGGCCCACCCCGCAGCCAGGTCTGCGACGCGCCCACCACAGGCGTTACCACCCCGGCCACACAGGTGTTGCCACCACCTACTGCCCCCAGGTTGACGGTGAGATCCACGCTGCCCGTGTTGGGTACACCCGCCGTCGCGCCCGGCGCCGACAGGCGCAGATTGCCGCGCCCTGCAATGAAGTGGCCAGCCAGCGTCACCGAAGTTTCGCAGGCACCCAGATTCCGCTGCCAGTTTGAAAGCGCCACATTGCCTTGGACCAGTAGCGTGCAGCTGTCTTCCGCATTGCGGATAAAGTTGGTGCCATTCCAGAACTGGGTTTCGATCGGCACCGGCAAGGCAAGCAGTTCCGACCCATGTGCGTTGGAGAGCGCCAGACGGCCAAAACGGATCAGGTTGCCCGAATCAAAGGCGATATTGGTAAACAGCGCAGGCGTGGCGGTATTGATCAAGCCGTCGTTTTCGCTGCTGTCGATGACGCTTATCGACAGATTGATCGCAGCATTGAAGGGCGCGACCGGCACGGAACGCGTAAACGCCACCCTGTCCGCCGCATTGACCGTGATCGTCCCTGTGCCGCCACCTGAGCTTGCAACCACAGGCACTCCTAACGCCAAACCCGTGTCCAGCGGTTGGGTGGCCGTATACGTTTGCGGCGCTTCAGCCAGGACAGGGGCGGGAGCAAGTTTCCACAGCGCGCCCGAATAGTTCAGTGTGGTATTGCCTGCGGCGTTTTTAGCCGTGATCGTAGCCTGCGGCAACGTGGCATAGCCAAACGGCTGCCCGACATAAGTAAACGAGCGCGCTGGTGGCCCTGGGCAATTCGTATCGTTCTCGTTGAAGGTTCTGAAACGGGGGGCGATGTCCGGCGTCAGTTCAAAATGGTCGGGAACGAAGCGTCCCACACCCAAGACCGCCGCTTGTGGGATGGTGCGCTCCAGCAGCGTGGAATCCGCGCTATCCACATCGGCGAAGGTCTGGTCTTCCAGCGTCAGGTTGAATGATCCCGCCTCGGAATACGTTGCGCTGGTGCTGGCTACCGTTCCGCTGCCGCTCCAGGCCCCGGGGGCAAGGGTGCCGTCGGTGCAGGTCGGCGTGGGGAGCGTACACGCAAGCGTCTTGATCGTCGGCAGTCCCGCGTAATTGCTGGTGATATTGCTCGAGGCATCGCGTGCCGTCGCGCGCAGGGTAAACGGCTGGCCAGCCTTATGCACCAAACCGCCGGATGCAACCATATTCGCCAGGGTCCGGGCGGTTCCGGCAGTCTGCCAGTTGGTATCCGTCACGGCCACACTCAGGCTCGCCGGACGGATGGCAAAGTTGTCGGTGGAACACCCAACGACCGTCGGTGAACCCGTGGCCGGATAGCTCATGCGAATCCGCGCATTCGGCCAGGCATTGGGTTCGCTGATGCTGGCCAGCGTCTTGCGGCCCTGATCAGCGGCGGCGAAAGTCAGCGTACCCAGGCTGCGGATCTGCGGATACGCCGCACAGCTCGTCGCGCTGGATGCGTCGACGAGTTCCAGTCTGACGTCGCCGGCAAACGCCGTCTCAACCGCTGTCCCGCCAGCATTGAGCGCAACCACATCGAGGCCGAAGGCACTGGCCGCGATTTTGGTCTTGATCACACCGGTGACGCGGCCCGCTGCCGTGGATGATTCGAAACCATTGAAACCCGATGGCACCACCACAACCGGCGCACAGCTGCGAGACGCGGTGAAGTCGCGCAAGATCACCGCATTCGTCACTTCGCTGTTGTATATCCTGATTTCATCGACCACGCCATCCGCCGAGTTGCCGGTGCCGGGATTGGTGACGAACGCGCTGCGATTGTCCCCCACGAAGAGCGTGCCAATGGCAGTGGACAAGGGTTGGGTCGTACCCCTGGGCGTGTTTTGGCCCCGGAGGGTGCCGTTGATGAATATCTGCAGGCGATTGTTGACCTCAACCGGGGTCAGCTTCCAGGTCACCGCAACGTGGACCCAGCTATTGGCGGCAAACGCATTGCCGTCCGTCCTCGCCTGAAAATTGTTGTTGGCGTTGTCCGTCAGGTTGAAACTCAAACGGCCGTTGCCGTTTTGCTTGACCAGATAAAACCAGCGATTGTTGACGACCGTGGCGTCCAGCAGTTGAACCGACTTGCTGCCACCGCCGTTCCATGCCCCGTTGCTCTTGTACCAGAAGGTAATGGTGCCGCTGCTGCCGATCTGGCTGTCGACGTCATAGCCGGTGTCGATCGCGTCGATGGTACCGGTCGAGGTATTGGATGGAATATTGCCGCCATTGCACAGTTTGCCGCCAGTCACCGTCTGCGCTGCGCCCACCGGGGATCCGCTGCTGCCCCCTCCGGTGCTGTTGATCACGCTGCCGGCCCCGCTCCAGGCGGCCTCATCAAGCCGGAATTCGGCGACCGGAACAGGAATGAAAAACCGTACAGATGAATTGGCCGGCGGCACGACAGGCGTTGACCACACATCGTAGTCGGTCGTTGTCAATTGCCAGCCAATTTGTGCACTGCCGCCGGTGGGGTGGCTGCTCGCACCAAACTGGTAGACGAATTCGTTGCTGGACTCTTCCAGAATGACTTGCAGATTGAAGCTACCCGTGCGGGCCGTGCGCCCCCATTCCGGGACGTTGACCCAGGTCACCACGAAACGGCGGTTGGGCGCGGTGCCTTCGGTCGCGTAGCTCACATAACACGTCGCTGTGGGACATACGCCGCTCGCGCCGCTCGGGCTCGGATCGAGGTCGGTGCCGTACACCCGCATGGTTCTGACCACGCTGGCATTGGGATACGGGTAAGGATAGGTCGGCGGTGGACCGACGGTCTGGGTACCATACCCGCAGAATCCATTGTTGAACTGCAAGCGGCCATTGCTCATGACCTGCACCTGCGTGTAGTTCACGCCACCATAATTGAACGTAAACCCAAGCGGGAGCTGGGCCGAAATGTCGTCATCGATCGCTGCGCCCACATAGCCCGAACTGCAGGCTGCGCCATTGGTCCATGCGACGCGCGCATGACTGGACGGGTTAATCCAGGTATGGGGCGTGGCCATGTTGGCGTAGGTCGCCGCATGCGCTGTACCTACCGCCAAAGCGCACAATAGCGCGACCGCACGCAAGCAGTCGGCCAATCGGGTCCAACCCTGACGATTGCGCCATGGATACATGAAAGACGAGCTCGCTTTTGTCATGGTCTTCATATTCCGAAGTTCGCCTGAATTTGCCGCGAAACAAAGTCCACCCCACCAACCGCGCCCGACGTGGCCGTCGACGTCACCTGATAAATCGTCACCGAGTCGGCACCATCGGTATACGGACCAAATGGAACACAACTGACATTTACCGTAAACGTGGCGAGCGTTCCTGCCGGGAAGGCCAGGATGGTGGGGACGGCCGTACACAAAGGTGCGGGATTTTGTACCACCTGCCAGGCCGCCCACTCGATGCCCGAGCGGGCAGCATGGTAAGCACGCACGCCCTGAATATCCAGTGCGCTGCTGATGTGGCTGGTGCGCGACAGCGACACCATGAAGGCCGCCAGCGCCGCTAGAATCACCAGCAGAAAAATCGCCGCTGGCAGCACAAATCCGGCAGCGTGACGCGGCAATCCCGGCCAGCCGTGGCATGCGCGCCAATTAAGCCGCACCCCGTTCATGGCTGGTTCTCCACTGGCATGTTGGTATACAGCCGCACGGTTTCGTTATCCTGGCTCAGGTTCAGCGTCATGCTGAGCAGGCCGCCGCGCTCGGTCACGCCGGGCAGGTAGATGAAATTGCAGGCACTGACCTGGCTGGCCAGCAGTGCGCTCAACGCAGGCGCTGCCGGGGGCGTGGGCTGAGCCGCGGCACGTGCATAGCCCCAAAACCGCGTCAGTGTACCGGCCACCGGATTACACGCATACGTCACCGGACCCACAACAACCTGAAAGCGGTTGCCGGGCGAGGCCAGCGGAAACAGCTTGGCCGGCGCGAGCGCGATCGTACTCACGACGCCCGCCCCCCCTGCGTAGTTGGCGAGCGTGTCGCCGGGCGTGCCAACTGCCCAGGCATCGGCCCCAAAGATGCCCAGGTTGTAGACCGCGATCTGTTCGCCCACCGCCATTGCAATGGGCGGACCCAACACGTCGAAGCCGTTGTCAGCCACCTCGAAACTCAGCGGGTCACTGCCCGCCACATCGGGATCGATCTGGGTGCGATAGCGCCCACCAGTTCGGGTGGCAAGAAACTCAAGGTAAACCACGCCGCCCACTGTCGTCACCCGCACGCTGTTGGGCAAGGCCAGTCGAACATCGCGCCCCATGCGGCGCAAGGCGGTGTCGGCGGTGTCGGTGAGGCGGGCGCGGCGGTCCTGCGCGACATAGCTTTCGATCGGCGCGCGCATGAACACGGCCACCATCGACCCCACAATGGCGGTAATCGCGATGACGATGATCATCTCGACCAGGGTGAAGCCGGCGTGCTTAGAAGGCGGGCGCATAGCGGGTGCGGTAGCCGGAAAGGACCAAATTCTGGTTATTGGGCGCATTGACGGTCACGGTCACCAGCAGGGTTTCGTTGTCGCCGGGCGTAGGGACGATTCCATTGAAATCTGGGATCGCCTGCACCTGCACGGTTGCCGTGTAGTCCCCCAGGCCGGGAACGGCGACGCCAGTGATGTCATCAATGCCCTCCATCGTGAAACCGTTGTAATCGTTGACGTTGTCGAACGGGTTGGTTGCGGAATCACGCGTTTCACCTTGAGCGACTTCCGGCCCCATGCCTTCCACGACCGTCGCACACCCGGTGGGACCGATAACAGCACTGGTCGCCGTATCGGCCTGAGCATCGTCGGGGTCGCAATAGGTATAGGGTTTTGACAGCACTTCATCCAGCAGCGATTCGGCCACCGCCATCGCCTGCTTGCGAATCGCGGGATCGACGCTCGCGCGCGCATTGAGACTGTAGACCGACACCACGCCCGTCACCGCCACCCCCACCACGACGATGAACACCAGCAGCTCGATCAGGCTGAGGCCGCGCTGCCGGATCATGGACGGGGCCTTAGTCGTGGACATAGCCGGTTTCCTGCTCGACCCACACGCTGTATGCGCCGGCGCCGTTGACCTGGATTTGCAGCGGGGCGGCGATGTTGGGACGTCCGCCGGCATCAAAGCCGAGTGCCGTCACCGGGGCGATGGTCACGCCATCCGGGGCCGTGATCGTATACGGCGTTTCACCGCCCGGCCCCGGTGCCAAGTCGGCTACCGGACACGGCATCGCAGCCACATAGCAAAGCGTGGCAGTGGTGGCTGTCAGGTGAACATAGACACGGCCAACAGGAACCGAAGCGGGATCGGGGCGCTGGGCAATCGCCAGCTTTTGCGCAAAGCGCACTGTCGCCGCCAGTTGGTCGGTAAAGCCGCGGGTATCGAAGCTGTTGGTCGCCACCAGACGTGGCATGGCCACCGCTGCAAGAATGCCAGCGATGGCCATGACGAGGATAAGTTCTATAAGGGTAAACCCCCGTTCAACCCCGCCTCTGGTTTCGCGGGTGCCGAGCATGTGTGTAGATTAGCAACCCGTCGTGGTGACGGCGCTGATAGTCGGGGCCGAGCCTACTGCTCCGGCGTTGGAGGAGGGAGTGTAAGTGAATGAGCAGTTGGTACCGGCGGCGCCGCCGGTACCCCCGGTAACAAGAATCGTCAGGGTGGAGCCGATCGCAGTGCCGCCACCGGTAGCGTTATAGCCTTCAGCCTGAAGCCCGGCCAACGGCGTCGGAAATGCTGAAGCCAACCCAGCAGCATCAACAATACTGCGGACTCCGGCAACGGCAGGGATATCTGCTGTGGGGTAACCGTTAATGATGTTGATGAGGCCGTTTTCAGTACACACCGTTCCCGCAATGGCTACTGTGTTGGTCGCGGTGCCACCGCCGCCGGGGCAGGCTACCGCATCCCCCACGCCGCCACGAACCAGCACCGTGCCGTGAATCATGCCAGCTGCTGCCTGCACAGCGCCGCGTGCGGCATTGAGCTTAGCGATGCGCGCGTCCCTCGTGATGTTGGTAAAGCGCGGCAACGCCACCGCGGCCAGAATGCCGAGGATGACGATAACGACGATCAACTCGATCATGGTGAAGCCGTGTTGTCTGGTTTTCATTTCGTTCTCTCGCAAGTTTGAATAAGGTTTGCCTGCCCGCGCCAACCGGCGGCTCATAGCCTTTATTTCGGTAAAACTCACCCAAACTTGAGGGCTGGACTGGATTTGCGGCCCAATTACTTGATGGCGGTCTTGCCCAGGTCCCACATCGGCAGGAACACGCCGAGCGCCAGCACCAGCACGACGCCGCCCATGGCGACGATCATGAGCGGTTCGATGCGGGCGGCGAGCGTCTTGATTTCGTAATCCACCTCGCGGTCGTACATCTCGGCCACTTCCTGCATCAGGTCGTCGATGCTGCCGGTTTCCTCGCCCACTGCGATCATCTGCAGCACCACGGAATTGAAAACGCCAGCCGCATTGGCGGTGCGCAGTATGGATTCGCCCCGCTCGATGCCGTTGCGCATCTGCTCGACCCGCGAAGCAACCCAGGCATTGTCGGTGACCTCTGCCACCACCGAGAGCGCCTGCGCGACCGGGATGCCGCTTTTCAGCGACAGGGCAAACGTGCGCGCAAAGCGGGCCAGCGTGCTTTTCAGCACGATGGTTCCGGTGATCGGAATCCGCAGCTTGAAGCGGTCCCAGATCAGGCGCCCGGCTTCGCTTGCGCGCCACAGCCTGAAGCCGACGACGGCCAGCACCCCGACCACAAAAATGAACCAGCCGTATTCGATGGTGAAGCGGGAGGTGCCGATGAGGATTTGCGTCATCAGCGGCAATTCGGCATTCATATTCGCGTACACCTTGGCGAAAGCCGGAATGACCCACACATTGATGACGGCGATTGCAGCCACCATGGCAATCAGTACAAACGTCGGATAGCGAAGGGCCTCCTTGATGCGCGAGCGGGTTTCGCGATCGAACTCGAGGTAGTTGAACATCTGCAGGAAGATTTCGTCGAGGCGGCCGGTCGCTTCACCCACCCGCACCATCGCCACGTAAAAGGGCGAAAAAACACTGGGATGTTGACGCATCGCGGTCGACAGGTCACGGCCGGATTCCAGCGATTCCTTGAGCGAGCGGATGACGCGCGCAAACGTGACATTGGTCGCCGACTCGATCAGGCCACCCAGCGACCGCAGGATGGGCACCCCTGCCCGCATCAGGGTATAGAGTTGGCGCGAGAACAGCTGTACGTCGATGGGTTTGACCTTGGGGGCAAACAGACTGAGTTCGACCGAATGCGTGTCGCGGCGCTCGGCCTGTTCCGTTTCCCGGATGGTGACGGGCGAAATGACGTTTTGCAGCAGGCGGCTGGCGCAATCGGCCGCACTGTCTGCCTCAAGAAAGCCCTGGACTTTGTCGCCCGCTTTGGAGCGGCCGGTATAGGCAAAGCGCGGCATCAGCTGGCTTCATCCTGCGAACTCACCCGCATCGCCTCGGCGAGCGACGTGACGCCGGAGCGCGCCACCGCAATGGCCTGGTCGCGCAGGGTGTGGCCCACCAGCGAGGCGCGAGCGGCAAGGACAAACTGGGTGGGGTCGTTGCGGGCCAGCGTTTCGGCCAGCGCGGTGTTGATTTCGAGCAGTTCATGGATGGCCTGGCGCCCGGCATAGCCGGTGCCGTGACAGCGATCGCAACCCTTGCCGGCGATAAAGCCCTCTTCGGACGCGGACGCCTGACTGGCGCGACTGAGCCAAACCTGCTCCTGCGGCGTAAGGCTGTGCGGCGCCTTGCACTGCTTGCACACCTTGCGCACCAGCCGCTGCGCCAGCACGCCCTGCACCGAGGTGGCCACCATGAAGGCCGGCACGCCCATATCGAGCAGCCGCACCGGGGTGGAGGCGGCATCGTTGGTATGCAGGGTGGACAACACGAGGTGGCCGGTCATGGCGGCCCTGAGCGCAATCTGCGCGGTTTCGGTATCGCGCATCTCGCCGACCAGAATCACGTCCGGGTCCTGGCGCAGAATCGATCGCAGCACACGGGAAAAAGTGAGATCGATCTTGTCGTTGGCCTGCACCTGGTTGACGCCGGACAGCCGGTATTCGACCGGGTCTTCGACGGTGATGATCTTGGTGCCCGGATCGTTGAGTTCTCCCAGTGCCGCGTAGAGCGTGGTGGTCTTGCCGCTGCCGGTGGGGCCGGTGACCAGCACCAGGCCATTGGGACGATGCAGGATGGCGCGAAAACGCTCCAGCATGTCGGGCGACATGCCGAGGCTGTCGATAGCAAGCTGGTTGTCGCCCTGGCTCAACAGGCGCATCACCACGGACTCGCCATATTGCGTGGGCATGGTGGACAGCCGCACATCGACCGTGTGACCGCGCACCTTGACCGCAAAGCGACCGTCCTGCGGCAGGCGCTTTTCGGATATATCCAGCCCGGACACAATTTTCAGGCGCAGGGCCAGCGCCGGCGCAATCTTGAGGTCAGCCTGCGTCTGGGGATGCAGCACGCCATCGATGCGGAAACGGATGGCCAGTTGCTTTTCCTGTGGTTCGATATGCATATCGGATGCACCCACCTGCAGCGCATCCTCGAACAGCGTTTGCAGCAGGCGCACCACCGGCGCATCGGCCTGTCCCTCGCCCAGCGCTTCCAGACCAATAATGCTGGCCTCGGTCTCACCCATGTCGCGCGCGAGTTCCTCGGTCAGACCATAGATGTCATCGGTGCGGCGATAGACCCGGTCGATGGCGGCCAACAGGTCGCCTTCGGACACCACGGCAAGCTGGATGCCGCCCTGGAACAGCCGGGACACTTCATCGTAGGCCGTCAGATCGGTGGGGTCGGCCATGCCCACGAAAATCTCGCCGTCTTTGCGTGCCAGCGGGATGGCGCGAAAGCGGCGCGCCTGCGTTTCCGGCAGCAATTGCAAAATGCTGGCATCCGGGCTGAATTTGCGCAGATCGACGAAGGGAAGCGCCAATTGCCGCGCCAATGCCTGGGCGATGTCGTTTTCACCCGCCATGCCACTTTCGACAATGACACGCCCCAGGCGGCGCCCGCTTTTCTTCTGGGCGACCAGTGCGATCTCCAGATCCGCGCTGGAAATCACCTTCTGCTGAACGAGCAAATCGCCCAGCCGGATTTTCTGGGGCGCGCGGCGCGCGGCGGTGGGGGTCGAGGGAGACTCAGTTTGCATGTTTTCGGGTAGCCGGCTTATCGGATTGTCTTATCGGTGTCTGCACATATCGGCACAGTCCGGCGCCGCCTTAAATTTATGCGCGACAGAATTTGACCCGGATCGTCGCGCCGAGCGCATCAATATCTTCAGAATCAGTTCACTTGCCCTGATGTTCGATCATTTCACCGGGCTGACTGCCGGGTCGAATTTTGCCCTGGTAAATAAAGCCTGCACCGTAACGGCGGCGGCCATCCGGCGCGGTGATCAGTTCGTTTTCGCTCCAGATCCAGACATGGCCGTCGCGGGTATCGAGAATGAACGCACGTCCGCCGCCCTTGCTCCCTTCGGCACCGGCCAGCGGCAGCGCCTGATACCGCTCGCCATCCGCCAGCACACTGCCCGACAACGCCAGCAGCCCCAACAACATCCATCCTGTTCGCATCAGGCTTCCTTTCAAGTTGATTTGAAAAGCGCGACGACTGCTGCCGCGTCCAGCACATATTCATGATTACAGATGTCATCGTGCACCCGGATCTCGCCCTGTTCGGCAATGATGGTTTCACATTCGGCCTGCCCGACACTACGCAACATGGCATAGATCTTGTCCGGATCATAGGGGCAGTAGTAACTAACGGGGCGCGGATCGTATACCCGCACGTCTTCTTCGGCGAACAGACGCTCGATCAGTTTGATCGAACCCAGCTCGAGCAATTCGTCTGCCCGCACGGTGTCGGCCAGCACCTGCACCCGGTTCCAGCCGTCGGCATCGCGCAGGGTGGCACCCGGCAGCGCCTGCAGGAACAGGCCCGCCGCCGTTTCGTGGTTGGCCGCCAGCCACAGTCGGGTCGGCGCTTGCTCTGACTGCGCAAGATAATGCTCGAATACCGCCGCAACGGTGTCTCCCTGCAACGGCACATGGCTCTGGTAAGGCTGGCTCATTCCGGCCTGGTCCAGCGTCAGGGTTAACGAGCCTTCCCCCAGCAAAGTCGGCAAATTGCCCGCCGCCACATCGGCTACTGCGCGCGCCATGCCGCGCAGCCGCAACTGCTCATCGCAATCCATGATCAGCAGCGACACCTCACCATTGCCGCGCAACTGAAAGGTGAGCCGCCCGGTTTGCTTGAGATTGCCCGAGATCAGCGTAGTGACTGCGGCAAGTTGCCCCAGCAGACCGAGAACCGGCTCGGCATATTCGCGTCCCGCTGTCATTTCCCGCCAGGCCGGCCCCAACTGTACCCAGGCACCGCGAATATCGAGTTGCTCGAACAAAAAACTGCGTACCCGGTTGGGGTGCGGATCGGCTGGGTTCATGGGTTCCGATTTCAATGGGTCAGGCTTGTTCAATTAAGTTGTACCCGCTCGCCCCAGGGCACCACGCCTTTGCCCTTGACCAGCCAGATCACCGGATAGTTGGGCGGCAGTTGCGGAAACTCGCCGGCGGCGTCGGTGAAATACACCAGCATGTTGGGGCTGCGATTTTCGTGCTCGACCCAGTCGAACACCGGGCGAAAATCGGTGCCGCCGCCGCCTTCAATATCGGTGGGCAGCTCCATGGTGTCCCACGGCTCGTATTCCCATGGCGATTTGTCAGCCACATGGTTGTCGCAAGCCAGCAGCGTAACTTTGGCGCGCACCTGGCCTTTCAGGGCATCGAGTTCAGTGACGAATTGACGCAGTTCGTCGTCGCTGATCGAGCCGCTGGTGTCGATCGCGGCGATGACTTCCAGCCCTTCGCTCGACAGACGCGGCAGCAAGGCATCGCCTTCGCGCCGCGAGGGCCGACGCCACGAATAGTCGTCGCGCTGGTTGACCGCAAAGAAGCGCGCCAGCAGCGCACGCCACGGCAGACTCGGCGCCAGCAAGCCATCGACCCAGCGCATCATCGACTGCGACAATTTGCCGGCCTGACGCGCGGCCTGAGCGGCGGCGGCGAGACGGTTTTTCCATTGTTCGGACAGCTCTTCGCGCTCGCTGGGCGACATTTCGTTGGGCTTTTGCGACGCCTGGCTGCCACTGCCCTGCTGCTGCTCCGCTTCGCTCTGCCCCTCCTTGCCCTGACCCCCCGCTTCACTGCCCTCGGAATCATCCTGACGTTCGTTTTCGTCGGGACTGCCGCCTTGCTCGTTATCGCTATCGAACAGGTGCTGGTCGAACGATTCTTCCGGGGTGTCTTCCGGAATCAGTGGATAGATTTCCTCCGCCGACAGCGTCATGAAATTCTGGTCGGCGAGAATGCCATGCAGCGGCGGCTTCAGGCCTTCCTCGATCAGCATCAGATTGACCGCATGATCGCAGGCCACGTCCCAGCGTCGTTTGACCCGATGATTGCGGCGGTGCGGATGGCCCATCGCGCAGTGCATCGCCTCGTGCGCAAGAATGAACTGCGTCTGCGCCAGCGAGAGATTGTCGACAAACCCGGGGTTGAAATAAAACGCCTTCGCATCGGTGCCCGTGGTCGTACACCACTCACCGCCGACCTTCAGCGGCAAGTGCATCACCAGCGCACCAAGAAACGGCCGCTCCATGATGAGACGGGTGCGTGCAGCGGCAAGCTTGGTCAGAATCGGTTGAAGCGTTGCGTCGGGCTGCTCAGCCATACATCAATGCTCGTACAAAACCAGGTCGGTAATGCTGTTGGCCCACTCGGCAAACGCCGGCACCGCAAACAGCGGACGACCTACGGCACGATGCAGATCGGATACCAGCATCACGCCCATTTCGCGCTGCTGAAACCGCTGCGCGTATTTGAGGATATTGCCGTACACCGCGACTGCATTACCGCTGTCGGCGGCCTGCATGGCCTTGCGCACCAGTGCTGCGGCCACGCCGTATTGCAGGTCAATGCCTTCGGGCACTTCGGCCGCTTCGCCGTTGATGATGGCATCGAGATCCGGCATCTGCGCCATGTTGTCGACAAAGGTTTTCAGTTCCAGCCCGGCCGATTGACCGACGCACGCCATCAACGAATCTGCCAGCAGTTCGGTCTTGTCGAATTTTTGCAACGCGCGATGAGCGTATTCCCACGAACGCGGGCTGGGAAAAGCAATCGGCGTGTGCGCCGGATCAAAGCTGAACAACAGGTCAGGACGGAAGCGCAGGAAAGCGATCACGCGGGTATCGATGTCTACGCTGTTCGCCCAGACGATCCAGTCGTCGAGGTTGACCTCGACTTCATAATGCGTAAAGCGGTTGGCCAGCGGTGCGGGCATGGCGTAGGTGACGCCGCGGTCGCCCTGACGGTTGCCGGCGGCAAAGATCACCCAGCCTTCTGGAACCTGATACTCACCCAGCCGACGATCGAGAATCAACTGATAGGCTGCCGCCGAAACCGTCGGCGGCGCTGAAGTGATCTCATCCAGAAACAGAATGCCGGCAGGGCCATGGCGTTCGGCATCCGGCAAGACCGAGGGAATCGACCATTCAACCAATTGACCGTTACGGAACGGAATGCCGCGCAGATCGGTGGGTTCCATCTGCGAAAGGCGAATGTCGATCAACGGCACACCATGCTGGAGGGCTATCTTGGCCACAATCTGTGACTTGCCCACGCCCGGTGGCCCCCACAACATGACGGGCGTATGGTGGCCTTCGGCAGCGCTTTCAAACTCGCGGTCGAGGATGGTTTCAATATGGGAGGGGCGCATGGACAATCAAAACAACGATGAATGAGGCCAAATGATAAACGCTCGCGAAGCCGGGTCCAAGTTTCGTCCTTGATCAAGGTGGGGGGATTTTGCTACCGTGCATTGAAACCTACCAATTGGATGCAGCATGAAATTTTGCAGTGAATGTGGCAGCACCGTGGTGCTGCGCGTGCCCGAGGGCGATCAACTGCCGCGCCATGTGTGCCCTGACTGCGGCATCATCCATTACCAGAATCCAAAAATGGTGGTTGGCTGTATTCCGGAATGGGAAGACAAGGTGTTGCTGTGCCGACGCGCCATCGAACCGAAGTATGGGCTGTGGACGCTGCCTGCAGGGTTTATGGAAAACGGCGAAACCACGCTCGAAGGCGCCGCGCGCGAGACCTGGGAAGAAGCCGGCGCACGCATCGAAATGGGCGGACTCTATACGCTCTACAACCTGCCGCACATTAATCAGGTGTATTTGATGTTCCGCGCACGGCTGCTGGATCTGGATTTTCAGCCCGGGATTGAATCACTGGAAACCCGGCTCTTTACCGAAGCCGAAATTCCCTGGGACGACATCGCATTTCGCACCGTGCGCGCGACGCTGGAGCAATACTTCAGCGACCGTCGCGCCGGTTCCTTCGACTTTCACTTCGGCGACATTCGCACCCGCTAAGGCTGATGATCCTTTAAGCGGCAACGGCAAACTGCTCCCGCCCGATCACATCCATTCCCACGCGCAGCCAGCCTTCATGGCTTTCCTGCACCTCGCCCAGCCGCAAACGATAAATCATATCGCCGTCGCGCAGCACCATTCGGGCGCCCAAGCGGTAATGGGTTGGCGGAAGCAGCAAATTGCTGACGCCCTGCTCGGGATGCGTCATCGGCAGGAACACCGCCCAGGTCTTTTCGGATACCTCGGCGGGCACTTCGGCTTCAAACGATATTTCCACCCGCTTGGGATGGCGTGACAAGCGCTGAGTGCCAATCAGATGCTGGCCATCTTCCTGACGATTCCAACGGATCGCCATTAATTGCCAGACGCTTTCTGCGGGATCCCAGCTCACCGCCACCAAACGACCATGTGGCATATCGGGTTCATCAGGAAGCGCAAAGCCCATCCCTTCGGTGCTTTCATCACGCAGCATCCAGGGCTCCAAAGCCGGACGTGTTTTCTCCGGATCGGGGCTCGCCAGTGCGGTCAAAATGTTATTCATGCCGGCAGCCACCCATACACGGCCAAAGCGGTGCGTACGCTGGCGATTTCGGCGAACCCCACCCCGTTCAACCAGACTCGCTACCTGGCGGGTCAACGCGTTTTCCGCTTCATCTGAACCCCCTTGATCAAAGGCTTTCAGGTAGGCAACCAACGCCCTCAGATCAAAGTAGCGCAAGCGCCGCCCCTGCACCCACTCATTGTCCAGCACACAGGCGCCTTCGCTCAGCGACAGATCGACCACGTGGGTATGAAAGTCGCGCTCAGGAACCAGCGTCGGCAACGGTAATGGATTGAAATCATGAACAATTTGCGCGATGGATTCTATTTCCTGCGCACGATAGCCGATCGGATGCACCAGACCCATCAGCACCACCAACGAATACTCGCGCGCACAATGCGTCGACCTGCCATCGATCAGCACTTCCTGAGTGGCAAAACCATCCCGTTCGACCAGACGATAAATCTTGTGCACACGTCTCCAGGCTGAACCCGCCGGGATGCGCGCCTGATGATAGTCCCAGCGTATCACCAGCCCCGCGTAGTGAATTGCGCGAGCGGCCATCTCGGCGGCAAAGGGTTTGAGTTCGGCGCTCGCCTTGCCGCGATAGGCCTGCTTGAGCATCAATAGCCAAGCCTCGGCCAGCAGCGTCCAGAACACCCACGACTCGCGCCACAAGGCCTGGCGTGCCAACCGAAACGCGGCCTGATTGCGCACATATTGCTCAATAATTCCCTTCTGCAAGGGCAGGCCCGCAGCTTCTATCTTCAGCAGCGATTTCATCCGGCTGAGCGTAGCTTCTTCGTTGTCCGCATTAAAGCGCTCCAGCCCTTCGACCAGGGCATGATGCGCATCGTAGTCCGAGTCGGAAGGGAGTGTTTTCAACCATTTCTCGGTCGCCTTCACCGATGCGAAAGGTGATCCCCCTGCGTTTTTTCTGCGGCGGGTGATCGTACTCAACATTTCAAACAATTCGGACATAAGAAGTATTCGTTTGTATTCAAGTACCTGCTTACCTGCAGCATTTATGCCAATTGGCTGGCGGCCAAAGCCCACTTTCAAGGCATTGGTTTTACTCGAATTTGTTTTGCAACCCGGCTCGACCGGCGTGTCGCCACATGGCCAAACCATGAAAACCTGACACTTTTTGATGAAACCGTGACAAGAGACTCGATGCTTCTGAAACTGTCTGCTCACCCGCACAAACCAAACTGAAACCGTTACAATGCGCGCCTTGGAAGCGTGGCCGAGCGGTTTAAGGCACCGGTCTTGAAAACCGGCGAGGATGTGAGTCCTCCGTGAGTTCGAATCTCACC
>Ga0180009_10004216_pt1 | contig 15977 bp, 19 predicted proteins | sample OS_PC_MetaG_FD_123537 | JGI IMG/M metagenome (GOLD analysis project Ga0180009, IMG submission 123537) | Groundwater microbial communities from the Aspo Hard Rock Laboratory (HRL) deep subsurface site, Sweden - OS_PC_MetaG | ecosystem: Environmental > Aquatic > Deep subsurface > Groundwater...
ATCATTGGTTTGTATTGGTAAGCCTCTTTCTTTTTATTCAATATCCAAAAATATATCCTTGACTCTACCCGAATATTGACATATTCCAACCTAATTTCAGTAAACAAGTTTTGAATATTTTTTTATTATTGGAGTTTTAAAAATGAATAGAAAGATTGTTTTTCCCGGCATTTTAGCAGTTATCGTTATTATAATCCTTGCCATCAGCGCCCATGCAGGAAATAAAAGCCTGATGATGGCGACCACCACCAGCACGGACAACACAGGCCTTTTAGAGTATCTTATGCCCCACTTTGAAAAACAAACCGGAATTGCCATAAAATGGACTGCCACAGGAACCGGCAAAGCATTAAAACTGGGCCAGAACTGCGATGTTGACGTTCTCCTGGTTCATGCGCCGGCAGCTGAAAAAAAATACATTGAAAGCGGATATGGAAAGGATCGAAGAGAAATCATGTATAATGATTTTGTCATTATCGGACCCCAAAGTGATCCTGCCGATGTAAAAGGCAAAAGCATATCAGATGCGTTAAGTGCAATCAAAAATAAGCAGGCCAGATTCATGAGCCGCGGCGATGATTCCGGGACCCATAAAAAAGAAAAACTGTTGTGGAAAGAAGCCGACGTTCCATTACCGGATAAAGAAAACTGGTATGTCCAGACCGGACAGGGAATGCTTGCCACCATCAATATGGCCCAGGAAAAAGAGGGGTATACCATGACCGATAGAGGCACGTACATCAAATACCAGTCCACAAAAGGCGGCAATGCCCCGTTAAAAGTTCTGGTGGAAAAAGACGGCATCCTGTTGAATCAGTATAGCGTATTGACCCTTGATCCCAATAACTGCCCCACGGCAAAACATGATCTGGCCCTTGAATTCTCCAACTGGATGGCTTCACAAACCGCCCAGGATCTGATAAAAGACTTCAGACTGCTGGGGGAAAAGCTGTTTATACCAAACGCTGAATAAAAGGATATCATGGACTTTATCGTTGCAGGTGTTGCCAAAGCCATAGCGCTTCTGACCAGCGGCGACGCTGCAACCTGGACTGCGGTCTTTGCAACATTAAAAGTATCTACCTGCTCCATGCTGCTCAGCGTTGGAGCAGGTTTGCCTTGCGGCTTTGTTCTTGGATATTTTGATTTCAAAGGCAAAAAACACATCAGAACAATCCTGGACACCCTTCTTGCACTGCCGACGGTTTTTATCGGTCTTGCGGTTTATGCCTTTATTTCACGACAGGGCCCCCTGGGGGATCTGGGACTTCTTTTCACCCTGACAGGGATTGCCATCGGCCAGACCATCCTTGCCTTTCCCATCGTAACCGCCATTACTGCCGCCACCATTGAAAACATTGATCATGACCTTAAACTGACCCTTGTCTCCCTGGGAGCCGGCAAGCGCCACATCATTGCCACCTGTCTCTGGGAAGTGAGATACGGCATACTGGCGGCAGCCGTCATGGCCTATGGCAGAGTCTTAACAGAAGTCGGCATCTCCATGATGGTGGGCGGCAATATCAAGTACCACACCCGGACCATTACAACCGCCATTGCCCTTGAAACCAACAAGGGGCTTTTTGCAGACGGTATTGCGCTGGGGCTGGTGCTGATCACCATTGCCTTTATTGTAAATCTATCCCTGTCTTTTCTAAGGAAGCAATGACAACAAAAGAACCGGCATACCATTTAAACGATATCCGTCACTATTACGGAGACACAAAAGTACTGGAGATTGATACCCTTAAAATTGAAGAAAGCTCCATAACAGGCCTTATCGGGCCAAACGGCAGTGGAAAAACCACTCTCTTAAAGCTGTTGGCCTTTGCTGTAAAACCCACACGGGGTATCATACTTTACAAGGGGCGCCCGGAAGTTCCATTTTCACCAGCCATCCGCTCAAAGGTGACCCTTTTAACCCAGAAGCCCTATCTGTTAAAACGGACGGTTTTTGAAAATGTTGCCTATGGTCTGAAAATCAGAAAAGACAAAAACCGTCTTGAAGAACGGGTGAAGAACGCCCTGTTAACTGTCGGGCTTGACTTTCAGAAATTTGCCCCAAGAAAATGGCACGAACTGTCAGGCGGAGAGGCCCAGCGGGTGGCCATGGCAGCAAGGCTTATCTTAAAGCCCGAAGTCCTGCTCCTTGATGAACCCATTGCAAGTGTTGACACGGAAAGTGCCGGACTGATCCGTGATGCGTCTTTAAAAGCCCGTGAGAACTGGGGGGCAACCCTTGTTATTGCAAGCCATGATCTGCAATGGCTGTATTCCATCAGTGACAGACAGCTTTCCATCTTTAATGGAAACATTTTCTCTACCGGCATGGAAAACATTATCACAGGGCCGTTTGAACAAGGCGATGATAAAATCGTTGTAAAAAAACTGGACGACGGACAGATCATCACTTTAACCGCCCCTGAAAAGAAAACAGGCATTGCCGTCATCAGAAAAAAAAGCATTTCAATTGATCTTGAAAAGCAGGCAGACCAAAGTTTTTTAAATCAATTGTCCGGCCAGATTGCTTCCATGCTGTTGGAAAAGAAAACCGGCCATATCATGGCAACCATTTATATCCACGATCTTTCCTTTGTTTTAAGGCTCACCCCGGGTCAAATCAGCAGCCTTGATCTGTACCCCGGCAAAAAAGTCATCCTCAAATTTCAATCAACTGATGTGGAATGGATTTAACCCCTATTCCGGGTCTGGCTTTAAAACAAGAAAAAACAATTTCCCGTATTGATTCATATGGCCGGCGGTAAAACCGGCATAATTATTGTTTCCACAGAAAAGATCTGCCCGGGAAGGTCCCCTGATGGCACCCCCTGTGTCCTGGTTCATCACAAAAAAAGAAGCCTTTTCCCACTCTTTTATAGGATTGATACGGATGGTATCCGGCAACTGGGACTGCATAAAACACAAGGCCCCTTTCGGGAAAATCCGGCTGTCCGTGGCAATGGACCGAAAGGCAGTCACTTCAACGCCAAGGCTGCCATAGGGTCCGCCCGCTTCTGTTTTAAAAAATACGAAACTCTCATTGTGGTGCAGCACTTCATCCATTCTTTGAGGGTGAAATTCAAGCCAGGTTCGAATGGCCTGCATGGACATGTTTTCTTTTAGAATCTCGTTTTTTTCTATTAAATATCGTCCGACAGACCGGTAAGCATTCCCATTGGAGCCTGCATAATGAACCCTTAACAGATCTCCATTGCCCAGATCAATTCTTCCCGAGCCCTGGATTTCAAGAAAAAACCGGTCTACCCGGCTTTTAAGCCACACAACAGGTTCTGATCGGGTATGAAAATCTTCCAGCGTATTAATCTGTCCCCGTGAAAAATAGGGCACTACCCTTTTTGTTGAATCATCAACCCTGGCAACCAGCCGTTTTTGCCCCTTGAATTGATCTGAAAACGCGGACAGATCAATTTCCACCAAATCATCAGGTCGACCGTACAAAGGATAAACAGCGTCATCATTTCGAGTCAGGCTTCCCTCATAGGTGGGTTCAAAATATCCTGTAAAAAGCACCTCGCCATCCTGATTTCCTGCAGCCGCATACACAATAAAAAACGTCTGGATAAATTCATTTAGCGCAGCTGTGGACGGCTCTTTTTCCAGAAAGGCTTTAAAGGTCTCCAAAGACCTGATCATATGGGCAGCCGTATAAATCTGTTTTCCATACTGATATTTTCTTTGAAGGGGTACTTTTTTAAAATAGGACAAACTGTGATCAATGGAGGCTGTCAACCCTTTAAAATCAAGTGTATCAATAAACAATGGATAGTGTCTAGGGGTCAGTTGTTTCAAAGAATTCAATTGGGAGGGTGTTTCTTTGCTCCCTGGATGACATCCGAAAAAAAAACAGGCTGCCGCCACAAGGGCCAGAACCCGGATACAGATCAGGGAAATCTTCTTGTGCATCTTATTCATCAGCTTGATTCTGCTTGTTAAATTCTTTGGTAAAGGTTTTTGCATAGGCTATTTCCTGCAGATTCTCCATGGTTTGAGAAGACACCTCAAGGGTTTCAAGTTTTTTAGCAGTAGACATGACCCGTGTTTCCAATGCCCCCACTGTCCTGTTATAGGTTGCCACACACTTTTCAATATCCCTTCCAAGGTGGTTGATATTGTCGGACATGCTGCAAAGCCTTGAAAAAAGCTCTATGCCGAGCGCTCTGATCTCTTGAGCATTTTCATAACTCTTTTTTTGTTTCCAGGAATAGGAAACCGCTTTTAAAAGAGCAATCAGCGTTGTAGGGGTGGCCAGGATCACCCCGTTTTCTATCCCTTTTTCAATCAGATCCGGATAAACAGTCAAAGCTGCTGAAAAAAAATTTTCCCCCGGAATGAACAACACCACAAATTCAGGGGTCGGGGTAATGAGTTCAAAATAATTTTTCGATGCCAGGTTTAAAATATGCTTTAAGACCTGGCGCCCGTGATCCTTCATCCGCTCTTGTCTTTCCTTGTCACTGGATGCCTCCAGCGCATCCAGGTAGGCCATGAGCGGCACCTTTGAATCAATGATAATCTTGCGGTTTTCCGGCAGGGTCACCACCATATCCGGGCGAATGGAGCCTTTGTGGCCCCCGGAAGACAGCTGCTCATGAAAATCGCAGTGATCGGTCATGCCGGCAAGTTCCGCCACCCGTTTTAATGTAGATTCTCCCCAGCGCCCCCTGACATGGGGAACCCGCAATGCCTTTACAAGATTTCCGGTTTCAATGTGTAAAAGATTCTGTGATCTTCCCATTTCCATGAGTTTTTCCGTGATGGTGCCATAGGCTTTTTCCCTGTCTTTTTCCATGAGATTCAAGTGGGCTTCATATTTATCAAGGGTCTTTCTCACTGGATCAACGGTTCTTAAAATCTGATCTCCCTTGATATCAAAATCCTTTCTAGCCTCTTTGACATAGGAAGAAAAATATTTATCCGCAAGTTCCAGAAACCGTTCCGTATTATCCAGCAATGCCTCATTGGAAAGGGTTTTTATTTTTTTTGAAAAAAACAGGCTCCCTGACTTTACAAGGATAAAGCAGACAAGGATCCCCAGACAGAACCCTATCCCCAGATATGCCATGTTTTCAAGGGAAATCGCGCTATTTTGCAGTATATGTTCCGCTTTTGCCCCCTGATTTGGATCGAAGATGGATATCCGATATTTTCATTGCCTTATCATAGGATTTGCACATGTCGTAGATGGTCAGGGCAGCGATAGAAACTGCGGTCAACGCTTCCATTTCCACACCGGTTTTTCCCGTCAGCGACACCTCGGCTTCAATATCAATAGCCTGATGCTTTGTATCAAAGGAAAAATCAATCCTGGCATGGGTAATATTTAACGGGTGGCACATGGGGATCAGATCCGAAGTTTTCTTTGCCGCCATTACGCCTGCAATCCGCGCCGCCTCAAGGACATTGCCTTTTTTCACCTTTGCATCCATAATCCTGTCAAGGGTATCTTTTTCCATTGAAATTTTACCAACAGCAATGGCAGTCCGCCTGGTTTCGGTCTTATCGCCCACATCCACCATCCTGACCCTGCCGTCCTTATCCAGATGCGTAAAATCCGTCATTTAATTTCCCTGTTTAAAATATTGTTTTTTGCTCGTCACCTGGGTCTTCACCTGGTTCAAGGTATCGGTCAGGGTTGAAATAACATTTTCCCGGATATTGCCTGCCACCGCCAGGAACATGACATCATCCCCCACAGCAAGCGGTTTTCCTTCATTGATATGGATCAGGATTTCAATAATTCCCGGTCTTTTTTTCTGTTCGGTAATAATCTGAACCAGCCTGTCGTGATCCACCACAATTTCAAGTCCTGTTACTTCCTCTCCTTCACGGGATGTCCCTCTGACCACACCGTTATGGCATAAAATCATTCCTGCCTTGTGGAAATCCGGATGGGCTTTGATCTGGTCCACCATTTGGGTCATATTCATGTTTTTCTCCTTTTTTCAGCAATTTTTTTTGCCTGTTCAAGATCCTGAGGCGTATTCACATTAAAAATAAACTGCATTTGAGGATCCAGCGCTTTCAATTGATCCGTGGGAATCTCCTTGACCCTGTTTTTCCTGAAAAATTTTTTAATCATAAAGATATTTTTTTCAAGATTTTTCTCAATCAAAGGAATGCAGTCTTTTGAATACACGGCTGACAAAGCCTCAAGGCCGTCATCAGTCCTGGGAATGATCACGTCATACCCGGGTTCTATCTGGTTCACAATATGTTCGATGACCGACTGGTTAACAAAAGGGGTATCACAGGCGGTTACATAGGCATGGCCATATGACGCATAGAAAAGCCCTGCATGAAGCCCGGCCAGCGCACACCGTGACGGAATAATATCCGTCACCACGGTCATGTCCCAACCGGCAAACGCTGCCGGCTCGTTCACCACGATAATGACTTCTTTGAACAGGTTTAAAAACACCCCATAGATGCTTTCAAGAATCATGGATTCCCCGATCTTTCGAAATGTCTTTTTTTCCCCGGGAAGCCTGCTGTTTTTCCCGCCCGCCAGTATCACACCTGTACAGTCAAATAACATTTACACCTATCCTGCTTGAAAAAATTTTTTTATCCTAGACTGATTATAGCAACTCAAAGTTAAAATCAAGGTGTTGCCCGCCATAAAAAAAGATGATACATCATTTACAAACACCATAAAACAAGGGAAGGCCGCTATATGAAAAAGAAAAAGACCATCCTGAACGATCAGGATTTTAAACGGATCATCACAAGAATGTCCCATGAAATCATTGAAAAACATAAGGGAACCCGGAACCTTGCCCTTGTCGGGATACAGACACGGGGGGATTTTCTGGCAAAACGGCTGGCAGACCAAATCCGGAAAATAGAAAACGTAACTCTCCCGGTGGGCAGCATGGATATCAACATGTACCGGGATGACTGGACAAAAATCAGCCACCAGCCCATCGTCCGGCCATCCAATATTCCGTTCAGTGTAGATGAAATGGACATTATCCTTGTGGATGATGTGCTGTTCACAGGGAGAACCATCAGAGCTGCCATGGATGCCTTGATGGATTTTGGCAGGCCTTCCCGCATCGAGCTTGCCATCCTGGTAGACAGGGGGCACAGGGAGCTTCCCATTCAGGCCGATTACAACGGCATTTTAATCAACACTGAACATCAGGACATGGTTAACGTTCTGGTCGCCGAACATGACCAGCAGGATAAGGTTTATATAGAACAGGATTAAAAAATGAGTACGGCTTTACATAAAAAAAACATTCCCGAACATATCAGGGTTGCCGTGGTTTCCGTCTCAACAACACGGGGACTGCCCCAGGACAAATCCGGTGCCTGGATAAAAAAACAGGTTAAAAAAGAGGGCCATGAAGTGGTGGTCCATCAAACCGTAACCGATGATATTCAGGCCATCAGGGAATTGACCGAGCATATCACACAAAAGATCAGCCCTGATGTCATCATCATGTCAGGCGGTACCGGCATCAGCCCCAAAGATGTGACCATTGAAGCCGTCAAGCCCCTGTTTGAAAAAGAACTCACGGCTTTCGGCCCGCTGTTTGCCCAGCTGAGCTTTGAAGAAATCGATTCTGCGGCCATTCTCTCCCGGGCAACCGCCGGCATCATCAAAGAGACCATCCTCTTTTGCATGCCCGGCAGTATCAAAGCCTGCAAACTGGCCTGCAATGCCCTGATCTTTCCTGAACTTGGACACCTTGTAAAACATATTAAGGAATAAAAAAATGAAAGCCGTTGACGCATTTATTGACACCTGGACCGAAACCGAATCCAAAACCAGACAGGCCTTTACAGAGATTTATAACCACCTGAAAACCCTTGATGACATCACCCTTGAATTTAATGAAAGACCCGGGGTAAGCTATTCTCTCCGCCCCCGGCACAACCGCCAGAAAAAGCGCTCTCTTTTTGCCATGGTGGATGTGATTGATGATGATCCCGGCGACAGATGGCTGTCAGTATGTTTTTACGGTGAAATGATCACCGACCCTGATGAGACAGGCGACCTTATCCCTGAAGGCCTCCTGGGTGAAGACGGTTATTGTTTTGACCTGTATGAATATGACAAGGATGAGATTCAATACTTAAAACAACGGCTTTCCCAGGCCCATGAAAATGCAGGGGAATAAGATCCGGGAAAAATACGAAAACACCTATCAGATGTGTCACAGAACAATGACCAAACAGGAATAGAATGACAAAAAAAGCTCTCATAACAGGTATAACAGGACAAGACGGTGCATACCTTGCCGAGTTCCTTCTGAATAAAGGATACCAGGTCCACGGTATTAAAAGAAGATCCTCCCTTTTCAATACCGACAGGATAGACCACCTCTACCAGGACCCCCATGAAAAAGACCGGCACTTGATCCTCCACTACGGAGACCTGACGGATTCAACCAACCTGATCAGAATACTCCAACAGGTCCAACCCGACGAGGTATACAACCTTGCCGCCCAGAGTCACGTGGCCGTGTCCTTTGAATCCCCGGAATATACAGCAGACACGGATGCCCTTGGCACACTTCGCCTGCTGGAAGGCATCCGTCTTTTGGGCCTTGAAAACAAAACCCGGTTTTATCAGGCCTCCACATCAGAACTCTTTGGCAAGGTACAACAAACCCCCCAGACCGAAACAACCCCTTTTTATCCCAGGAGCCCCTATGCCGTGGCCAAACTCTATGCTTACTGGATTACGGTCAACTACCGGGAAGCCTATAACATCTATGCCTGCAACGGCATTTTGTTCAACCACGAATCCCCCCTGCGCGGTGAAACCTTTGTCACCCGCAAGATCACCCGGGCTCTTGCCAGAATCAGCCTCGGCCTCCAGGATTGCCTGTTTCTAGGCAACCTGGATGCAAAAAGAGACTGGGGCCATGCAAAAGACTACATTAAAATGCAATGGCTCATGCTCCAGCAGGACACCCCGGAAGATTATGTCATTGCCACAGGCAAACAATATTCAGTCAGAGACTTTGTGAACATCGCTGCCAAAGAACTCAACATAGATATCCTCTGGAAGGGCAAAGGCGTGGAAGAAAAGGGATTTGACAAAAAAACCAACAAACTGATTGTTGCCGTAGATCCAAAGTATTTCAGGCCCACAGAGGTGGAAACCCTCCTGGGTGACCCGTCAAAAGCCAAGCAGAAATTAGGATGGGAACCCAAAATAACCTTCCGGGAAATGGTAACCGAAATGGTCAGCCAGGACCTTTTGGCAGCCAAAAAAGATCACCTGTGCCAGACCCACGGCTTTAACACTTTTAAATACAACGAATAATTTTGAAAAAAAACGATAAAATATTTATTGCCGGCCCCAAAGGCCTGGTAGGCTCAGCCCTGATCCGCCATCTTGAAAAAAAAGGCTATGCCCGCCTTTTGACCCCAACCCATGCAGAACTTGAACTCATGGACAGCCGGGCCGTATCTGCTTACTTTGAAAAAAACAAACCCGATTATGTGTTCCTGGCAGCGGCAAAAGTCGGCGGGATCCTGGCCAACAGCACCTATCCTGCTGATTTCATCTACCAGAACCTGATGATCCAGAACAATATCATCCACCAGTCCTATGTCCACAAGGTAAAAAGACTGCTCTTTTTAGGCTCTTCGTGCATCTATCCCAAACACTGCCCTCAGCCCATGAAAGAAGAATACCTCATGACCGGCCCCCTGGAGCCAAGCAACTCCCCCTATGCCATAGCCAAAATAGCCGGCATTGAAATGTGCTGGGCATATAACCGGCAATATGGAACAAAATTTATTCCTGTCATGCCGACAAACCTTTTTGGACCCAACGACAATTTTGACCTTGAAACATCCCATGTCCTGCCTGCCCTGATAAAAAAATTTCATGAAGCAAAAATGAATGGTTCTGAATCCGTGACTGTCTGGGGAACCGGCAAACCGACAAGAGAATTTTTACATGTGGATGATCTGGCAGATGCCTGCTGCTTTATTATGGGACAAAATTTCTCTCTTAAGGAATATCAGAACAATCCCCTGCTGAACATCGGTACGGGAAAAGATATCAGTATCAAAGACCTTGCCGAACTCATTCAATCTATCGTAGGGTTTAAAGGTAATATCATTTTTGATACGTCCAAACCTGATGGAACCCCTCTAAAAAAGCTGGATGTGTCGAAAATCAATTTTTTAAACTGGTTCTCGACAACTGCATTGAAAGACGGTATAGAAGCCACCTATACTTTTTTTAAAGAAATGCAAACATCAATTTAAGAAAGCGGACACTCATGCGTAAAGGAATCATATTAGCAGGCGGATCAGGCACACGGCTGTATCCATTGACCTACTCGGTCAGCAAACAGCTCATGCCCGTGTATGACAAGCCCATGATTTATTATCCCCTGTCCACCCTGATGCTCTCGGGCATCACGCAGATACTGATCATCACAACCCCCCATGACCTTGAAAATTTCAAGCATCTATTGGGGGATGGGTCTCAATGGGGTATTTCTATCGAATATGCCGTCCAGCCTTCTCCTGACGGGCTTGCCCAGGCATTTATCATTGGAGAAGACTTTATTAAAAATGATTCGGTCACACTGGTTTTGGGAGACAATATCTTTTATGGCGAAGGTTTATCAGACCGTCTGCAGGTGATTGCAAAAAAAGACAGCGGCGCCACCATATTCGGATATTATGTCAAAGATCCCCAGCGCTATGGCGTTGTAGGGTTTGACAACAACGGCAGCGTTACAAGCCTGGAAGAAAAACCAAAAATCCCAAAATCAAACTATGCAATTACAGGACTGTATTTCTACGACAATAATGTGATAAAAATTGCCAAACAGATGAAACCCTCAATACGGGGAGAACTTGAAATAACCGATGTCAACAACACCTATCTTTCCCAGGGCAAACTGAACGTAGAACTGTTCAGCAGGGGAACGGCATGGCTGGATACCGGGACCCATGAATCTCTCCTGGATGCCGCAACCTTTATTAAAGTTGTAGAAGATCGACAGGGGCTGAAAATTGCCTGCCCTGAAGAGATTGCCTTTAGAATGAAGCTCATCAACGCAGAACAATTGAAAAAAATTGCACAACCCATGAAGAAAAACGGTTACGGCCGATATCTATTAGACCTGTTAACCCAATACAATAAAAAATGAAATATATACCACTTAACATACCGGATATTATCCTGATGAAACCCCAGGTCTTTGGGGATCACCGGGGATTTTTCATGGAAACCTTTCGGGAAGATGACTTTAGAGCAAACGCTGCTGATGTTAACTTTGTCCAGGACAACCACAGCAAATCCACTCAAGGCATTTTGAGAGGTCTTCACTACCAGATAAAACACCCCCAGGGCAAACTGGTCCGTGTGACGTCAGGAGAGGTCTTTGATGCAGCGGTCGACATCAGAAAATCTTCCCCTTTCTTTGGAAAATGGTCAGGTGCAGTCCTTTCGGCAGAAAATAAACACATGCTCTGGATTCCGCCCGGTTTTGCCCATGGGTTTTATGTATTAAGCCATGCGGCAGAATTTACATATAAGTGCACAGACTACTGGGCGCCTGAACATGAACGATCCATTTTATGGAATGACCCTGCCATTGCAATTGACTGGCCGATCATCCCGGGATCACCCCCCATATTATCACAAAAGGATGGTGACGGATCACCTCTTAAAACCGCAGAGGTGTTTGCATGAAAGTTCTTTTACTGGGCTCAAACGGACAGCTGGGGTGGGAGCTGCAACGCACCTGTCCAGAACATGTTTTCCTGACCACCTGCGACTTTCCAAAAGTAGATTTTGGCAGTACGGACAGTATTACCCAATGCATCAACACGACCCAGCCTGACTGCATCATCAACGCAGCCGCATATACAGCTGTTGATAAAGCCGAACAGGACAAAGACCTGGCCTACAGAATCAATCACCAGGCTGTCCTTGAGATTGCAGAACTTTGCCAAAACAATAAAATTACCTTGGTTCATATCTCTACGGATTTTATTTTTAACGGCCAAAACTTCAAACCCTATAAGCCGGATGATTCACCTGATCCCAAATCCATTTACGGCAAATCAAAACTTGAAGGAGAGCAAACCGTCCGCAGAATTTTAAAAGACCGGGCATTGATTATCAGAACAGCCTGGCTTTACTCCTCCCATGGCAATAATTTTGTTAAAACCATGCTCAACCTCATGAAAGAAAAACCAGGCTTGAATGTCATAGACGAACAGATTGGAACCCCCACCTGGGCATATGGCCTGGCCCAGACCATATGGACAGCGCTTGACAAAAAAATACACGGCACCTTTCACTGGACAGATGCCGGCATTGCCTCCTGGTATGATTTTGCCGTAGCCATCCAGGAAGAAGGACTGCAAACAGGGTTGCTCGATAAATCTATCCCTGTTAATCCTGTCCCGGGCCACCAGTATCCAACCCCTGCCAAAAGACCCATGTACAGCGTCCTTGACAAAACATCCTTCTGGCAGGCCTTAGAAATCACCCCCATTCACTGGCGTGTTCAGCTCAGATCCATGTTAAAGGAACTTGAACCATGAAAAACCTCCTTGTTACAGGTGGCGCAGGATTCATCGGCACAAATTTTGTCTATTACTGGCTCAATAAATACCCTGAAGACCGACTGGTCGTTCTTGATGCGTTAACCTATGCCGGAAATAAAGAAAATTTATCAGAAGCCCAAAAAAATCCCAGGTTTAAATTTGTCCATGGCAATATCCTGGATCAACCCCTTGTTGAATCCCTCCTGGTCTTCCACAAGATTGACACCCTTGTTCATTTTGCCGCAGAATCCCATGTGGACAGATCCATCCTCGGCCCGGATGAATTTATCAATACCAATATTGTGGGAACCCATTCCCTGCTGAAAGCTGCCAAAAAAACATGGCTTGACAAAACCCCGCAAAACCACCGGTTCCACCACATCTCAACCGATGAAGTATATGGATCATTAAAACCAGATGATTCCCCCTTTACCGAAACAACCCCCTATACCCCCAACTCACCCTATGCTGCCAGCAAGGCCGCATCAGATCACCTGGTCCGGGCGTATCACAAAACCTATGGCTTGCAGGTCACCATCAGTAACTGCTCCAACAATTATGGGCCATACCAGTTTCCTGAAAAGCTTATCCCGTTAATGATCACAAATATCCTCACCGGAAAGCAAATCCCTGTCTACGGGGACGGCCGGCAGATCCGCGACTGGCTCTATGTGGATGATCACAACCTGGGCGTTGATCTGATTCTTGGAAACGGAACCCCGGGAGAAACCTACAATATCGGCGGTAACAACGAATGGGCCAACCTGGACATTGTTAATCTGGTCTGTGAGGCAATGCACAACGAATTTTTAAAAGACACTGAACTTGCAAAAAGATATCCCCATTGCCCCTCATCACACGGCAATCATCCTCAAACTCTTGTCACCCATGTCACGGACAGGAAAGGCCATGACCGCCGTTATGCCATCGACCCTGAAAAAATCACTTCAACTCTTGGATATTCTCCTGAAGAATCCTTTAAAACCGGGATTCAAAAAACCATAAACTGGTTTTTGCAACAAAAATCAGTATAGCAACATCCGACACCTGGAAATACTTGTTGCTTTTAAAATAAAATACCACATCCTTTCATTTTTTGAAAGGATGTGGTATTTTATAAACCATGAACACAATTACCAACAAAATCATTCATCACGGACTTGCCGACAGGCCTCTAACGGTTTCTCAGTTGAAAAGAATGGTAGACGGCAGTGCCCAAAGCCGATACAACCTGGTTAACCGAGCCATAAACAGCGGCGAATTAATCCGCCTTCAGCGAGGCTTGTATATACTCAATGACCGATTCCGAAATCATCCATGCCACCCATTTGTTTTGGCCCAGGCTATTGCACCTGGCAGTTATATCTCGTTTGAAACATCATTAGCACATCATGGATGGATTCCCGAGGCGGTTTTTACCACAGCCAGTGTAGTCCCTGGTAGAAAATCACGGCAATTTGAGCATGAAACAATGGGTATTTTTCATTTTTACCCCCTTGCTGTACACAAATTGTCTTTTCTGGAACTGATTAGCAGACATACCATAAACAATCAAACCATTCTGTTGGCAAAACCTTTGAGGGCATTGACAGACCTGATTTGTCACAGGAAACTGTCTTGGGAAGGGATGGATTGGCTTTCAAATGGTCTCCGAATAGAAGCTGAATCACTGGCAACCATTACCCGTAAAGATATAGAAATACTAAAATCAGCTTACAGGCACGAACGGGTAAAATCGTTTATATCTCATCTGAGCTGGGAGTTAGGCATTGATTGATCTAATTCAGGAGAAATTAACCTCTTATCAACCAGCCAATCAACTGGAAGAAACACATGCAGTCAAGGAAATTCTCCAGAATATTGCACTATATGGATTATGGCGTTCCGGCTTTTTTGAAGTAGCGGCTTTCCAGGGGGGTACAAGCCTTCGGATATTATATGGTATGAACCGGTTCTCCGAGGATCTTGATTTTATTTTAAAAACTCCCCTTCCTGGATTTGCCTGGCCTGCTTATCTTCACGGCATGACGGATTGTTTCAAGGAATTTGGACTGAATCCGGAAATATTAAACAAGAGCAGGATGGATCAAAGGATTAAAAAAGTATTGATCAAAGACAACTCCATTATTAATCAACTCAACCTTACATTTTTCAGGGAGAATCCGAAACAGACACAAAAAATAAAAATTGAAATTGACGTCACCCCGCCGGAAAATTCCGATTTTGAATACAGCTATCTGGATTTTCCCCTGGATTTCGAAGTCTGTCATCAGGATTTAAGCAGTAATTTCTCACTAAAACTTCATGCCCTGCTTTGCCGACCGTACCTGAAGGGCAGGGACTGGTATGACTTCAGCTGGTATATATCAAGGAAAGTTCAACCGAATCTTGCCCATTTGCAAGCAGCCTTATTCCAGTGGGGACCATGGGAACACCAAAAGAATAACCTGACAATCGACTGGGTGAAACATGAGCTGACGAAAAAAGTGAAAGCCATAAACTGGAAAAATGCAGCATCCGATGTCCAACGGTTTCTCAAGCCGATAGAACAGCATAGCCTGAGTCTATGGTGTGATATATTCTTTATTCACAAAACAAAAAAGCTCGGTTTGAATTAGGCGTAACCCATAAGCAACCAGACTCTGTCTAAAAACAACACCAGCATCCGGAAACAATTGGGTAATAAAATGCAATTCATGTTACAAAATATGTAACTTTTTACATACTTTGTAACATGTTTTACTTTCAGGACAGTTTTTCCCAAAAATGGAAACAAAACTGATTTAGAATTTTATCAATAATTAAGCAATTAACTACACACTTTCTATCTAAATAACTAAGGGTTTACCCTTAGAAAACCAGGTAAAATCAATAAAATTTTCAATTTTCTTCGAAACAACTTTACAAAAATCAAATCATGGCATATTTGTTGCTCTCAAAAGAAACGATCTACATTCAGGACAAAATGATATGTAATCGAAAGGGCGGAGCTATATTTGAAACAAAGGCACAAAAAATTTTTTAAGATCGCTCAAATGAGCATTGAAGTTAAGAGTGACCTGCCAATAACAGACACCACCTTTGATTCAAAATTCAAATCCTTTGAAATCAGCGCTCCCCTGGAAGAAAACATTGTTCTTTACCACCGGTTCTCCCCTGACCCTGCAAAAACAGAAATTGATCCGAAAAGCAGGATATATTTTCGACCCCCATGGGCCATTTACCAAAAAAATGAAAAATGGATCTACCAGTGGATCAATGCCGAACCGCCCCATGAAAATTACTACAGGACCGTTGTCACTGACCGGGAACACTCTTTTCTGGATATATATAATGATAAGGCCATGGAAAAAAAATTCCTGGAAGGCGGACTGACAAGCCTTACCATGTTCCCCACAGACCAGATCCTTGTGGGA
>Ga0180009_10004217_pt1 | contig 15974 bp, 16 predicted proteins | sample OS_PC_MetaG_FD_123537 | JGI IMG/M metagenome (GOLD analysis project Ga0180009, IMG submission 123537) | Groundwater microbial communities from the Aspo Hard Rock Laboratory (HRL) deep subsurface site, Sweden - OS_PC_MetaG | ecosystem: Environmental > Aquatic > Deep subsurface > Groundwater...
AAAACTTATGCCCCTTGTAATGGCAAAACAAGGAGAACGACTAATAATTCAAGAGCTTACAGGTGGATCAACTGCACGTATGCGTTTATTAAGCATAGGGCTGAGAATTGGAGATGAGATCGATGTCATTACCAACAGCGGACAGGGACAGATGGTTATAGCTTTAGATTGCAACCGTTATGCTATCGGACACGGACTGGCGCAGAAGATAATTGTTCAGGCTATTAAAGTATTAAGCTAATTATACGTCTCGGAAATTCTACAACTTATTGAAAGCAAAGGAGAGTTTCGAGGCCTCGATTTTTTGCATCGCGCATGGAATGATGGAATGATGGGATGATGATGCTAAAAAAAGTTTTTCATTTATTGACTTCCTTGTCAAGTGGATCTTTGCCAACAAACCACTGTCACATCTCCCCAGAACCCATCATTCCAATATTCCAATATTCCAATTGTGAGCGAAGCGAACTAACTTGGGAGACTTCACAATGCTGTTAAGCGAACTGAAAGAGGGGCAAACCGGAATAATTGTCCGTGTAGGAGGGAATGGAGCCTTACGCAGAAGGGTACTTGAAATGGGACTAACCAAGGGGTCGGAAATTTACGTAGAAAAATATGCGCCCATGAAAGATCCGCTTGAATTGATTATAAAGGGTTATCATATATCTCTTCGGGTTGAAGAAGCTGCAAACATAACCGTCGATAAATTATAGAGACCTTTGATGCATAAAAAGAGCTTTACAATAGCCCTTGCAGGCAACCCGAATTCAGGCAAAACAACGATATTCAATAATATTACCGGGACAAGGCAAAAGGTAGGAAACTGGCCGGGTGTTACAGTTGAAAAAAAGGAAGGGGCTGTAAGTAAATATGGATATGATCTTAAAATTATCGACCTTCCCGGAACTTACAGCTTAACCCCTTTTTCTATTGAAGAAATAGTCGCCCGCGATTTCGTCCTTGATGAATCACCTGATGTTGTTATCGATATAATTGACGCATCCAACCTTGAACGCAGCCTTTACCTGGCTACGCAGTTAAGAGAACTTGACTGCAAGGTTTTATTTGCTTTGAATATGGCTGACGTTGCATTTTCACGGGGAACCAAAATTGATGCCGAAAAGATGTCTGAGCTTCTAAATGTCCCGGTAGTCTTCACAATAGGAAACAAAAATAAAGGCATTGATAGTTTACTGAAAACGGCCATTGAACTGGCTGAGTCAAAATCAAAGATCTCCCAAAAACGCAAGGTCAAATACAGCAAGGATATTGAAGACTCTATCTCAAAACTTCAAAGCTTCATCGAAGAACGCTTAGAACAAAATTTTCCTTATAATATACGATGGACGGCTATAAAGCTTCTCGAAAACGACAAAATCGTTAGAGAACGCATTCGTCAAAAAACCGGAAATAAAAGCCTGGAAATTCTTCGGGAAGTCGAGACGCATCGCAAGCATCTTTTGGACCGTTTTGATGACGATCCTGAAATAGTAATGACAGATGAGCGATATGGATTTATAGCCGGAATCATAAAGGAAGTTGTAACAACTTCAAAAAAACGGCGCATAGATACTTCAAGAAACGTTGACCTCCTCCTTACGAACAGATTTGTCGGGCTCCCTATCTTTATACTCTTTATATGGATTATGTTCCAGACGACTTTTGCTGTTGGATCCTATCCAATGGAATGGTTGGACAACGGAGTTAACTGGTTATCGACAATATTAGAAACCTCTCTTCCTGATAGTCTTTTTAAAGATCTTCTCTTAAACGGAATAATAGCAGGTGTTGGAAGCGTTATAATTTTTCTTCCCAACATTCTGATACTTTTCCTTTTCATCGCTATTTTCGAAGATACTGGTTATATGTCAAGAGCGGCTTTTCTAATGGATAAGATAATGCATCTTATAGGGCTGCATGGTAAATCTTTTATACCCATGCTCATGGGGTTCGGCTGCAATGTTCCGGCTATAATGGCAACCCGTATCCTTGAAAGCAATAAAGACAGAATCCTTACCATACTGATTACTCCATTTATGTCCTGTTCGGCCAAACTGCCAATATATATTCTGCTTGCCGGCACCTTTTTCAGCGCCAGAGCTGGAACTGTAATTTTTTCAATATATATTATCGGCATCATCCTCTCAATTATAACCGGACGTTTATTCCGGTCTACACTTTTCAAAGGCGCTGACGCTCCATTTGTGATGGAGCTGCCCCCTTACAGGGTTCCAATGATAAAAAGCCTTATTATCCATATGTGGGACAGGAGCAAGATGTTCCTGAAAAAAATGGGGGGTATTATTCTTGTCGGCTCGGTTATTGTGTGGATGCTCACAGCTTTTCCACGCAATATAAACTATTCAATGGATTACAATGAAGAAATAAATAAGATCGATGCGTCTTTTACGGAAAAACAAAAAAAAGCCGCAATTACAAAACTTATAAGGGCTAAACAAGCTGAAAAGGCTGAAAAATCTTTCATGGGCCGTATTGGAAAAACCATAGCCCCTGTATTTGCTCCCATTGGTATAGACTGGCGTGGCAGCGTGGCGCTTCTTACCGGTTTTGTTGCAAAAGAAATCGTAGTAAGCACATTCGGAATACTCTATGCTACCGAAGAAACAGATGAACCTGATGCTCTCAAGAATGCGCTTTTATCTTCTGAAATGACGTCTCTTTCCGCACTTTCATTAATGGTCTTTGTGTTGTTATATCTTCCTTGTGTCGCAACAATAGCAACAATACGCCGGGAAACCGGTTCCCTGAAATGGACTTTGTTCAGCGTGGGCTACAGCACTTCTATAGCCTGGGCGGCAGCCTTTTGTGTCTATCAGGGCGGAAAGATTTTAGGTTTTACGTAAGTTGAGCGATTTTTTGGGGAAGAGATGTGCTGAGATCTTGATGCATAAGGGTTTGCGAAAACCGCAGGCATACCCGTGGATATATCGAGGATTTTCGCGAATCCTTGATGCGCAAGAGGTCAGTGCAGATCGAGCCAAAAATCGATCAATTGAGGTTAAAGTTGATGGAAAAAATATTTGCCATAGGGGACATACATGGATGTTTTGATAAGCTGTGTGAACTTATGGCTAAAATCAATATAAATCGAGATAATGATACCCTTTTATTCCTTGGAGATTATATTGACAGAGGTCCCAGTTCTTTTGATGTTGTTGAATATCTGATTGATTTAAAAAAGCATTTTCAAAAAATTGTATTTTTAAAGGGCAACCACGAAGAGATGCTGGAAAAATATCTTTCAGGAAAAGACAGTCTTACCTATCTGATAAATGGAGGACAGTTGACTTTGGAAAGCTACATGAAAAGAAGCCGGTCGAACAGTTCCCCCCTGATACCTCAAGAACACCTTGATTTTTTTGAATCACTCTCGCTTTATTATGAGAGCGATAATTATATATTTGTGCATGCAGGACTCAGAGAAAATATTCCGCTTGAAATGCAGAATCCTGCAGATTTTCTCTGGATACGCGAAGATTTCGTAAACTCGGATTTTGATTTTGGGAAACGAGTTGTTTTTGGGCATACACCGTACGTGGAACCATTGGTAGAGCCCAACAAAATAGGAATTGATACTGGAGCGGTTTACGGCAACGAACTAACCTGTGTTGAATTGCCTGCACTTTTATTTTATAGTGTATAATTTGAACCGTGAACCGTGAACCGTGAACCAAAAGAGGACAGACATGCCGCAAAACATGCTGAAAAATATTAAATGGCTTGGACATTCCGGATTCGCAATAAATGCGCATGACAAAATAATTGTCATCGATCCATTTCAGATAAAGGAAATCGTGCCGGCAGACATAATCCTGATTACTCATTCTCACTATGATCATTGTTCAATTGAAGATATTGATAAAATAAAAAAACCAGAGACCGTAATCGTTACTGAAGCGGAATCAGCCAAAAAACTTTCCGGCAATGTCAGAGTTGTAAAACCAGGAGATAAAATAACTGTTTCCGGAGTTCAAATTAAAGCAGTCGAAGCTTACAATACCAACAAGGCGTTTCATCCAAAAACCAATGGATGGTTAGGCTTCATTCTAACAGTTGATGGAATCCGGATTTATCATGCCGGAGATACAGACCTTATCCCTGAAATGGACAAATTTGAAACTGATATAGCCTTGCTGCCTGTTTCAGGCACTTATGTGATGACCGCTGAAGAGGCTGTCGAGGCAGTAAAGCGCCTGAAGCCTGAGATTGCAATCCCCATGCATTTTGATTCAATTGTTGGATCAAAAGAAGATGCAGTTAAATTTAAAAAACACCTTGAAGGAATATGCGAAGTAGAGCTTCTATCCTGATTAAAGCTTGTTCTATCGCTTCTATTTCAATAGCCCTGAGCATTATTTTCAGTAGTATTGCCTTTGCAGAACGCCTGACAATTATATCTTCTATAGCCAACATACGCTCCGGGCCTGGAAACGCGCATGACATCCTGTGGAAGGTTGGAAAATATCATCCAATTCTTGTTCTGAAAAAGTCCGGTAACTGGTATCATTTTCAAGATTTTGAGGGAGATAAAGGGTGGATTCACAAGTCTCTTGTCAGTAACATACCGTCAGTTATTACAAATAATGAAAAATGTAACGTCCGATCAGGCCCAGACACAAAATTTGAAATTTTATTCACCATCAAGGAAGGAATTCCATTTAAAATTTTAAAGCGCAAAGGCAACTGGATTTATGTTCAGCATGCTGATGGAGATACGGGCTGGATTCACAAATCTTTAGTCTGGTAAATTGATAGCAATTTAGCGTTTTGAAAAAAAATCTGACAGGATAACAGGCCTGCCCTGGCGCTATCCGATTTAATTTAGATATTAAGCCCGCCCTGGTGCTATGCAACACCATGACTGGCCAACTGTATTTCCTGTTGGAACCGGAAAATTAGCTCACTTAAGTCTATATACCGGTCTGGGCCAGGGTTTACTCTGGTATTATACTCCTGAATCAGCTCGTTTAAGCCAATGTGTTCGGTCTGGGCCAGGGATAAACAAGATTTTATTTTAAGTTTAAGTGCACAAACAAAACCAACTCTCATTGTAGCTATCCAGTAAATCATAAAATATAATTACAACATGAAGAAGATGTGTATCAATGTATAAGGATTTAGATTTGGATTAACAGGAAAAGTTTAGATAATTTAAATCCTGAATATCTTGTAAATCCTGTCCAAAAAAAATAATAAAGGAGGAATTGTGGCGAAAAAACGAGTAACCCGGTCACGAAAAAGAGAGTTAGAAGAGCCTGATAAATTTATTTCCTTAACCACAAAAATCGTCGTATTTCTGGCAAAATATAAAACTTTTTTATTATCAGTGGCTATCGCGATTATGCTTATAATAGTCGCTATTTCTTCTTTTTATTATTATTCAGACAGAGCTGAAAGTAAAGCTTCCGTTATGCTTGCAAACAGTTTGGCCAAATATGAAAAAATTAAAACCGAGCAAGGAGCTGTAAAAGCATACCAGGAAGTATCAGACGATTTTATTCAGATTGTTGAAAACAACTGGGGCAAAGATAGTGCAAAGCTGGCAACTGTTATGTATGCAAATATCTGTTACAATGCCGGTGAGTTTGACAGGGCGACGGAATTATATAATAAAGCCCTTTCCGGCTTTGAAAATAATCCATTTGTTAAAAACCTCATATTTAACGGTATTGCATACTCACGCGAAGGAAAAAAAGATTACACCGCTGCTGTAGAATATTTTAATAAAATTTTATCCGGACCTGATGATAAAATTAAAGACGAAACCCTTTTTAATTTAGGACGGCTTTATGCTGTGATGGGAAACAAAGACAAAAGCGTTGAGGCTTTTAATAAAATTATTTCTGACTATAAAGATTCCAGCTACACAGATTTAGCTGAAGAAAAAATATTCCACAGCCTTTAATTTTGATGAATTCGTAAAAAGACCAAAAATCATCTTAACCGTCATTCCAGCGAAAGCTGGAATCCAGTCTTTTCAAGTGGTTACAGATCATCTGGACTCCGGTTTTCACCGGAGTGACGACTTTTTTACGAAGCCGTCGTTGTTATTTATAAAATGGAAGATCCGAAAGAATGGTCGTTATATCTTCATCTAAAAAGTTAATTCCAGCCCCGATAAAAAAAGATTCATTACCCTCATCGCTTATAAAATCATCAAAGCCCGAGGTTATATATAAATGCTTAAATGGTGTAAAATCTGCTTTGAATTTCAAGTGAGCGTTGCTGTCTGAATCAAAATCAAAGGCTTCCATTGAGAGGGTCAGGCGATCTTTTAAAAGATAGTAATCAAATGCGAAACCGCCTGTAGATTCAAAAATTCCACCGCGCAAGCCAAGGTCATAGTAACGCTTGGCAATTTGGGCTGAAAATTTAATTTCATTTTTTTCCTTCTTTTCAATATGTTCTGTCGTGGTTACTCCGTTTGTAGTCGTTGTAATATCGGTTACGGATTCGACTCCACCCGGGTCATCAACAACCTGAAGCAAATAATACTTGTCCTCCCTTGGTTGAATACGAAGACTAAGGTAGGATTTAACATCATTGCTGTCAAAAAGATATTCTCCCCTGTAATCCAGATATGTTCTGAAAGATTCCTGTTTTTGCATATAATCATTTATGCTGGTAAGGGTTGAATTTAGAGTTTCTACAGTTTCTTCATCATTAAGAAGCTTCCCTATTGATCCTTCTCCCCTGTTTATCTTTTCAGTTATTTCTTTAAGTGACGCAAGAGTCCCGTTTAACTTTTCGACCGTATCTTCTTCGTTGATTAATTTTCCTATGCTGCCCTCACCTTTTTTAATCTTTGAGGAAATTTCATTTATTGTTGCCGAGAACTCTGAAAGATTTGCTATTATTTTTACAAGTTCTTCGTTGTTTTCCTGCACGGTTCTGTTCAGAGTTTCAGCCACAGCCTGCATAGAATCCACTATTGAACGAAGTGAGGCTTCGCCTTTTTCACCTCCCATTACATTCGCAAACGAACGTGTCAGCTTGCTGATATTTTCTGCCACCTCTCCGAGAACATTCATCAGGCTCTCCAAATCTGTTGCAGTGGTAGTGCTGACAATGCGCCCACCCGGTTCAATCAAGGGAGCTGCCGAAGAGCCCTGAACCAGCACAATATATTTATCACCAAGCATTCCCCTGCTTCTGATTGAAGCTTTAACGTCTTTTCTAAGTTTAACACTGGAATCTATTCGAAGAATTACCAGCGCCTTTCCGTCTTCAAGTAAAATTTTGCGGACCCTGCCTACTTCAACACCCGCAATCTCAACCGAAACATCTTCTTCAAGGCCGGATGCGGAATCAAAATATACCTTAACTTCATATCCCTTATCCATTTTAAAACCAAGCTTACCCAGCCTCATGGACATGTATCCAAGAATTATCATTCCAATTACAACAAAAACACCGACTTTTGCTTCTATGCTTAAATTTGACAAAGAAAATCCCCTAATCCCTTAATGGTCTCGTAAAAAGTCCAAAAATACCGTTTTCCGTCATTCCGGCGAAAGCCGGAATCCAGTCTTTTCAAGCAGTTGCAGACCACCTGCCCGCCATCGCTTTTGCCCAAAGGCGGCTGTTGCCGCTGCTCAAGACGTCCGCTCAGGCGAGGCGGGCGGGTCTGGACTCCGGTTTTCACCGGAGTGACGACTTTTTACGAATTCATCAATCCCTTAAATCCTTAATAAACCGTCTAACAAAAGAATTGTTTGATGAACGTATTTCATCCGGTGTCCCAACAGCAACAATTTTACCCTGATATAACATGGCTACCTTATGTGCAATCGTAAAGGTAGATTCAATGTCATGACTAATAACAACAAAAGTCGCCTTTGTCCTCTCCTGTGTCGCTACAATAAGTTTGTCAATACTTTCGCGCATTATAGGATCAAGACCTGTTGTGGGCTCATCAAATAGCACGATTTTTGGATCCAGCGCAATAGCCCTTGCAAGTCCAGCTCGCTTGCGCATACCTCCTGATAGTTCTGAAGGCATCTTATGTGTCACATTTTCCAATCCAACAAGATTTAACTTATCATCAACTATTTTATTTATCTCTTTTCTTGATAATCGTTTATGTTCGTTGAGTGGAAAAGCTACATTTTCACCTACCGTCATCGAGTCGAATAAAGCTGCATCCTGAAAAAGCATACCAAATTTTTTTCGTACTTCATTAAGCTTTTTGTCATTTAGATTTGTAATGTCAATTCCGTCAATGATAATCTGCCCTGAATCAGGCCTTATAAGACCTATAATATGCTTTAAGAGGACGCTTTTGCCTCCTCCGCTCTGACCAATAATAACGGTAATCTTTCCAGGATCTATATTAAGATCAAGATCGTCCAGAACTTTTTGGCTGTTAAAAGATTTGCTTATCTTTATTATTTCAATCATCAGAACATAACTGCTGTCAGAAAATAATCACTAATAAAAATCAATACCGATGACAAGACCACCGACTGTGTTGTTGCTCTTCCAACTCCTTCAGCACCGCCGATTGTAGATATTCCCTTGTAACAACCTATAAGAGAAAGAATTAATCCAAAAAACGCAGCCTTTATAAGCCCATTGAAAATATCCTCAAGATCAACGATGTCAATTATTTTGGCTATGAAAATTCCTGAATTGATTTTTAGAAGGTTAACACCAACAAAATAGCCGCCCACAATACCGACAAAATCAGATATAATTGTTAAAACGGGAAGCATTAATATTGCGGCAATTATACGAGGCATAACCAGATATTGGATGGGATTGACTGACATCGTATTTAACGCATCAATCTGCTCTGTAACTTTCATGGTGCCAAGCTCAGCCGCCATCGCTGAACCTACACGCCCCGTGACCATTAGAGCAGTAAAAACCGGCCCAAGTTCGCGCGTCATTGATAAAGCTACGGTTGAGCCCACCAGGCTTTCACCCCCGAACATTCTAAAACCATGATAGGTCTGAAGAGCAAGAACCATGCCCGTAAAAGCACCTGTGATCATAACAACGATAACGGAATTGACTCCAACAAATTCCATTTGCTTGAAAATTACTCTAATGCGAAACGGCGGACGGAACATCCATGATATGGTTGACAGCAGAAGGAGCATAATTCTGCCGCATTCTTCAACAAAGAATACAAGCGGTCTTCCTGCAAATTCAAGAAATCGTATCATCGGCTTTTCTTCAACTATTGAATTTAGTTCGCTTCGCTCAGAATTAGTCGAGTGGTCGAGTGGGAAAGTGGTCAAGTGGTTCAATACTCTTTACAACTCGAGGACCCCGCCTGCCAACGCCTGGTTTGCCGGGTAATTGTAACGGCGGCACAAATGGCAATGGCGGGCAGGTTGACTAAAGTCGTAGGAATTCCGAGACGTAAAATTAAATTATTGCAAACATAAGGAAATTAACCATTAAAGTCAAGGTAAAGCTTTATTTTCATTGATAGTATTCTTGGGCTTCAGCCGGTATTTCTCAATGCCGCTCACAAAAAACCTTCTGCAAAGCCGTCAAAATTGATAAATATAATACCATATATGGTTGTTGAATAATCAGAAGCACAACTTAATGTAGTTATGCATAATTATACATAATTAACTTGACTTAATAATATAATGCAATTAATATTTTGGGAAAATTTAAATTTAATTATTAAAAAGTAAGGTTTTTATGGGCGGTAATTCTTTAAAAAAAATTAGAGAATCTCTTATGATGAGCAAGGCCGAACTTGCAAGAGAAGCAAAAGTTTCACCTATCACTATTGCTCGAATAGAAAACAATATGCTGTGCCGCATGGAAACCAAAAGAAAGATTCTTTTGGCCCTGGGATTTAAACTTTCGGATAAAAACAAGATATTTGGCGATTAAGGGTTTATCAAATGATATTTCGAAAATCTCCCGGCTTGGTCGGCCTTGATATTGGCTCCAGCGCTTTAAAAGCCGGAGAAATTACGGCAACAAAAAAGGGGTTTGCCCTGAAGAATTTCGGAATGATAAGCATTGCCCAGGGAGCAATTGAAGAAGGCAATATAAATGATCCGGAAAATGTTGCCGACTCAATTCGTCAACTATTTAAGGCGAATAACATAAAAGAAAAAGATGTTGCCATATCGATCGGCGGTTATTCAGTTATTGTCAAAAAAATAGACTTGCAAACCGTAACTGAAGAACAACTTCAAAAAACCATCCATTTGGAAGCAGAGCAATATATCCCTTTCGACATCAGCGAGGTTAATATAGATTATCAAATCCTGGGAGAAAGGGAAGCTGACTCAAATCAAATGAGCGTTATGCTCGTTGCAGCAAAAAAGGAAATGATTAATGAATATATCAATCTTGTTCAAATAGCCGGACTTAACCCATGCATAATCGATGTTGATGCCTTTGCCCTGCAAAATATTTTCGAGGTCAATTATGACTTATTTGATGAAAATGTAGTGCTGATAGATATAGGCGCAAACAAAACATCATTGAACATACTGAAAGGCTATTCTTCTGTATTCATGAGAGATGTTTCGCTGGGATGCAGCCAGATAAATCAAAAGATAATCTCTATTGTAGACTGTTCTTTTATAGAAGCTGAACAGCTTAAGCTTAGTAAACAGACGGACAAAATATCTCCTGATGATCTAAAACAAACTGTTTCATCTGTGGTTTCTGAATGGAGTATCGAAATAAGACGCGCACTTGACTTTTATTATTCGGCAAACCCCGATGAGCAGATAAAAAGTATTGTGCTCAGCGGCGGCGGCGCTCATATTAAGGAATTCCGTCAACTTCTGGCTGCTGAAACATCATCGAAGGTAGAAACTATCAACCCTTTCAAAAAGTTAGATGTTTCTGCACGTTTTGATCCTTCACACCTTGCGCAGATAGCCCCTCAAGCAGCTATCTGCATGGGGCTTGCTTTAAGAAGAGTTGCTGACAAATGATAAAAGTTAATTTGCTGCCTTTTCGGGCCGCGCGTAAAAAAGAAAACATACGTCGACAAGTCTCAATATTTTTTCTGTTAACTATATTTGTCGCTCTTTGTATGTATTATTACAATATATCTTTGAATAATAAGATTAACGACTATAATGTTAAAATAGAAAACATTAAAAATGAGGTGGCCAAATACAACAAGATAACTAAAGAAGTAGAGGATATCAAAAACAGACTTGACGTCCTCAATAAAAAAACAGGTGTAATAAAAAATCTTGAGCTTAATCGCAAAGAGCCTGTCCGCCTTCTTGACATAATGACATCTATGGTAATTCCAAAGCAAATGTGGTTTACTAATCTTGAAGCAAAAGAAGAAGTAGTCACAATTAAAGGGTTTGCTCTTGATAATAAAACTGTTGCTGATTTTATGACCCGCTTAGAAGAGTCAAAGCTTTTCGACAGCGTAAATTTAATGACCCTGAAACAACAAAGCTATAATAAGAATATAAATCTTAAAGGATTTGTAATTTCCTGTAATAAAACACCCCATGATAACGCCGGCACTGACAAGGCAACTAAACAATGAAGAAATTCGACATTTCTTTAAAAGCTATTGAACCCTTATTTGAAAAGGTTGGAAACATATCAAAAGTTCACAGAATCCTGATATGTGTTTCGACTTTCATCGTAATTACAGGGTTGTTTGTTTATTTTTTATATATTCCAAAATTTGAAAAGCTTAACCAGTTAAATTCAGATTACAAGAATCTTGAAAAAATGCTTGCTTCTGCCAAAAAAAAGGCGGCTCAGGTTAACAAATATAGAGAAGAAATGAAAATGGCCGAAGCTCAATACAAAATCGCCATGAAAGCGTTGCCCGACAAAAAAGAAATTCCTTCTTTGCTAACCAGCATTAGCGAATCCGGCAGGGAAGCCGGCCTGGAATTCCTGCTATTTCAACCTGAGTCGGAAATTAATAAAGATTTTTATGCTGAAATTCCAGTTTCAATTAAAGTTGCCGGCAATTATCACAATGTTGGACTCTTCTTTGATAAAGTTTCAAGGTTATCCAGGATAGTAAATATAAAAGATATTGTAATGGAGACGTCCAAGGAAGGGAACATGCTCAACACCTCCTGTACGGCTGTAACTTACAGATTTGTAGAGGTTGAAGAAAAAGAAAAGGATACTGTCTCAAAGACAGCAAAGAAGTAAAGTGATGGTTCAGCCACTAAGGCCTGTAAATAGTCGAGTAGTCGAGTAGTCGAGTAGTTAACCACTCGACCATTTTCCCACTCGACTACTCGACCAATATCAAAATGAAAAAGCCGATGCGTAAATATATTATCAAAATATTAGCCATAACCTGCATAACATGTCTTTTCTTATGTTGTGGCTGCAATGATCAAGCAGCAAAGCAGCAAAAAGCAACGGTTATCAGCAAAAAGATTGTAATGCCGAAAAAGGACCAAAAAATTGAACCCTCAAAGCCTGAAATAAAAGAACCCGAAATAAAAGAACAAGACTTAAAACCAAAAACCGATAAAATAAATACGGTTCCTGATCAAAAGATTGAATTGTCAGAAACATCTGACGCCTATTCTTATAAGGTTGAGGGGAAAATAGATCCATTTGCCTCAATTTTCAGAGATGTGGCTTCTGAGTTTGCCGATCAAGGTGATGGAAAAAAGGAAAGCCTCATTCCGCTCACCCCTATTGAAAAGGTTGACCTGAGTCAGTTGAAGCTTGTGGGAATAATCAGCGCGCCAAGCGGAAACAAAGCGCTTGTAGAAGATGCGTCCGGCAAAGGGTTTGTAATAAAAAAAGGCACCCGCATAGGCATCAATTCGGGCAGGGTAGTAGAAATATTAAAAACCCTTGTGGTTGTAGAAGAAGAAACCGAAAACATATTAGGCAAAACAAGCCTTGTTAAAAGAGAACTTAAACTTCAGAAGCCTCCTGGAGAAGAATAATTATGAGTTACGGAAATTATAAATCGTCAAAAATCAGGGTGACAGCCATTTTCCTGGTAATTTTAATAGCTGTATTCACAGGATGTGCTCAAAATATGGCTGCAAAAAAAGATATGGAACTTTCTTCTGAACCAAAGCTTATAACTGAAATAAGCACCTCTGAGGATTCAGAATCATTTAATGTATTGGTTAAAGGGAATCGCATGTTGACATACATGTCTGTTAAACAACTCTTTCCCTTAGCTGTGCTGCTTTACTTTCCTGAAACAGCGCTTGATAATATCAATACAAATATTTCGCCGGAAAGCGAAATCGTCGGCCCAATAACAGCTTCCGAACTAACTGAAAAAGGTCATAAATCCAGGATCGAAATATTATTAAAAAAAGATGTGCCATATAAAGCAGATAGTGAAGGAACCGGTCTTAAAATATCATTTTCCAAGCCATCTAAAGCTTTATCTTCCCCAATTTTATCTTCCTCTGGGCCTGTAGAAAAACCAGTAGAAAAAGCTGTTGTTGAAAGCAAAAAACAAATCTCGGCAATAAATACTAAAACGATCTCAAAAGACAAAAAGCCTGCATGGGTTAATCGTATTGATTTTTCTAGCGAAGAAGCCGGAAAATCAACCATCATTATTGGAACAACCGGGCCTGTTGAATACAGAATAAAAAAAGCCTCACCTCAGTTGTTACAACTAAAACTGCTAAATACCAGACTGCCGGACTACCGTAAGTTTCCGCTGATTACTACCCGTTTTGAAAGCGCAGTAGATAGAATTATACCTGTTCAGACACCTGCCATGAAAAATGTTTCTATGTTCACAATCGAGCTGCGGGAGTCTGTACCCTATTTTATCGAACAGGCTGGGGATCTTTTATCGCTACACTTTGAAGCATCGTCAATATCACCCAGACCATTAGAGGATGCTAAACTTCCTGCCTGGAAAAAAATTCTTACCCAAACTGTAACTAAAGAAGAACTTGATATTGATGAAGAAACCCCTGAGGGTATGGTTGCTGAAAAATATACAGGCGAAAAAATAGCCCTGGATTTTTATGAAACCGATATTAAAAATGTTTTTCGAATATTAAAAGAAGTAAGTGGAAAAAACTTTGCAATTGACAAGGATGTTGCAGGCAAAGTTACTCTGACTTTAGATAAACCCGTGCCATGGGATCAGGTGCTCGATCTGGTCCTTAAAATGAACCAGCTCGGCCAGATTTTTGAGGGAGATATAATAAGAATCGCCACTGCAGAAACACTTAAAAAAGAAGAGGAGTTCAAAAGAGATAAAGTAGCCTTAGAACCACTCACTACAGCATATATTTCAGTTAACTATGCTGCCGCTCAACAAGACATACTGCCGAAAATTGAAGCGATATTAACGGAAAATCGAGGCAGCGTCAGCGCTGATCAGCGTACCAACATTATTATTATGACAGACTTGGAGGCTAAGATAGAGAAAGCCAGGGAGATTGTCAACAGCCTGGACATTCCCACCCGTCAGGTCATGATAGAAGCGCGGATTGTTGAAGCAACCGTTGATTTTGCCAGAGAGCTGGGTGTCAAATGGGGTGGACGTTATTCCGATACCCGCACCCATGAGGGTGGCGGAGTCACCACGACTGAAAGGGCTTTCGGGGCATACGCTGGCGGCGACTATGGTGACACTCCTAACTATGCGGTTAATCTGCCCGGTGCCAACCTTTTTACTGCTGCCAAAGGAGCCGGACTTGGATTTACGTTTGGCAGAATCGGCGGATCTACTCTTGACCTTGATATAAGATTAATGGCAATGGAAACAAATTCCGAGGGCAAGATCATATCAGCTCCCAAGATAGCTACGCTTGATAATGAAACAGCCAAAATCAAGCAGGGATATGACTTTCCGTTTAAACAAAGTGACGAGTCAGGAAACACGACCACAACCTGGAAGCCTGTTGATTTACTGCTGGAAGTAACCCCGCATATCACGTCTGACAATCGTGTCAGCATGGCGATCAAGACCACAAAAAACGACTTAAAACTAGTATTGGGCGAGAACACGATACAAACCAAGGAAGCTGAAACAAAACTTCTTGTAAGCGATGGGGAAACAATAGTCATAGGCGGCATTATCAAAGAGACTCTGAATTGGTCTGAATCAAAGGTGCCGCTTCTTGGCGACATCCCTGTACTGGGCTGGCTTTTCAAAACAAAATATCGAGTGACCGAGAAGTCAGAGCTGTTGATTTTTATCACGCCAAGAGTAATTCATCTCGAGCAGCAGGGCAAGAATACAGATTATAAATATTGATGAACTCGTAAAAAGTCGTCACTCCGGTGAAAACCGGAGTGACGACCCGCCCGCCTCGCCTGAGCGGACGTCTTGAGCAGCGGCAACAGCCTCCTTTGGGCAAGAGCGATGGCGGGCAGGTGGTCTGCAACTGCTTGAAAGGACTGGATAGCGCTAAAGCTTCACTACGTGCCCGGCTTTCGCCGGAATGACGGAAAATGGTATTTATTGTAAATTTTTTATTTCTTTCCGGGCTTCGACTGCAATAGCGCTGTCGGGTGCAAGTTCAATGACCTTATTATAAGCTTTGATTGCCTTTTCATATTCGCGCGATAAACTGTATGCCCTTGCCAGATAAAAACATGCTTCAGCAGAGCGCGGATAGTTTTTTACTGCTTTTTCAAGAATTACAACTGCATCCGCTGCTCTTTCCATTGCCATATAAGTTAGGCCAAGACCCCGCAAGGCAATAATAAAATTTGGTTCCAGCTTAAGGGCCTCGCTATAATACTTTTCCGCAAGTTCGTATTCCTGCTTGTTGTAATATGCCCACCCCAGGTTTGTAAGAGGATAGTGGGGCGTGGCATATAAGATATCATCAATAATTTCCTTAAAACAGCTAATTGCCATATCCCATTCTCTTTTGGCAACATAGGCTGTCCCCAGATTATTTTTAGCCGGCGCATAATCCGGTTTTAATTTCACTGCTTTCTTAAAGTGTTTTACAGCAATGTCCAGCCGACCCTTGGCCATATATGCAAGACCAAGGTCATTTTGAAGAAGGGGA
>Ga0180009_10004218_pt1 | contig 15973 bp, 15 predicted proteins | sample OS_PC_MetaG_FD_123537 | JGI IMG/M metagenome (GOLD analysis project Ga0180009, IMG submission 123537) | Groundwater microbial communities from the Aspo Hard Rock Laboratory (HRL) deep subsurface site, Sweden - OS_PC_MetaG | ecosystem: Environmental > Aquatic > Deep subsurface > Groundwater...
CCGCATCAAGGATTAGGTGGTTTGTCCCCAGCGGATATTTATTTGGCTGGTTTTTAAAACTGAGGAGAAATAAGGCCTCTTAATTTAACGAATTTTTTGTCTTGACGAAGGGGACCACCATACTTTTCATTCGGGACCACTTGCTCCGCTTTTCTGACTTCTGCTTCAACTTGGCTTTTGTATTGCGAAATACTTCTTTAAGTATGATTAGGCTCGTGTGACTCGCCGCACTTTAAACATACTTTGGCTTTTGGTGTGATTTTAAGATTCCCGCAATTCGGGCATCGGTTTAGGAAGATTCCATCTTTATGTTGCTCTGCAATCTTTTCTGCAACGTCTTCTCCTTCTTGCGAAAATTCTTCAAAGAGATCGTTCTCTAGCAAATAGCGTTTGTAATTTCGATTGATATAATTCCAAACATCTCCTCGCGGAGTACTGGGATGCGCCCCATAAAGATCGGTGTAGTAGTCCTCAGGTCGTACGAGTCTTATTCCGGTGAATCGTTCTGTGTCAAAAACTTTCTTGAGCTCTTCGCTGACGAGAATATGCCCCAAATATTCTGCATCTCGAGCAATCAGGTGTTCCCCCATGCAATTCGGTTTATAAGTTAGATAGGTAAAAGACGTATACATCCCATTATCTTCATACCTCGATTTTTCACGGTCCATTCCAACAACTTTATTGGTTACATTTAAAAACTGATATCCCTCTAACGCTCCATCTGAACAAATCACTTTTGCTTTAAAAAACTGTACATCATTAGGGGCAATGTTTTCTAAAACCGTCTTGATGCGGTCATTAATTAATGGAAGACCTGATCCATTACACAAACAGTCATACTGCAACATGGTTTTTCTTGGAAACCTAAAAGTTACAGTCGGTTCACTAAATTCATTTACTTCTAGTTTTTTTCCTCTTCTTAATAAAAACTGATCAGGTGAAATTTCTCTTTCATACCTTCCCAATCGCTCTTCAGGATAATCCAATGGATCAAACCATAAATAAATCATGACTAACTCCTTCTATTCGTAGCCCATGGACGCTCATGCTTGTTTAGTGAAGCATAACCAGTCCGTAGATCTTGACGCATTTCTGATTGCATTCGATGCAACGCAGAACGATATTGCTCCTGCGACCAATTTTCTGCCTGTCCTCTTTCAACGGCTTCCTGCATTCTAGCTCTTGCTGCTTCACTCACATCATTACGATGTCTACCAATATGCACAGTTCTAGTATCGTGTAACGATGCATCTTTTGGTAAATACATTATGTTGTGTCGAGAATTCATACTCTCACCTGCTAACCCAAATAATGAATGATCTTTAGTTCTCTCATTCTTATCACTAATAATATGATGCGCTTGGTATCCTTGTTCTCTTAATGAAGCCATCCTCTGTTCGCTGGCACGAGAAACATACGCTGAATCAACTTGATTTCCCCCGCTAAACGCCGAGTTCATTGTGCTTTGATGTTGTGAGCTTCCGCTAGGGAGAACGTTGACTTGGGGTTCGACGTGAACTCCGCCGTAGACGATGCGTGAGCCGTTTGGATTGTGACGAACGCTGGAGAGCACCCAAAAACACTGCTTCGATAAACGATCTTGCTGCGCCCTCTTGGCTGATTCTGTTTCCGGTACTTCGGCTCCAAATCCTAAATCGCTAAATGTCTTTTCAACTCGCGCTAATTCGTCTCGCTTATCATTCAGTGCTCTCTTTTCATTCGGGACCACTTGCTCCGCTTTTCTGACTTCTGTCTCAACTTGCGTTTTGTACTGCGAAAACTGTTTATCAACAGCCTTCCTTGCCATCCGGGCAATTGCGTTTCTATCATTCTTCAAGGCTGCATCAACATCACTTGTGCTTTGATCGGGAAAAGACTTCCGGATTTGTTCCTCGGCTTCTGCTTGCTCTTCCCGTGCCAGCGAATTTGCCAAATAACTTAAATCTCCTTCTATGAATCGATCAATATCCCACGACAAGCGATCCCCAAATAATTGAATCAGGGGAAGCATAGCAACCACCCGATATCAACATTTTGGCATCAAAAAAACGAATATTGTTTACAGAGAGGATTTTTTGACGTGTACAGAGGAAAATACCAGGTATTAATGCATCGGCTTTAAAGTGGGGAATTAAATCATGAAGGATATCGGCCAACCCAATGGCTTTCGGTTGGCAATGCGGCCTGGCTGGATCCAGACACAATGCCGCATATTCTTTCGCAGGCCACAGAGAAAAAACGGATTGCCCTTCTTCTGTTTCATAAAGGACCCAACCATTCGCATCATCATAAAGTCCCCATGCTTCCTGACGAGAAACAACGTTCACAATGAAATAACTATAACGTTGGGCAGCAGATAACTGAATCACCGTATCGATCTCTTCTTGACTGATCTTCATACAGGCCTCTCTTTATTCTTTCGACCATAGTCGTCATATTGGTGCTGCTTCATATGTAAATCTCGATCCTGTAAATGGGCAAACTCGTAACCATAACCTTTCGCTTTTTCTCGGCCTCGCTCATGTGCTAAATCTTTACCGGGTGGATTACGTAAATAACCGCCTCGATTGATTTCCTGCTGAATCCATCCTTGGTTAGCAGAAGAAACTTTTGAGTCTAAGTTTTGTGATAAACCACAGCCGATGGCAATAAGTAATAGCAAATAAATCAATGGGATAGTTATATTCTGTTATGGCTTATGGCTGATTGTTGCCATCGGTTACTGGCAAGTGTGCCATGGCAAAAAGCTATTCTATTCTGTCCAATTCCATACGGATGTCTGATGTAAATTGGTCTAATTCCGGCAAAACGCCTTTGTCATTCGGCGTATAGAAAACCCCTAATTTAACCTGATCGTCCTTTAAATTAGGGATAAGAGTCTCTAACAAATAATCCAAATCTATTGCTTTTGCTTCATATTGCGCCCAATCCTTTGTTGCGCATAACAAGGCATATTCTTTCGCAGGCCAGATAGGAAATACGGGAGTCTCATCAGAGGTCCCTGCTAACGCCCATCCATCTAAATATAATCCCCAGACTTGCCGTTGATCCGCTGCAACTTTAATAAAATGTGCATATCGTTTCGGGCCTGGCAAAGCGATTACAGCCTCGATTTGTTTTTGTGTGATTTTCATAATTACCCTCTTCTTGAATTGTTAATGGGTCGTTCTTTGTTAGCTCTCCCCTTATCATCGTATTTGTGCTGGAGTCGATGTAAGTCCGCATCTTGCAGATTTGAATGCTGATAACTATATCCTTTCGCCGCTTCCCGTCCTCGCTCATGCGCAAGCTCCTTTCCACGTGGTACACGAATCGTATCTCGTGAGCCATTGTTAACTCTATTTATTTCTTGTTTGAGCCAGCCACGATCAGCGCTACCAAGTTTATCAAATTCAGCTAATTCACGCAGACGAGCTTGTCGACCTGCTCTACCAGCATGACTAATATTCCTAGAATCAACATGACTATTTTCCGAAGTTGAGTTCACCAAATTCTGATGTTGTGAGCTTCCGCTGGGGAGAACGTTGACTTGGGGTTCTACGTGAACGCCGCCGTAGACGATGCGTGAGCCGTTTGGATTGTGATGAACGCTGGAAAGCACCCAAAAACATTGCTTCGATAAATAATCTTGCTGCGCCCTCTTGGCTGATTCTGTTTCTGGTACGTCAGCTCCAAATCTTAAATCGCTAAATATCTTTTCTACTCGCGATAATTCATCTCGTTGATCTCTCAGTGCTTTCTTTTCATTCGGAACCACTTGTTCGGCTTTTTTTACTTCTGTCTCAACTTGGCTTTTGTACTGCGAAAACTGCTTGTCAACAGCCTTCCTTGCCATCCGGGCAATTGCGTTTCTATCATTCTTCAAGGCTGCATCAACATCACTTGTGCTTTGATCGGGAAAAGACTTTCGAATTTGTTTCTCGGCTTCGGCTTGCTCTTCTCGTGCCAGCGAATTTGCCAAATAACTTAAATCTCCTTCTATGAATCGATCAATATCCCACGACAAGCGATCCCCAAATAATTGAATCAGTTGTTGACGGTACCCTGCTCGCTTCGCTTGACTCAATTGTTCGGCTATCTCGTATCGTTGACTATTTAGCTTTGATCGAACTTCTGATTCCACTTGATACCACGCTGAATATCCATGACTACTTTCTACTTCATTCTTAATCCGCGTATAGTTGGCACTGTAAACTTCGTTGACTTCATTCGAATCAGTACTGAATGAAAAACTCCCTATTTGATTTTTTATCTCGCGCAAGGATTGCTTCTTCCTTCCAGGTATCTTCGAAATCTCACCACTCAATCGACTAAACTCCGTGTTCAGTTGATTCAAAACCTGTGTAGATCCTTGATTGTAGTCATCGGTGTACTTTTGTCTGACCTGTTGAATAGCCCGCGAAATCTCGTTTCCTCTCGCTTGCCAATGCGGCACATCATTTAGTGCATCGTCCAACTTCGCGACATTTTCTTTGTTGTTTCCTCGCAAACCGTTCATGAACTTGATCAGTACGGTGATTCGGCTCAATTCTCGCAACCTGCCAAACTCAGGAAAATATTGTGCAAATTCGTTGTAATGCGCAGTGAATTCATGAGCAAAAACATATTCCGGTGAAAACTTATGCGGTTTATGCCTAAATTCAGTAACGTCACGCGTTAATTTATATAACCAATAGGTGTTTTTTTGCGTCTTGATGACTTCGCCATTTGCTCTCCTCTCCATCTTTGACAGTCTGATTAATTTTTCCAACAACCTACGTTGACGAGGCATGAAAAATGATTGGCTTATTTCGTTTGAGCTGTCTAAAAAATAAAACTGTTCTTCTTTTTCTATAAAAATAATGGCGGGCGATTGAATGGCGCCATAGTTCCTCGTCTTATCTAGCTTAGCCTTAGCTGTTTTGGAAATGACATAAATCTTCCAACCTTCATCGTGCTCCTCTATATCAATTAATTCCCCGTGTTCATCGCGCCCCATGACATGCTTTTTTACTACCATCTTTAAATCGCCAACGGCGACTCGTCGAGCTCCAGTTTTCTCAATATCGGTTTCATCCAATGCGACTGGAATTTCTTCTGCTTCAATCCAGAACCGATGTAAGGATTCACTGTGTTGGGATTCATGAAAATCGGTAATGATCTTTTTTAAATAGAGCGGTAAATGCGCGGTAATGCGTTCTAGTGATCGAGTGGCATAAGGATACTGCCCTTGTACCTCTCTCCCTGTCGTTAAAAACTTTAAAATATAGTCTGTTAATAACATCGTATTAAAAAATTCAGTTTTATAAACCGAGTCCGGTGCAAAACGCATTTTATTAAAGGGATGATAAATAATTTCAGGGTCTACCGGATCTAAGCTAAAAACCGCTCCTTGAATGTTTCTTTCTAGCATCTCAGTTAAATCAAACTCACTAATGACACGGGTATATTCCAGGTCATTCGCCGCTACTTTCTTAAATAAAAATTCAAGTTTTCCGGTCTTGTAATTTAATTGAAGGCCATTGAGGGAACGATAGGTTTTGACGGATGACGTTTCTTGCCAAGGCAATTTTGAAGGGGCCATCCAGCCCTCTTCATCTTGATTGAGCATGATCCATGGTGAATTGAGGTTTTCTTCTAGATCTAAAAAGGTCCAACCCTTTTTGAGCAACATTTCGTCCATGAGCGCTAAACGAATTTTTTGTTCGCTGGCTGGATCATACTTTTCTTCATACCAATGTTTTAAACAGGCTTCATAAGCCTGATACAAGACCGTCACATAATCATGATCGATATGAATATCGCTGTTGCCTGCACGATTATCCTCAATCACTTGAATCAAGGTATGGAGTAAATTTCGCATTAGCCCAAGGGATTGTTGGCCTTTAACCATAAAATCAATGTTAGGAGAGAGCGGGGTATGAATCGGAAACACATCCGCTATTTTTAATGCCCGACTTTGAAAAGCTTGAATCATTTCGGGTAAATGCGGGTGCTGATATTTAAAGGCCGCTATTTGTTTTAATCCATGCACATACACATATAACTCAACATCAGGAGTCGCATGGTGGGCTATGCCGAATGCGCTTAAGTACATTTGCAGCGCTAATTGTTCATCTGCGGCTTGGATGGAGGAGCGATCTGCTAATTGAGAAGCCAATTGAAAGTAGATCCCGATCCTTAAAAAAACATTGATCATCACTTGCGAATTGATCATGCCTGAAAACGCTGGGAACCAATCTAAAAGATGATAAGCACGCTCGCGATAGAAATCTGCGGGACGCTCAGCCTCTGCATCCTTGGCTAAATCCTTTTCAAATTTATATAAAGTTTTTACGGTAGAAATCAGTGCTTTTAGTTCTTCGCTGATCCCTGATGATCGCGATAATTGCAGGCGCAAACTGTCTAAAATTTCTTTGGTAGCCTTAACACCATTAAATGGCTCTAAAGTTTGGGGTTCCAATTTCCGATGATCGGAAAGCCAATATTGATTTAATGTGTGTGTATATAAATGACGAAAGTATTTGTTCTGCAACAACGGAGCTACAAAGGGAATGGAGAGCATGTCCGTTTGTTTCGCATAATCAGTGATTTTTTTAAGTGCGCTTAACACTGCTTCACTTTGTGTGTTTTCTTCTTGGCACTGAGCCCTCTCGAAAAGTTCTAAAATTCCTTCGTATAGCTTCAATGCCGGTGCATAGGGCATTATGGTTTTGACTCTACCTAGCTCTGTAGATAAATACGCAGCCTTATTAGTGAGGACCATTCCATAATATTTTCCTTGTAAAAAATCAGTCAATATTTCTATGGCTAACCCTGGGTTGATGCTTTCCGGAACTTGATTGCTTGAGACATAACTAGTGGATCGTGCTGATTTAGCTCGGATGAATGTGAATAAATCCGGGTATGACTCATATAAATCTGTTTTGTATGGTTTGAAATGATTTGCCTCATTAAATCTTGGGGGTTCACTGCTGTATTGACTCATCAAACTGGTATGAAGCTGCTTGAATTGTAAAGAAAAGGCAATCCAATCATTTTTTATGAAGCCGGCAACGGGTTGCGGGCAGTCATCCTCTTCGTCTTTAAATTGCTCGCGTTCGAAATTAAATTTTTCCCTTTTTTCGGGGTCTTTTAAAATTTCATAGGCTTCATTTAACGCGGCCATTTGTTCGTTGCTGCCGCCCTTATCCGGGTGTAAGGCTAAAGATTTTTTGTGGAAGGCTTTTTTAATTTCACGTTCTGAGGCATCTGGAGTAACTCCTAACAATTTATATAAATCTTTTATCCCTGAATCAATTTTTGGTTCTTCGTTCCACATCACTTCACCCATTTTATTGGTTTTGACATTTATCTTCGGTAACTATTTCTATTCTCTTGTTGTTCAATATCCCGCAGTTTCTGTTTGGCTGTTCCGTTGTCTACTTCTGCTGCCTGTTGATACCAATGTTTGGCTTTTTCAATGTCCGTAAACGGTGAGCAATACAAATCTCCCAATGCCACTTGCTTATCAGCATCCATTTCTTCAGCTAAACGTTCTAATGGAGCCAGCGCTGCTTGATCGCCTGCTTTGGCTGCTTGTAGATAATGGTTAAAGGATTTTTCCAGATCCTGGCACACCCCAACATGTTCCACTTGATAGAATTGACCTAATTGAAAGTGAGCTTTTGTGTTCCCTTGATCACTCGCTTTAAGGTAAAACTTTTCAGCAAACGGCATGTTCTTTGGAACTTCGGTTCCTTGCTCACATAAAGATGCTATTTGCATGCAAATCGTTGCTTTAAATGTAGTAGTCAATAAATGGTGAGTCGCTAAAGAATGTAACTGCGCAATGGCTTTTAAACACAACGTTATTGCTTCTAAAACGCGTCCTTGTTTGTGATATTCAACGGCCAACGCATACTGTGCATCGGCATTACCTTCTGCAATTTGCGATTGCAAATACTCATTTGCCGCTTGATGCCCATTGCGTACAGCGGCAGCGTAATAAATCATCGCTTGTTGCCTGTCGTCTGTTTCGTACAACTGTGCAACGGAGTATGCAAAATCAGCATTTGAATTGATTCGTTGTGGCAATTTTGATTTGGCAATTGCAGAACCATGGTCTATTGCTTGTTTATGCCACTTTGCCGCCAATTGAATCTCGTTGCGGTTTTGGTAATAAAACTCTGCTAATTGATATGCAAATTTAGCATTTTGTGATTCTTCAGTTAGGCGTGTTAATGCGGCTAAAGCTTTTTCATGTTTTTGCTTCGCTGCAATCAAATAATAATCGAAGGCTTTAGTAAAATTATCTGCTTCGTTCGGATCTTCTTCATAACAAAGTCCTGCTTGATAAGCAGCTTCCACACTGCCTAAGTCACTGGCTCGTTTATAATAATGCAGTGACTTTTTGAGGTCTTTTTTTACGCCCAGCTGGTCATTTCGATATAAATCACCTAAATGAAAAGCTGCATCCGTATTGCCTAAGTCGCTCGCCCGTATATAAAAATCAAAAGCCTGTTCCATATTCTTTTTTACGAGCTTTCCTTCTTCATACAAGCTTGCGATTGTTAAACACACCTCGACACTAAAAGGAGTGTTTTTTAAATATCTCTTCGCCAAAGGATTATTTTGTTCCGCAGCTTGCATACATAATTTTGCTGCCTCTAACAATTCTCCTCTGGGGTGATGGTATTCATACGCCACGGCGTATTGGGCTTCTGCACTATCCTTTTCAAGTAAAATTTGTAACTGCGTCGTTGCTTCGTGATGGCCTTGACGCCTTGCAATAGCGTAATAAATCGTTGCTCGCTGTAAATTTTCTGATTCATACAACTTGGCAAAGCGGTATGCAAAACCAGCATCTTCAACAGCTATTTGATTTAATTTAGATAAAGCAGCGGCTTCATCTCGATCAATTGCTTTTTTATACCATTGAGTAGCCTTTTCTATGTGGCTAAAAGCTCGATAGTAAAGTTCAGCCAAATCAATCATTAATGAAACTTGTTGAACAGTTTGAACTAATTTTTCTAACGCTGGTAAAGCTTGTTGATGATCTTTTTTGGCAGCTACCGAATAGGAATGAAATGCTTGTATCGAATGATCGGGAATATCAGATGCTTTTTCATAACAAATGCCTAACTGATAATTGGCTTCAGTACTTCCTAGCTCACTTGCTTGTTCATAGTACTTGATGGCTTTCTTTAAATTTTTAGTGATACACCCTTTTCCATCAACACACATCTGTGCCAATAATTCTGCGGCGTATAATTCTGTTTTTGCCAACTCGATTAAAGCATTTAAAGAATGGGCACATCCTTGCTCAATACCCTTTTGATACCACTCTAGTGTTTTGGTTATATCCTTTTGAATAATGATTTCGTCAGTTGAAGATCTACGATCAATTTGATATAGCTGCCCTAGACGATGCATGGCTATAACATATTGATCTTCGCCTGTTATTAATATGGATCCTTCATACCATTCTTGTGCTTGTTGCCATTGTTGCCGCTGTTCAAAGATCAGACCTAAATAATATTGAGCGGTATTATTTTTTTGAGCAGCAAATGCTTTTAATTTTTCTACGGCTTCATCATTCCCTTGCATCGCCCCTGCTAAATACATCTTTAAAGCTTGTGAGTTCTCTCGCTCTTCAACACAAAACTCCCCTAATTTTATATAGGCCTCTGCCTTCCCTGCTTTGGCTGCTTTGATATAAAAAGATTTAGCCAACCCACGATTTTGTCGTACGTAGGTGCCGAGACGATAACATTCACCCTTACTGAAATCATCGCGACAATGATTCCAGTACAATCGAGCGCGATCAGGAATTCTGCGAAACATTCTCTTTTTAGCCTTTACATCAAAAACATTAATAATGTGAGGTTGTGACTTGTGACTATAGCTAAAGGCGAATAAGAAAAGTGACAATGAAATGAGCGCCTTAAAAAACTTCGTCTACAAACCACGTATGCATCTAACTTAAATTTTGTCCAACGCCGCGGTTCGAACGATTCTTCTCATTCTTTATTATTAATGTAATTGGCGCAGGGATAGATTTAGGAAAAATTTATGAGTTGTCCAGTAACTTTTCTAAAATTTGAAAGGATTTTTATGTGTGCTTACTCCATAAGCTCAAACAATTTGTTCACTGCTTTTATTTGTTATCGTAAAACCATCCTTCGCGTAACACGTCTTTGGCCTTCTCCGTGGTCTCGTCTAAAACGGCCTGATCTTTTGCAAGACTTCGAACGATATACAGGCTTTCAATAACAGCTCTGATAGCGCGTTTTTCATTGACCATGAGGCCTTGTGATCCGATGGAATCCACAAAGCCCAGTTCGTTTTTCTGCTGATGTCGTTCCAGTCCGTCCTTAATAAAATGGCGTAAAGCATCGCTCATTTTACTGCCCGTTTCGCTGCAGTAATCGTCCAATTGCTTTCTGAGAGTTGCATCGATTCTAATCGTGAGGGTGCTCATAAAATGCTCCAAATGTGTGAGAAGCGATCATACTTTTTTTGAGGGTTTGAAATAAGTTGTTTTATTCAATGTGTTGAAAATGTCATTTTGACTACGATATGAATACATAAAACACCTAATATGAATACGTTTTGAATACAAAAGTGGTGAGTTTTTATAACCAAATTAAATAATAACCACTTGATAATTATATAGATATTACTTACGCAACGCAGTTGCATCGGGTGTGTAGGATTGATTGGGGTTATAGGGGCGAAGCCCCTATGTATAGACTGATTAAAAATGAGCGGATTTGTAGTGTACGGATAGTGATAAATACAGTGTTTTATAAAAGACGAAAATTTGAAAATAAAAGCAATAGCTAATATAAACATCGACTCAATAAATGAATCACAAGGAATGAAAGATGTCCCTTACCCCTGCCGAACAAAAGAAGATGAAAAAAATAGAAAAGCTGTTGGCTGAAAAAGCAAAAGAACGCGAGGCCCTCATCGCCAAAGGCGCAGAAGTGTTCGCCAAACTGGCAATCAAATTCAACCTCTGGCAACTCGATAAAAAAACCGCAGAAACCGAATTAAAAGCGATCGCAGAAAAACATAAAACGATGTAGCAAGGAATGGGAGAGCCATTGACCGCTCTCCCCTACACGATTAGAGAAACCCGCGGTCTTTCATGCTAATTGCCATCCCGCCCGCTACTAAAATGTGATCCAGTAATCGAATGTCGATGGACTGCATGAGTGATTCTAATTGCCGGGTCAATTCAAGATCCTCAACGCTAAAAAGGGTCTTTCCTCCCGGGTGGTTATGCGCCACAACTATCGCAGATGCGTTGTATTGCAAAGCCAGTTTTACAATCGTACGTGGATAAACCATTGCGCGATTAATTGTTCCGTAAAACGGTCTTTCAAAACCCAAAACACGATTTTGGCTACTTAAGAAAATCACAATAAAAAGCTCATCTTCCATGTCCGCCAGTTGCCCCATACAAAATTCTTTTGCAAGTTCAACATTCGTCAATAAATCGCCCAAAAGCATTCGATGATTCAACAGATGCTTTGCACACTCTATAAGCTCCTGACCGGTAATCGAACGAGAAAAGGTGTATATGTCATTCTGTTCAGAAACAACATGGACAAATTCAGGTAATGTTTGAGAGAAGAGTTGCCCCTCAGAACAAACAACAGATGTGCTACAATTTTGCTTAGTCATTTTCAGCCTCCTCAATAGGTTGATTTTGATTAGAAAGTCGGGGTAGTTAGCGCTATCTCGGCTTTCGCTTTTAAGAGTCGGTAGAACTTAACTCTTGCTTGTTATAATACTCATTATAATGCTTGGCGCAAGCAATCTTTTAATAAAAATTATTGTTTTTGTTTTTATATTAATTATCATAACCACCTATTCACTTCTAAAAACATCTGAGATAAATGATGCAATTCAACGATTTAGTAAATGCCATCGGTCAAGCTCACGTACAGCTTAATAGTAGGGCCAATAAAACGATTAACCTTTGCGCAACTTTACGTAACTGGGTGATTGGAGCCTATATACAAGAATATGAACAAAAAGGTTCCGACAGAGCTCAATACGGCACTGCGTTATTGACCAAATTGGCTGAGAAATTAAAAAAACAAAACATTCCAGGCTGTTCGGAAAGGTACCTGCAATTATTTAGATTGTTTTACCAAACATATCCCACAATTTGGCAGACAGTGTCTGCGGAATTCAAAAGTTTACTTGGGAAAAATTTCTTTCCACAAATTTCGCAGACAGCGTCTGCGAAATCTGCAACCCACCCAAAAATCAAAGGATTAGATGCCAACACATTGTTGACACATTTATCGTTCTCACATTTTGTTGAGATGATAAAAATCAACGACCCTCTAAAGCGCGCTTTCTATGAATTAGAGTGTATTAAATGTACATGGGCGGTGAGAGAGCTCCGACGACAAATAGGCAGCCTTTATTACGAGCGGGTTGGCCTATCAAAAAACAAGGAAAAACTTGTTGAAATGGTGCGCTCGAAAAAATTACCCGAACAACCATCAGAGATCATTCGGGACCCATACATCTTTGAATTTCTTGGCCTTAAACCCAGCGAAATCATGCTCGAGAATGATTTGAGAGACGCGTTGGTCATGAAATTACAGGAATTCATTTTGGAACTCGGTAAAGGTTTCTGCTTTGAAGCACGCAACAAACGCGTTTTGATTGGCGGTGAATACTTTTTTATCGATTTAGTTTTCTATCACAAGATCCTTAAAACCAATGTCTTGATTGAACTCAAACTCCGCCAATTTAAACAAGGGGATATTTCACAACTTGATAGTTATCTCAATTACTATAAAGAAAATGAGATGACAGAAGGCGACAAACCGCCTGTTGGAATTCTGCTTTGTACTGAAAAAAATCACGCGCTCGTTAAATACGCTTTAGCCGGTATGGATAACCAATTATTCGTTTCTGAATACAGTTTGCAGCTGCCGAGCCAAGAAGAAATGAGCAAATTTTTGGAACGTTCACTCGAACAAGAAATAAGTAAAAAATGAATTCAGAGTAAGTTTACGTATAGGAGAACAGAACAGTGGAACTAACTACCTTAGAAATACGCATGCTGTTGAAATGCGATGAAGGTTTATTAAAAAGAAACTACGTCTCACAACTTTACAAAGCATATTCTGCAGAAGACCGTGAAAAAGCGATGAATGCCCTTATCAATTATGGATTGGTTGAAGCAAAAGAGATGCCAAAACCCGGCGCAAAAATAACCCCTGTTTTTTACCGCATTACAAACAAAGGCAAAGCATGGGTAAAAGACTATCTCGATAATTATCCGAAATAGCTAGATTCTTAATTTTGTTTAACTTTCGTCTTTTCCATAAGAAACAAATACTCATGATATTTCCCGTCACTATTTATCCATTCATGAGTCCACCGCATATTTGCCATAACATTTTTTTTATAATTTATTTCGATCGCCTTTATGAGCTTGCCAGATTCATTAATGATATCGTTAAGTTCCTGCTTAGTAGCTCTACCGCCAGAACTATAAGAAAGTAAAATATATTTTGCTTTCGTAGCTTGAATCATTTTTCGTATTGCTTGCATAGCAATAAAAGATCCGTCTTTATCTTTTCTAAACTCTTCAAAAATTGAACCCGCTACTAAATCCCTACTATCTTCTCTTCTGTTTACCTTGCCAAAAACCATTGGTTTATCGTTTTTAATAATAGTTGTCCAAATATGATAATAAGACGCATATCGCACTCTACTCGGTGGCATTTTCTCATTGTTAGACCCATAAGGGGGATCAAAATAAACTAAATCAAATTCACTATTTTCAATAGTGTCAAAGATATCTCCTTTGATTACATTATGATTTCCATTATGGCTAAATCTTGTTGGAAGCTTTAAAAATAGATCATTATATGATCTCGGAGACCACTTGGATAAATAGGCAGCATAATGACCAAGCGTGCTATCAACTGAATCAAGAGCAAAAATTAAACTTGTGAGAATCACACATTTATCTTCCCACTCTAAATTTAACTTTTCCATTTCGTCCCTAATTGCATCAAGCTTTTTCGTGTTTTTAGTTTGAAAAGGAACTTTTTTTTCTAATGTCTCAGCCCCATAGTGTTGGGTATACCAGCCACAATAACCTTTTAAGTTATTGAGATAGTTAATAATTTCTTGATAAAACTTGTCTGTTTTATTTGATTTAAGATAACAAGTTGCAAAAACCTCTGACCATTCGGAAATATCACTAGCAGTAACATCGTATTCTAACTGCGCAAGGGCTTGCGAAACCCTTGTTGTACCACTAAATCCGTCTAAAACATTTTTCACATCTTTTAATTCTGATACGACATCAATAATGTAAGGTAAAATTTTTAGCTTCGAACCCGCATATTTTATCCCTTCTGTCTTTGGGGTAACGGGGGTGTGTTTACCAAAAATATCTTGTTGAGTATTCATAATTGTTTTAGTCGATCAATGTCTTTTTGCAAAAGATCATTTGCAAGTTTATGGCCTTGTTCAGAACTATTCAGTGCAAGCCTGAAAAGTTTAACAAGTGTGTGATTGTGTGAATAATCTATCCAACCATTTGTTAGTGAATCGAAATATGCAAGTGCGTTTTTTGTATGCGTCCAAAGACCTCTCTGAAGCGCATTTGCGGAAGCACCACCATATCTTACTTCACAAATATAACGACCAGATTTGTCCACAAACATAAAAATCGGATGAGATCTTCCCTTAGTAGAGACAACGGTTTGTGTGTCAACATCAAATTTTTGTCCTTTTCCAACATAAACAATTTTTTCAGTATCTTCTATTGCTCTCGTATGATTAAAAATCATTATGTTGCAACGCTTGTTTTTTTCGTCATAAATAAGTGGCATTACATTAATCGCCCCAAAATCAGAAAACTCGGGAGACGAAAATATTTTTTGAATTTTCTCTTTATCTTTTATTTTTTCTCCCTGTTTTTCCAAAAAAGGAAACATTTTTTGATGGCTATCAGTAGAAAGTTGAAGAGGACCATCGCCGTATGCTTTTAGACTAACCGGAAATTTTGTCTTTGTTATTTCATTGATAATAATAATGTCTTCTTCATGCTCTTTTGCTCTAAACAAGTCTTTTCCTACATGTTCACTTTTAAAGTCGTACATGAACTGATTAATAAACTCAACCATTCCTATTTCCGCCAAATCGCCATGAGTTTTATTTCCAATTAGTCGCATGGTGAAAATGTTAGATAAAGTATTTATAACTAAATGCTGGTTTTTGCTTGCTAGTAATTTGAATCTGTCTTTGAAATCATCATATGTAGACATGGTTCTGTTGTTAGATCCTTAATAAGTACATTTAACACCTTTGGGTTTTCTTAATGCTTAGGTTTTGTTGTTTTTCAATCTCGATATTCATAATTGTACTATTCGAATACTTTAACAAGGCAAGCAAGTTCTTTTGTAAAAATCCTGCATTCTCCTTATTTTAATTATGTCATAAGCGCTCAAAACAACCTTTCTAATTATTAAGATTTATTCAAAGTCAGTCATTATTCAGTTTTAAAAGAATTTCAGCAAAAATTGTATTCAAAATGTTTTTTTCTTTAGCTTTATCAATAAATTTTTCCACCAAAGTATTAAAATTTTTTAGCCCAATTTTATTGATTAATGTATCCATAATTTTTGAAGCATCAAAGGTATCTAAAACTTCTTGTGGAATTTCACCTACTACTTCCGCTAATTTTTGAAAAACAATCGTATTTTTATCGAAGTTAAGTAAACAAATAGCTTCTTTGATTTCTCGTTTTATTTGTGTTTCATTAATTTTTGAATCTGATATATCCGAGAGAATAGATGTGTCTAAAAAGTAATTTTCAATACAGTATTTTTTTAGATGAATATGGTGGTCCCCTTCGTCAAGACAAAAAATTCGTTAAATTAAGAGGCCTTATTTCTCCTCAGTTTTAAAAACCAGCCAAATAAATATCCGCTGGGGACAAACCACCTAATCCTTGATGCGG
>Ga0180009_10004219_pt1 | contig 15967 bp, 11 predicted proteins | sample OS_PC_MetaG_FD_123537 | JGI IMG/M metagenome (GOLD analysis project Ga0180009, IMG submission 123537) | Groundwater microbial communities from the Aspo Hard Rock Laboratory (HRL) deep subsurface site, Sweden - OS_PC_MetaG | ecosystem: Environmental > Aquatic > Deep subsurface > Groundwater...
GTCCTGATTGCGGATATTGGCCATTTCAAAAAGGTATTTATTGATGCCGCAGGCTTCCATGGTTTCCATGAAAATCACTTCATGGGTCTTGGGCGTGCAGGCTGCCACCACAATCCGGTTGAGGCGGTGCTCCTTGATGAGCGCCTTCATTTTCTCCTGGGAATCCTGAGAACAGGTGAACAGGTTCTGGGTGACGTAGGCCACGTCCGGCAGCGTTTTGGCATAGGCCTCGACGTCATTGACATCCACGACACCGGCGATGTTGACGCCGCAATTGCAGACAAAGACGCCAACGCGGGGTTCTTCTTTGGAAACATCGATCTTTTGGGGGCGTTCGACTGTTTTGGTGTCGGTGCCCCTGGCCTCGGCCAGGGCGGACCCGGCCGCGCTGGCGGCGGCACTGGCCTGGGTGACGGATTCCGGGATGTCTTTGGGGCCCTGGAAGATGCCGCAGGTGTAAACGCCGGGGCGTGAGGTGGAAACCGGTCCGAACGGATCGGTGGCGACAAAATTGTAAGGCGTCAGATCAATCGCCAGCCGTTTGGCGAGATCCACCGCAGATTGCGGGATCTGTAAACCCACCGACAGGACGACCATATCAAAGGTTTCGTTTTGCGCCAGGCCGCTGTCGTCGATATACCAGACGGTTAAATCGCCGGTTTCAGGGACTTCGGTAATTTTGTTAATGCGGGATTGGACAAAACGAACGCCGTCTTTTTCCTTGGCCCGCAGATAATATTTTTCATAATCCTTGCCAAAGGAGCGGATATCCATGTTGAAAATAGCGCAGTCCAGCTTGCCGTGGGCGTGTTCCTTGGCGACCATGGCCTCTTTGATGGCGTACATGCAGCAGACCGAGGAACAGTAGCCGTTGCCGCATTGGTTGGTATCCCTGGAACCCACGCACTGGAGCCAGGCGATCTTTTTAGGGTCTTTTTGGTCCGACGGCCGCGCCAGGTGCCCCATGGTGGGACCGGATGCGCTCAGGATCCGTTCAAACTCGAGACTTGTCAGGACGTTGGGGTTTTTTTTGTAATGATAGAATTCTTCAAACACAGCGGGATCAAAGGGGTCGGCGCCGGAGCTGACAATGACCGATCCTATCTGAATATGTCGCTGGATGGCCTCCTGCTCATGGACCACGGCATTTGCCAGGCAGGCCTCGACGCACTGGTAGCATTCCGAGCAGTAGCCGCAGTTCAGGCAGCGCTGGGCCTCGGCTTGACCGCCGGCTTCATCGTAACCCTGTTCGACTTCACTGAAGTTGCCGGCGCGTTTGGCAACCGGGAGTTCCGGCATTTTAGCCCGGTCCTGCCGGGGCATGTCTTCCGGGACCGGCCGATAAACCGGATTTTCAGTGGCGGCGGCTTCACGGCCCTGGGCCATGTCCTTACCGTCCAGAAAGCGGACAATGGATTCGGCCGCCTCGCGGCCGGCGGCAATGGCGCCGATGGCGACCCAGGGACCGGTCTGCAGGTCCCCGCCGGCAAATACGCCCTTGCGGTCGGTGGCATAGGTAACCGGGTTCACCTCGGTGGTGCCCCAGCGGGAAATTTTCAGATCGGCAACATTTTCGAGGGTGGAAATATCCGGCCGCTGGCCGATGGCCGGGATAATCTGGTCGATCTCGATGTCATATTCGCTGCCGGGGATGGGGATGGGTCTTTTGCGGCCGGAAGAATCCGGTTCGGTCAATTCCATGCGGATGCAGCGAAGTCCCTTGACCCTATTGTCCTGCACCAGGATTTCCTGGGGGGCGGATAAATACGTGATGACGGCGCCTTCGGCTTCGGCAGCCTGTATTTCTTCCTCCCAGGCCGGCATTTCCGTGCGGGTGCGGCGGTAAATGATGTGGACTTCTTCTGCGCCCAGACGAACGGCCGAGCGGGAGACGTCGATGGCAACGTTGCCGCCGCCGATAATCGCCACTTTTTTTCCAACCGGGGTGGCGCCGGTCAGGTTTAACTCTCTTAGAAATTCAACTCCCTGGCGAACCCCATCGGCCTCTTCTCCGGGGATGCCCAGTTCGATTCCCTTGTGGGCGCCAAGGGCCAGATAAACCGCCTGAAACCCCTTATTGAGCAGGTCGTCCACGGACAGGTCCGGGCCCAGGGGAGAGTTTGTTTTGATTTCAACGCCGAGGTTGGTAATCAGTTCGATTTCCTGATCCAGGACCTTGCGGGGAAGGCGATGTTCGGGTATTCCCACCCGCAGCATGCCGCCGGCTTTGGGAAGGGCCTCGAAGATGGTGGACAAAACCCCTTTGCGCGCCAGGTGGTAAGCCGCTGAAAGTCCGGCGGGACCGGAACCGATGATGGCGACTTTCTCCTGCCGGGGCGGCAGGCATTCAATTTTAATATCCCGTGGGTCGAACTGATCCGCAGCCAAGCGCTTTAAATCCCGGATCGCCACCGGTGCGTCCACCTCGCAGCGGCGGCAGGCATCTTCGCAGCCGTGGGGGCATATGCGTCCCAAGACTCCCGGAAGGGGAAGCTCTTCCATGATGATTTCCAGGGCTTCCTGATACTTTCCCTGTTTGACCATCTGGACATAGCCCTGGACGTTCAGTCCGGCCGGGCATGCTAGGCGGCAGGGGGCGTTATCTTTCTTTTCAATGGCATAGGCGCCGGGGATGGCCTGGGCGTATTGTTTATAGGCGGCTTTGCGGACGGACAGACCCCGGTCGAATTCGTTGGGAAGTTCGACGGGGCAGACCTTGGCGCAATCACCGCAGCTGGTGCATTTGGAAAGGTCTATAAAACGCGGGTTTTGCTGGACGGTGGCGGTAAAGCGACCCTCTTCACCCTTGAGATTAATCAGTTCCGCATTGGTGATCAGTTCGATGTTCAGATGCCGGCCGACCTCGACCAGTTTGGGTGAAATAATTCACATGGTACAGTCATTGGTGGGGAAGGTTTTATCCAGCTGGGCCATTAGCCCGCCGATGGCGGTTGATTTTTCCACCAGATAAACATAATATCCTGATTCCGCCAGATCCAGTGCGGATTGCATGCCGGCAATGCCGGCTCCCACAACCATTACGGACCCGCTCGTATTTGATTTTGACGATCCCATGATGACTCCTCTAAGGTTCAGGTGAGGCGAGGTTGCTTTTCCAGGATAAAGGATTTCCTGAAAAAATAACAACTTAAATCAATGAAAAACCACTCTTTTAAAAGATCCACAAAAAATATAAAAACAACCCTGAAATCAAGATAAGATGCCAATATGCCACCAGAATAAATTTTTTGTCAAGGGATTTATACACAGACTTTGCCGGCCTAAAATGATCCGGATTATAAATTCAACAGGTTAAGAAACGCCTCTCGGAAAAATGAGCTTGAATCGATACCGACCGCGTGATAATAAATTTAGAGGATCTGTTAAATTCCGCATCATAGATTTCCATTAAAGTCGAAAGAGGAATTTATGCCGAAAAAAAAATCTGAAACTATCAACATCGCACTCGTAGGCGGCGGGCGGTTAAGCACCGAGGTCCTGGAAAAAACATTGTTTGACGATCCCCAGGAAGGCGTCAGCGCTCCCATCGTGGCGGTTGCGGATCCCAATTCAAAGGCGCCGGCCATGGTGATCGCCAGAAAGCTGGGGCTGCTGACCGTTACCGACTATCATGACCTGTATGATCCCCGTCACAGCATTCATCTGATTATCGTCCTCAACCCGAAGGGGAAGGTTTTTGAAGAAATACTCAGTACCCGGCCCATCCATATCCGGGTGCTGTCCTACCACGTGTTCAAGGTTTTCTGGGAGGCCATCGGCCTGCAGGAGCTTAAACTCAGGGACCGGACCAAGGAAATGGAAACGATCCTGAATGGGATTCAGGATTTCATTTCGGTGATTACCCCGCAGATGGAAATCGAAGAAGTCAATGAGGCCTTTCTCAAACAAATGCGCTGCTCTCGGGAAGAGGTCATCGGCCGCAAATGCTATGAAGTATTCAAGAACGTTACAGAGCGGTGCAATTCCGAAGAAATTGTTTGTCCGCTGGACGAAGTGATCAGAAATAAAAGACCGACCCGGCATGTGATGAACCGGATGAATTCAAAAGGGACGCTGTCCCATTTTGAAGTCAATGTTTTTCCCATCTGGGAGAAGAACGGTAAAATTTCAAAGTTTATCGAAATCACCCGGGATATCACCGCACGCCTGAAAGAAGAGGAGGAAATCACCCGGCGGCTGGAGCAGATGGTTGAGGAAAGGACCCAGCAACTGGAAGAGACCCATGCCAAGCTGATCCACAAAGACAAAATGGCGTCTTTGGGGAAACTTTCGGCGTCGGTGGTCCATGAAATCAATAATCCCATTGCGGGCATATTGAACCTGATCATCCTGATGAAGCGAATCATTGAAGAGGACGATCTTAAAGAGAATGAAATTGAACAGTTCTGTCAATATCTGACCCTGATGGAAACCGAAACCCGGCGAATCAGCCGGATTGTTTCCAACCTACTGGCGTTTTCACGGCAGTCAAAAATGGAACCCAAACGGGTGAACATCAATCAGTTGATTGAACAAACCCTCGTCATCAATTCAAACCTGCTCAAAATAAACGGTGTCAAGGTAGAAAAGGCGCTGTTCGTGGATTTGCCCGATCTGATCGGATCACAGGACCAGCTGCAACAGGTAATGATGAACATCGTTTCGAACGCCGCCGAGGCGGTTGAGGCGACCGGCGGCGGCACCCTGCGGATCGAGACCAGACATTCATTGGGTGCCGATAAAATCTATGTCACTTTTAAGGATTCCGGTATCGGGATACCCCGTGAAAATTTTTCAAAACTATTTGAGCCTTTTTTTACTACCAAAAAGAAAGGCAAAGGGGTCGGTCTCGGACTTTCGGTGGCATACGGAATTGTGAGGGAGCACGGCGGCACCATCAATGTCGCGTCAGAGGTGGGCAAAGGAACGACATTTGAACTCGAGCTGCCACGGGAATATCTGACCAAAGCGGCTAAACCCTGAATGAGCTTGGAGGTCCCTATGGGGAACGTGAAAATCCTTATCGTTGATGATGAAAAGATTATGCGGGAGTCCCTGGCGGGCTGGCTTCTCAGGGACGGCCATGACGTCGAAACCGCAAAAAGCGGAGAGGAAGCTTTAGAAAAATTAAATGTGACCCGCTATAATATCCTGCTGCTGGATATCAAGATGGAAGGCATCAGCGGGCTGGATGTCTTAAAGCATGTCAATGAAAGGGATCCGGATGTAGCGGTGGTCATGATCACGGCCTACGGCTCCATTTCAACTGCGATTGACGCCATGAAAAACGGTGCCGCGGATTATCTGCTCAAGCCCTTTGACCCCAACGAATTGGGCGTACTGATCGAAAAAATTCTGGGAAACCAGGCCCAGGCACTGGAAAATCTGTACCTCAGGGAACAGTACAAGGAGCGCACCCGCTTTGAGAGCATGATCGGACAGTCCCGGGCCATGCAGCAGGTGTTTGACCTGATCATGGATGTGGCGCCGATGAACTCCACGGTCCTGATTACCGGGGAGACCGGTACGGGCAAGGGGCTGGCCGCCAAAGCCATTCACACCAACAGCCCCCAGCGCCAGGGGCCCTTTGTGGTGGTCAACTGCGGCGCCATACCCGAGCACCTGATGGAAAGCGAGCTGTTCGGCTATCAGAAAGGCGCCTTTACGGACGCAAAGGAGACAAAGAAAGGGCGCCTGGAGCTGGCCCATGGCGGCACGCTCTTTTTAGACGAAATCGGCGAGATCAGCATGCGCATGCAGATCGATCTCTTGCGGGTGCTGGAGGACCGAGTTTTTTACCGCCTGGGCGGGACGCAGCCGCTGGAGGTAGATTTCAGGGTCATTGCGGCAACCAACAAAGACGTGCAGAAAGCGATCAAGACCGGATCGTTTCGTGAAGACCTCTACTACCGGCTGAACGTGGTTTCATTTAAAATGCCGTCGCTGCGGGAGCGCAAAGAAGACCTGCCGCTCTTGGCAGAACACTTTCTGAACCGGTTTTCCCAGGAAACCAACAAACCCATCGACCGCATCAGCCGGGGGGCAATGGATGAAATCATGCTCTATGACTGGCCCGGCAATGTCAGAGAGCTTGAAAACGCCATCGAACGGGCGGTGGTGGTGTGCAAGGGACCTAAAATCATGCCGGAAGATTTGCCGATTTTCTGCGCCGAGGAAAGTGTCCGCTCGGACACAAACTCTCTTGTAGAAATTGAAAAGGGCCATATCACCCAGGTGCTCACTGCCAATGACTGGAATATATCCCGGTCCGCGAAAATTCTGGAAATCGACCGCTCGACCCTCTATAACAAAATCAAGCGATATAAGATTCAGAAGCCATCTTGATTGCACCCTCAGAACATACGGTTGTCGTCTCATTTATTGGTGACTGTGGTGAAGAAATTTTCTTGCCGGTCAGCAGGGGAATTCAGCGGGTGTTTGGGTTTCGCGTCGAGCAGATGCCGCTGCTGCCGGATGTAGACTTCGCCCTGGATCCTAACCGGGACCAGTATCACTCCACCTTGATTCTGGACAAACTGGCGGCAGCGGCGCCGGACGGCACCACCAAGGTGCTTGCGATAACCGCGGTGGATCTTTTCATCCCCATTCTTACACATGTTTACGGGGAGGCGCAGCTGGGCGGCAAGACCTGCATTGTATCAACCTTCCGTTTAAAGGAAGGCCTCTCGCCCCTAAGTGTTCAGGAAACCTATCAGGTCCGGGTGGTCAAAGAAGCGATCCATGAACTGGGCCACACCTTTAAACTGCGCCACTGCCCGGATCCCGTCTGCATCATGCATTACTGCCGCAGCGTAAAGGATGTCGACCGCAAATCCGACCAGATGTGCCGCTATTGCAAAGTGCTTTTCGAAGATGAAATAAAAAGGCTGACTATTTATAGAGTTGGTCAATAAAACCGCTCTGGTCAATTCCCTTAAGAAGCGTAGTATCTACAAAGTCCTCTGGTTTAGCTGTTTGAGCTTTAGGGTTTTTCGGGCTTAGCTGATTAAGGATGAGTTGGATACCTTTTAAGGTGGGATAAGGTTTTTTGGGTATAATCTTTAAGATGAATTCTCGATATGTCTCTTCCAAGGCTTCTTGATCATCAGTCTTTATAAACGCAGACATTATTTCTAAACTCTCTTTTTTATGGGTTTTGCAATACCAGATTCCCTCTAAATAGGCCTTCATAAAATTTTTTGCCGTCTCCGGCTGTTCTTTAAGAAAAGAAGAATTAGCAGCCAAACCGGTATGCTGGTATTCCAGGCCGGTTTTTTCCATGTCCAGCAGGAGGTTAAAACCCAATTTTTGGGCGCTTATGGTTAAGGGAGGCGTCAACACAGTACCGTCAATTTTTCCTCCTTTCAAGGCAATAAAACGGGAGGGCTGGTTGCCGATAGACTTTATAGTTACATCTTTATCCGGATCTAGTCCTAATTTTTGGAGGATGTAGCAAGTAGCATAATATCCTGAACCGCCTGCGCGGTCTACGATTATAGTTTTATTTCGAAGTTGCTCCGGTTTTTTAATTTCCTTGGCTGTAACAAGGGCATAGGGCATGGTATTCGCTCCACCGGCAATTAATGTTATCTCATCACCCCGTAATCTACCCGCGATTACAGAAGCAGCACCCACAAAGCCGAAGGGAAATTCACCGGAAGCGATCTTTTCTTCTACCTTTCGGTCAAAGAGCACTATTACATTTAATCCATATTTGTCAAAAATCCCCGCTTTTTTTATTACCCAGAAGCAGGCGGTAGCGCCACTCATACCACTCAGACCGACTATCATTTTTGGCTCCTTTCTTCGTAGGAATTAATTCTTAACGAAAAACAGCTTAAAGAGACAAATAAGTCAAAAAAAGAAAAGTCTGCTCAATTTGTTTATATACTATACTGAATAAATAAGATTATCAAGGAAAAGGAAGTTGTTAAAAGGCCAAGTGTGTCGTAATTGTATGGTCCTTATCGGCGATGAAATAAAAAGGCTGACGAAGTAGGCTTCGTCAGCCTGGGCGAGAGAATTTCGGCCATTTGGCCAATACAGGTTGGGGCCGGGAATTTTTCTTAAAAACGGTAGAGCGTATCCTCTATGTTCGCAGGAAAATATTTGTCAAGCGTTTCCATCCGATCTGGGGCATGTTGCCATAGATGTCATTTCCAAACTGGCCGCCGTCGGTGGCCAGCGGGCCGGCTTCCTGCTCGACCACCTGGTAAAGGTTCTGAACCTCGTCCCGTAAAAAATCGGTCGCTTCGTTCCCCATCATCAAATTTTTCAGGTCCTGGCGGAGGGTACGGGAATGAACCCGGGCGATCCAGCCGTCGGCGTAAGGATTCAGGTTCGCCAGGCTGCCCTGCTCTCTTAACCTGGGGTTGACGGCGGTAACCACCCCGCTGAGGGGTGACTGAATGTCGGCGCTGTTCGACCCCCGTTTCATTTTTATGTCCGAACGGTTCTGTCGGATTTCCTTTCCCACCAGGGGCGATTGGAACATGTCCAGCGGGCCGAACAGGCGCAGGGCAAAATCGTCCAGGCCGATTCTGGCCTCGCCGCCGCCTTCCAGTTTTATCCAGGTATGACCCCGGTGCAGATAAAACCCCTGGGGGAGCTTAAACCCTTCGATGTTCAAAACATCCACCGGTTTTACTATGGCGTGCACGGTGTACTCATCGTAGAAATACTGGTCAAACTCACAGTTATCACAGCGGTACTCATTGGTGCAGGCCCTGAATTCAATGCGTCTTTTCAGATGGTGGATACAGGGACGCTTCCATGGCGGTAGACCCATCAGGGGGTCTTTCCAGAAAACGATTTTACCCCGTTTGGTATTTGGCGCAATCCCCAGCTTGCGAAGTTTTTCATTTTCCGTGGCCAGGCTTCGCAGGGCTTTGTCAAAACGGCAGGCGATACAGTCATAATCCGTTTTACAGAGCTTTTTGGGGATGACATTGGCCTGCATCCAGATGCAGGGATCCTGAGTGGTTTTTAGGCGATTTTCAGTGCGGATCGTGTTCATTTTATTTTCCTCTATATAAAACAGGTTTTGCAATAATCAGGGTTTGCCTGAATACCGGCAGCAACGCATCCTAGCGGGTCTTGAGAAAGCGTCGGGTTAAATTGTTCCACCCCAACTGAGGCAAATTGCCGAAAATATCACTGGCCAGGTGCCCGCCGTCGGCTGCCAGAGGTCCGGCGACTTCTTCGATCATGCCTTCCAGATTGCGCACTTCCGTATCCATCCAGGTCAGACTTTTTGTATCCGTCATCAGGTCGTTCATGGACTTTTTGATGTCCGGTGTTCGGACCAGGAACAGCCAGCCGTCGCCGTACGGCTCCCGGTTGACGATTTCGGGATTTTGTCTGGCCTTGGAATTGACCTCCACGATCACGCCGCCAACGGGAGACAGCATGTCCGCCAGATTTTCTTTGCGCTTCAGCCCCCAGCCGACAGTCCCCTGGTCGAACTCCTTGCCCATCAGGGGCAGTTCAAACCCATCAGCTTTGCCGAAAAGTTTGGAGGTAAAATCATCCAGGCCGATGCGAATATAGCCGCCGCTCTCAATGCGTGCCCAGGCATGTCCGTTATGAAAGTAATAGTCCAGCGGTACGTCAAACCCCTTGACCTGCTGCAGGGCATAAGGGATGCTGTTGCTTTTGGCCGTCCAGACATCCTCAAAAAACTGGTCGAAATCACAGCTGGCGCATTGATAGTCGTAGGCGCACAGGCGATTGGCGATGCGATGGGTCAGGCTGTGCCGGCAAATCCTTTCGATATCGGGCTTTTTCCGCATGGCGTTCTGCCAACTGGTTTGTTTGCCCTGTTCTGCCCGCTGAGCCATGCCGGCATCATAACTGCAGGTGGTGCAGTCATAGTAATTGTTGCAATTTTTGAATTTTACGGCGCCGGCCTGCATCCAGAGACACGGATTGCTGATTTTGGATTTCTGCTCCGGCTTAACCATCCAGACCTGTCTTCCCAGAATTACGGGAATTTCATCGCCTTGACCCAGGTCCTCTAAATTGCCCTTGCGATAGAATGACCCGTAACCTGCCTGGCCTCTCTGGCTCCCTTTAAATTTTTCCTTCATCGCTCGCTCCTTTGTTGGGATTTCATTGATGTTTAACACTGTATAAAGCAAGGGGCGTGCCAGAAACCTTTGCGCCGGCGATATATTATTTAACAATTTGATATGATTTGAATTATTTATTTTACCAGAAAGGGTAAGGCCTGTTCGAAGGGTGTGAGGGCGTGTTGAAATAATCCACACCAATTGGAAAATAATTTGGAAAATGAAATTTTATAAAGGTTAATCATATAGTTAACAGAGTGTAGGGGTTTGCGCCACAACAGTCGAGTTTTCCTACACCCCTGTTTGTTCAGAATAAGCGTCTATAATTATTAAGGAGTCAAGGGTTCAAGGATTCTGGGGTTCAAGTGAAGTGAAAATAAGCTATAATGCTGGGATGCCGGGAAGTTCTGAGGCTCAAGAGAAAGGACTCAAATAAAAGAACTGGAGAAAAATTCAGTGATGCGATAGGTAAATTTATCTAAATCAGGCATTTTTCAAAAGTTTCGTAAACGGGAAAAAATAATACGGCAGATAGGATGAAACGATGATGACGACTCCTAAAAGTTTGATTAAACGGCCCTGGCGTACCGCCCTATCAGCGGCGGTTATATGGACGGCAACCTTGTCATTTGTCTTGGCGGCTTCAGCCCGGGCTGCAGAAAATAAATTTTCGATTCATTCCGGCGCTGAACTGGCGGACGCCAGCGCAAATTTAGATGTCGGCTATGTCCCCACGCCCATGGAAATCGTGAACGAGATGTTCTCGCTGAGTGCGGTGGGTCCCAAGGATTTTTTGATCGATATGGGTTCCGGCGACGGTCGCTTTGTCATTACCGCTGCGAAACGGTTCGGCACCCGCGGACTGGGTGTCGATCTCAATCCAAAGCTGGTAGCGCTCAGTAAAAAATATGCGCTGGCAGAAGGGGTGGTGGACCGGACCGAGTTTTTAGTTCAGGATATTTTTCAGACGGATATCCGGGCGGCGGATGTGGTGACGATGTATCTGCTGCCGGAGGTCAATTTAAAATTAAGACCCAAACTCCTGGGGGAGCTGAAACCCGGCGCCCGCGTGGTATCGCACAATTATCACCTGGGTGACTGGCGGCCGGATAAGACCGTTCTCATGGAAAAAATAACATCTGAAGGCGACGACAGCATTCTCTATTTTTGGGTCGTACCGGCCAAAGTCGCCGGCTCCTGGCACTGGCGCGTCGACCTGCGGGGTGAAGGGCAGGATTTTATACTGGAGCTTCAGCAGCACTATCAGGATATCAGCGGAACAGCCCGGAATCAGGGGCAGCAATGGCCGATCTTTAATATCGACCTGGAGGGGGATCGTATCTGGTTTTCGCTCTCCAGCGAAGCGGATGGCCGCATCATTCGGCAGGATTATGAGGGCCGGGTAAACGGAAAGGTTATCGAAGGGAAGGTCAAAATAAGCGGCGCCACCGAAGAAAAGCATATGAACTGGCAGGCCTTCAGGAAGACGGCGTTATCAAAATAAAATTCTAAAACCCCTTGTAAGGCTTTTGGAAAACTTACAGTGATTATCGGTTCTTCATTTCCTTATTCACCGATAATCTTTACGAGAACCCTTTTGCGGCGCCGGCCGTCAAACTCGCCGTAAAAGATGCGCTCCCAGGTGCCGAAATCCAATTTTCCGTCTGTAACGGCCACCACCACTTCACGTCCCATGATCTGCCGTTTCATGTGGGCGTCGGCATTGTCTTCCCCTACATTGTGTCGATACTGGGAGACCGGTTCGTGGGGGGCCAGCTTTTCCAGCCACTTTTCGTAATCATGGTGCAGGCCGGATTCGTCGTCGTTGATAAACACCGAGGCGGTGATGTGCATGGCGTTACAGAGAATCAAACCCTCCTTAATTCCGCTTTCTTTGAGGCACTGTTCCACCTGGGGCGTGATATTGATAAAGGCGCGCCGGGTCGGCACGTCGAACCAGAGTTCCTTGCGATAACTTTTCATGAAATCCTCCGGGTTACATTTTTTTCATCAGCTGATTGGCGGCGGTAAGCAGCGGGTCCCAGGTCGGGCCGAAGGGTGGGGCGTAGGCCAGATCGCACTGGCTGAACGCCGCCACGGTCATCTGATTGTGAAGGGCCACCGCCGGCGCGTTGATGCGGTGGGCGACGCCTTCCCGGCCGACCATTTGAACGCCCAGGAGTCGGCCGGATGCTTTGTCGCCCACCATATGCACATGAATCGCCGACGATCCTGGGTGGGCATGAGCCCTGGAGCGCGCAGTGATGGTGACTGCCTCGGGGGTAAAGCCGAATGTTTTAGCTTCTTCCACAGTCAGGCCGGTTCGGGCCACCTGCAGGTCGAACACTTTGAATACGACGGTTCCGGCAATCCCCTGAAGCGCGATGGTTTCGCCGCAGACATTGTCGGCAACCGCCCAGCCGGCCCGGTTGGCCCGCAAGGCCAGGGGTATCCAGGTTTTCCTGCCGGTTACCACGTGAAACGCATCGGCGCAGTCGCCTGCGCCAAAAATATGTTTATCCGAGGTTTGCAGCGTCCGGTCCACTGCAATTGAGTTTTGCGGCCCAAGTTCCAGACCGGCCCAGGCAGCCAGGTTGCTGTTGGGGGTGATGCCAACGGCCGCCAGGACCATATCGCATTCCAGCGAAAGATTCGGGCAGACGACTTTCAGACGGTTTTGCGCCCGCTCAATTTTTTTAACCTCACAGCCGGGATAAAGGGCCACCCCTTTTTTTTCCAGCTCTTCGCTAATTACCTGTGCCAGGAAGGCTTCCATCCAGGGTAGAAATTGCGGACGAGTTTTAACCATGGCGACCCCTATATTCCTGGCACGCAGGGCTTCAGCCATCTCAAGCCCGATATAGCCCATCCCTAAAATGACGACATCTTTAACCAACCTTTCGGTCAGGTATTGCTTGAGCCGGCGGCCGTCCGCCAGGTTTTTGAGGGCCATGACGCCCGGCAGGTCAATGCCGGGCAGTTCCGGAACGATTGGTGCCGCGCCGGTGGCAATGAGAAGTTTGTCATAAGGGAGCCTAAATTCTTTCCCCTCCTGGGAAGTTCCGGAAACGGTTTTGTTTTCCGGATCGATCTTTTGAACTTCATGCCCGGTCAAGAGGTTGATTCCCTGTTTTTTTCGAAACACATCGGCGGTCCTAACCACAAGATCCTCGATGGGGCGTTCGGGATCGGCAATGTTATAAGGCATGCCGCAGGCGCTATAAGAGACATCCTGCGTTTTTTCCAGAACCGTAACGTTCATATTTGGACTGTTGCGCTTGGCTCGACTGGCCGCGCTCATGCCGGCGGCATCGCCACCGATGATCACAAAATTCATTTGTTGCTCCTTTAATCAGTAAAAGCGTTTAGGCATGTAGAACCGTAATTTTTATTAAGGGACATGGTCTTTTTTGTCAAGTAACAGTCGGCGTCACCTTTACATATTCTCTATTACATATTGCAACACCAGGCGTTCTTATGATATTGGCAAAATACATTCATCGGAACCCTCACAACCAGCTATCAAGGTCTTGTGGCCCTACTGATTTTAAGTTAGTGTGGCATATCATTCTCAATCTGCACTGAAATTGCACCTGCCCTGCGTCTGGACTGTGGCAAGCTATATACAATCCGTTATCACTTTCCTTATGCATCAGGGAAAACCACCTGGACTTGACATAACCTACTGAAACGGGTACAGAACATCAAATTCAATCCCCCTTATGCAAATCGATACCTTTTAGGATAGATCATGATGAAAAACAGAAGCTTTTTCAGAGTGACCTTCTCCCTGCAGATAATCTTTCTATTCATATTTTTCTTATCATTACCCTCCTTTGCTCAATCCAGAGGAATTACAGTAAAAACAAAAACGTCTTCAGGTGATATCAAGGAAATCCCGCTGTATTCCGGCTACCACGCTTTAGTCATCGGTGTGAGCGATTACGATTTATGGCCGGATCTTCCCAATGCCGCAAAGGAAGCCGTAGATGTGGCGGGGATGCTTGAAAAAATGGGATTCATGGTTAAAACAGTACTTAACCCTTCTTCAGACGAGTTGACAAAAGCCTTGAACGATCTGACATACATAGTCGGCCGGGACGCCGATCAGGCCATTTTATTATATTATGCCGGGCATGGCGAAACCGAAGCCCTGGCAGACGGAACCAAACTGGGCTACATTATCCCCAGAGACTGCCCCCTGTTGAAAGTCGATCCGCAGGTGTTTATCAACAAGGCCGTCAGCATGAAGGACATCGAAGCGTATTCCTTGAGAATCCGTTCCAAACACGTGCTAATGCTGTTTGATTCCTGTTTTTCCGGTTCGCTCTTTTCACTGGTCAGAGCAGTTCCTGAAGATATTACCGAAAAAAGCATGCTGCCCGTTCGTCAATTTATTACGGCTGGTACTGAGGAAGAGTCAGTCCCGGATAGAAGTATGTTTAAGCGATGCTTGATTCTGGGGCTGCAAGGAGATGCCGACTTGACTCGCGACGGCTATGTTACCGGCACCGAACTTGGGCTGTATCTTTCCGACAAGGTCGTGCAGAGCACCCAAAGGGCGCAGCACCCGCAGTATGGCAAGATCAGAACGCCGGAACTGGCCCGGGGGGACTTTATCTTTCAACTGCCAAGTTCGGCCAGAATTGTAACGGTTCCGGCAAAAAACGAAAACATCGAATTGTCGGCGGAACGCGAGCGCCTTGAAGAAGAACGCATACAGAATCTTGCCTTGGGCAAGCGGCCGGATGTTTCGCCTGGAGCCGGCAGTAAAATCACCAACGATCTCGGGATGGAGTTTGTTTACATCCCTCCGGGGACCTTTATGATGGGGAGCCCTTCCAGTGAATCCGGGCGAGATGATGACGAAAAACAGCACCAGGTCACCCTAACCAAGGGGTTTTACCTGCAGTCTACGGAGGTGACCCAGGGGCAATATAAAGCGGTCATGGGCGGCAATCCGTCTCATTTTATAAACTGTGGCGATAGCTGCCCGGTGGAGAATGTATCCTGGTATGATGTGCAGGATTTTATACAAAAGCTGAACCGGCAGGAAGGGCGTGAATCTTACCGGCTGCCGACCGAGGCGGAGTGGGAATATGCGGCCAGGGCTGGGAGCACGACGGCTTTTGCCAGTGGCGATATTTCCAAAACGGATTGCGAGTATGATGCCAACCTGGATGCCATGGGATGGTACTGCGGTAACTCAAACAACAAAACCAATCCGGTTGCACAGAAGCGGCCAAATGCTTGGGGGCTCTTTGACATGCACGGCAATGTCTTTGAATGGTGCCAGGACTGGTACGGCGGTTATCCGACAAAGTCTGTTACAGACCCGACAGGGCCGGAGGACCACTCGAAACGGGTGAGGCGCGGCGGCTGCTGGCGCTACAGCTCCAAGAGTTGTCGCTCAGCGTATCGCTATTGGGATTTTCCCAGCTACTGGAACGACACTTTAGGCTTTCGCTTGCTCAGGATTCCTGTATGGTAAATTTAAGATTTAATTTGTAATATAATAGGAAGCAATCGCAGAGGCTGCCAGCTATGCGAGCAAGACTATGAAGTTTTGTCCGAAGTCATTCAAATTTTTGAACAATGAGAGACGGAAGCATATCTAAAACAGGCACAGAATGCCTTTTCGTCTTTGAGTGAATGAAAAATTTAATTCCTCTTTTCATACAACACTTCGTATTTGAATCTTCTTTCTGAAAAATGCATATTACGGCTATAAGTGCTTGTCATTCTAAACAAGTTTTTAGTGAACACCATCGAAAATATTCTTTGCTTTTTTCCACGTTTACATGAACTCCTGATTTTCCAAATGGTAATCAGGCTTGGCTGGCTTTATTTGCGATAATATCGATATATTCTTTCTTTATCCTCGTTCTCTTTGTCAC
>Ga0180009_10004220_pt1 | contig 15965 bp, 15 predicted proteins | sample OS_PC_MetaG_FD_123537 | JGI IMG/M metagenome (GOLD analysis project Ga0180009, IMG submission 123537) | Groundwater microbial communities from the Aspo Hard Rock Laboratory (HRL) deep subsurface site, Sweden - OS_PC_MetaG | ecosystem: Environmental > Aquatic > Deep subsurface > Groundwater...
AATCGTGGAAATCTTGATAATCAGCAGTTTGATACGTATCGTTTTTAATATTAAGGTGCAGGCAAAATTACTGTATTCCCTTATTGGTAAAGGGTTTTATTAAATTAGGTGGTGGATTTCGGTCATACGGAGCGGCAGGGAAACAAAGGGAAACAGTGATTAGCCTAAAGGAAGGAAAATGAAACTAACGGATATACTGCCTCTATCGGAATGGGTGAAACTGGAAATGGAAATAAGTGAGCGCTCGGGTCTTGACGCCAATATCTTCGATACGGAGGGCGTAAGAATATCTTCTGACAAGAGCTGGGTAAATCCGCTCTGCCCTGAGATTAAGGCAACGAACAAAGGACAGAGTTTTAAGTGAATTCGATAGAAGATAATAAAATGAATAAACAGGTCGTTGTTATCGGCGGCGGGATTGCCGGGTTGTCCGCATCTTTGGACTTGGCGAATCTCGATATTCGGGTCGTACTCATCGAACAATCTGATTTTTTGGGCGGATATGGAATCCAATATGCCTGCAAGGCAACGGATCAATGCGTCAAATGCGGCGCTTGCCAGATAGAGACAAAACTGAATGATGTGGTCGAACACCCGAATATCAGCATTCTTTTGGGCAGCCGGATCCAAAATATCGAGAAACAGCGGCGTTTCTCCCTCTCTGTAGAGCAAAAATCTCAATATATCGACGCAGATAAATGCACCTGCTGCGGCATCTGTGTTGACCAATGCCCTGAGCAAGAGGCCCTTATAAAGGGATTTTCGAAAAACAACAGACCGTTTTTGGCAGTTTGTGAAGCAAGGTGCCGTAACCTTAAGGGGATCCCCTGCACCACCTGCCAAGATGGGTGTCCGGAAAAAGCAATTAATCTTTGTGCTGAAAGAAATACCCTTCAAATCGATGGGGATGCCATTATTGCTGCAACCGGCTTCAAGGCCTTTGACCCGGAAAATAAGCCCTACGGATACAAAAAATTTAAAAATGTCATCACCAACTTGGAACTTGAACGCATGCTCAAACAAACCGGTGCATTCCGGAGGCCTTCGGACGCTGAGATACCGAAAAAAATCGCGTTTATCCAGTGTGTGGGGAGCAGAGATGCCAGGCTGGGACATTTATGGTGCTCACGGGTCTGTTGTGGCTCGGCCATCCGAATGGCAAACAAGATACATTTTATGCATCCGGATTCTGAAATTACGATTTTTTACATCGATATCCAGTCGTTTGGTAAAGATTTCGCTGAATTATTCAGCACCCTAAAGGAAAAGCTCCGATTGATCCGGACCATTCCGGCGGATATCATTGAAGTCGAAAACAACCGACTGCAAATTTCATATTTCAGTTCGGAATCCATAGATGAAGACTATGATATGGTGGTGCTTTCCGTCGGTCTCATACCCCTCGGTGAAAATAAAAGCCTGTTGCGCCAACTTGAACTTGAAATACCGGAAAACAGGTTCTCCCAATACTTCCAGAAAGCCGGTGTGTCCTTCGGAAACGGTATATTCGGAGCCGGCAGCATCGTGGCCCCCATGGGTATTGCCGATTCCATGGCCAGCTCAAGCGAAGCCGTTTGGAAAGTAATGAATTATCTTGAAAACAAAAATCAAAAGTCAAGGAACGGAGAATAATTTGTTCGATCAAATATTATTCTTCGGCGGTGGAGACTGCGGACGCCGGATCGTGGAGAATTTGCTTAAGGACGGCAAAGCGGTTATCGTCGCAACAACATCCGATGGCGATGAGTTCCGGGATGCAAATGGTATTGTAGAACTCATCACCCACACGAGAATCTCCCATTGCAGTGGTACCTTTGGCAATTTTCAGGTTGCGCTGACCTGCAATGGAGATGAGATTCACCGGACTGTTGGAAGTATCGTTCTATCGGAAGCCCACGACCGAAAATCCAACTTTTCCCTTTATGGTTTAAAAGAGAGGCAAAAACTTTTTACGTTAACGGAATTGAATGATCGGCTCCGGTTGAACGACCCATCTATTTCCAGCGGGAAAAAGATCGTCATCTTGACCGGTTTGGCCGATGAATCGAATCCGGTGACATGGAAGGCGTCGCTTCGAGCAGCCATGGTGATGCAGTCGGAACATAAAGCCCAGATATACATCCTGGCAGGAAACCTGAAAGTATCCGGGTCCGGTTTGGAGGCATTGACCCGGGATGCGAAAAAAGCCGGTGTGGTCATCATAAAATTTACCGACGCCCTGCCGCATATTGATCAGAACGAAAAGGCGGGCATCACCGTTACCTATACCGATGAAATCACCCGACAGCCATTCTCTATCAATCCGGATATCGTGGTGGTGGATGAAACCCTTAAACCTGCCGAGTATTTCCGTGACCTCGCCCAATTGCTGGAATTAGATACGGATCACGCCGGTTATCTTCAATCCGATAATGTACATCGATTAAATGTCCGGACCAACCGCAGGGGTATACTGGCGGCGGGTCCCTCCCGGGGTATACTGGATTCATCCCAGGAAATGGCTGATGCTGCAGCTGCGGTAGTGGAACTTAAATCACAATTCTCCCACCGATCGCACAAGACGCTGCTGAAGGCTGAAATCGACCCCGGCAAGTGCATTCGATGTCTGACCTGCTTTAGGCTTTGCCCCTATGGGGCGCTGGAGTTAGGCCCTAAAGTCACTGTGTCGGAAGAGGCATGCGAAGGATGCGGAATTTGTACGGCAGAGTGCCCGAGAGGCGCCGTCGGCATCGAGGGGCTCAAAAAGGAAAAAATCATGGATTCCATCGGAAAAACCGCCCCTGCCCTCTTTCCGCACATAACGGCCTATTGCTGCAACCGGTCGGCGGTTATAGCCGGTGATACCGCCGCCTGCCTCGGCAACGTTTTACTCGAGCATTTTGATGTAATACCCGTACCTTGCGCAGGAAGCGTTTCCATGGATCTTCTGCTGTCGGCTTACGCGGGCGGGGCTGACGGCGTGTTGATTCTGACCTGTCATGAAGGCAACTGCCATTCAGAACACGGAAACCATCATGCACGCAACCGGGCGGACAGACTTTCGATGCTGCTGGAAGATATCGGGCTGGAAGCGGATCGGATACGAGTGCATACCATTGCTGCGAATATGGCGGTTGAATATACGAACATCGTTCGTGAATTTGAAGATAGGATTCGGGAATTGGGACCGAGTCCGTTGAAGTAAATCATAGGAGATGTAATGCCAGCATCCATAAACATACACGAATTGGATCATAACCGATTTAAATCCTGGGCACACTCTCAGGAAATATGCTCAACCTGCGGGCTCTGCTCCAGCTCCTGTCCGGTATCCGGAATCGACGAATTCGATCCGCGCAAGCTGATACGGATGGCGGCACTGGGATTCGACCAGGATCTGATAGAATCCAGGTGGCCGTGGATTTGCACCATGTGCGGCAAATGCGAACATGTCTGCCCCATGGAAATCGATATCGCGGATTCGGTCCGCAGGATACGATCACTGCGGGATCGGGACAAGGTGCCCGGGATCATTCATAAAGGCGTGGAAGCCGCGATCCAGTCAGGCAACAATTTGAGACTCCCCAAAGAGGATTATATCTTCATTCTTAAAGATGTTGCTGAAGAAATTGCCGAAGAACCCGGTTTCAGCGGTTTTACGGTTCCCATCGACAAGAAGAAAGCGAACGTGCTGATCACTGTTCATAACAAACTGGTCAACACGCACACGGAGGATCTAAAGCATTTGTGGAAGATATTCTACGCGGCTCAGGAGGATTGGACCGTTCCTTCGAAAAACTGGGAGGGTTGTAACTGGGCCTACTTCAGCGGTGATGACGGCTCGATGAAAACAATGGTCGGTCGCATTGTGAAGCACATGGAACGGCTGCAAGCTGCAAACCTCCTCTGGCCGGAATGAGGCCATGCCTACCTGACGACCAGGTCTGGTCTCGAGAGATGGTTTCCGGAAAAGATCGGGCAGTTCGGCACCCTGACCATATTCGATCTTCTCATCAAATACATTAATGACGGCAGGATCAAACTGGATCGGTCCCGGTACGATGGAGCGGCTGCCTATCACGACCCGTGCAACTACTGCCGGAAGGGAGAAAAAATCTTCGGATACGGCTACTATGATGAACCCCGGTATATTCTCGATCTATGCCATCCTAACCGGGTCGATCTTTATCCCGACAGAAGCCATCAATTCTGCTGCGGCGGCGGCGGTGGCGCTTTAACGTCCGGATACAATAAAGAGCGGATATACTACGGCAGAAAGAAAATGTCCCAAATCAAGGCCGCCGGTGCAAACATGGTTGTGGTTTCTTGCCACAGCTGTCACGCCCAACTCAACAGCATCAAGAAAGAATTCGGCATGGATGAGCTGGAGGTGAAATATCTCTGGGAGACGGTGGCGGAGTGCCTGGTGCTGTAGTTCAGATCAAACCGGGCGCAGACTAATGCGGATGAAATCTATTTCCGGTATTCTGGTTGAGGAAATGGTTCACTATAATGAATGATTTATCGATACTGAGAAGTTATTTAAGGGACATTTCATACCCAGCTTTTTGAAGCTCCCCGGCGACTTGTTCCACATGGGACGCGCCTCGGGTTTCCAGCTCCAATTCCACATGGGTAACATCGATGGGATTTTCTCTAACGTAGCGGTCATGGTAGATATGGAGTACGTTTGCCTTACTTTTGGCCACTCGTGAAAGCAGACGGGCCAATGCCCCGGGAATATCATCCAGCCGAACCCGGATTCTCATAATACGGCCGTTTTTCAGCAACCCTTTCCGGATGATCCGCCCGAGCACCGGGCTGTCCACGTTTCCCCCGCTAATCACAAGAACCGTTCTTCCATCTGATGGTACCTCAATCGAACCGTTCAAAAGAGCGGCCACCGGTATGGCTCCGGAGCCTTCAGCCAATATTTTCTTTCTTTCGAGAAGCAAAAGCATGGCGGTAACGATTTCCGATTCTTTGGCCAAGACGATTTCATCCACGTCTTTTTTTATGATCTTGAATGTTTCTTCACCCACCTGCTTTACGTTGATTCCGTCGGCTATAGAGTGCGATGAGGTCACGGCAACAATTTTATTCTGCATTTTGGATTGATATACCGATGGGCATGATGCAGCCTGGACGCCGATAATTTTCACATTCGGGTTTATGGATTTCGCTGCCCGGGCGATTCCGGATATCAAACCGCCGCCGCCGACTGGCACGACAATTGTGTCCACCTCAGGCAAATCGTCAAAAATTTCAAGTCCGATGGTTCCCTGACCGGCTATGATATCCGGATCATCGAAGGGATGTATGAATGTTTTTCCTTCTTTGACCAGCTCCTTGGCTTTAACGAGGCTTTCTTCTATGCTCTGGCCGAATATGACGACCTCTCCCGCGTAACCCCTTGTGGCCTCCTGTTTGCTGATGCTTGCCCATTCGGGCATGATGATGGTGGCGGGTATATTGGCCCGCTTTGCCGCCAACGCAACCCCCTGAGCATGGTTTCCGGCAGAGACCGCAACCACCCCTCCGGCTCCGATGTGCGCCATGCATCTTTTCAATTTATAGGTGGCGCCCCTGATTTTGAAAGCACCGGTATGTTGAAGATTCTCCATTTTAAGGAAAATATTGCCCCCGAACATGTGGCTCAGGGTGGGAGAAAGAATGAGAGGGGTCCGGATGATTTCATCCCGAATGGTTTGGGCGGCTTGCTTGATTTGCTCTAATGTCACTGGCATCGTCATGTCACCGAAAAAATTGAATATTGATGATTATCTGGTGAAAATTGAACAAATTCCTTAAATCGTCAATCTACAATCGAAAATTTTAAATGAATTATATCCAGATCGCTCCGGATTCCGCCCCGGTAACCGCGTTCCGGTAGGCAGCCAGCAGGCCGGGGGCCGGATGATCCGGTTTTTGAACGCCTTCATTACGTCGCTTTTCCATTTCCGCTTCCGGGACCTGCAATTGGATTCGACCCGCGGGCAGATTGATTTCGATCATATCGCCGTCCTTCACATATGCCATGGGTCCCCCGTCCCATGCTTCCGGACAGACATGTCCTACACACGGGCCCCGGGTGGCTCCTGAAAACCGACCGTCGGTCACCATGGCGACCGAGGTGTGCAATCCCATCCCTACCAGCATGGCCGCCGGGATGGAAAGCTCCCGCATGCCGGGGCCGCCTTTGGGTCCCTCGTAGCGGACCACCAATACCGATCCCGGTTTTACAGTTTTTTCCATTAAAAATCGTCTTACATCTTCCTCGGAATCAAAAACCACGGCAGGTCCCGTATGAATCCTCATGCCCGGTTCGACGCCACTTTTCTTGACCACGGCCCCTTTGGGGGCGAGGTTTCCGGAGAGAACGGCAAAACAACCGTCTTTTTCCAGAGGTTCGGATACGGTGTGAATAATCTCTTGGTCCGGATCCCTGGCATTTTTTAACGCATCGCCCAGCAACCCTCCCATGGCCAGGGGCAGCTCTAAATCGAGATGTTTCTCGATGGCTTTCATGATAGACGGCACACCGCCGGCATCGTGTAAATTGCTGAGATTGAATTCCGATGACGGTTTATACTTACCCACCAACGGAACCGACGACTGGATCCGATCAAATTCCTCAAGATCTAAATCCATATTCATTAAATGCGCACACGCCATTAGATGGAGCACGGCATTGGTGGATCCGCCGGATGCAGAGATATACTTGATCCCGTTTTCAAGCGTCTTTTGATTGAAGTAATAACGGAAGCAACGGTTTTCACTCACCAGATGGACGATACGCTCTCCCACATCGCGGGCCTGCCTGACCTTTGCGGCATCAAACGCCAGCATGGTTGCCGACCCGAAGGGCGCCACTCCGACAGCTTCAAGGAACGTGCCCATGGTATTGGCCGTTCCCATCATGGAGCAGGTTCCTGCAGTGGCGCAAAACCGTTCGGTCCAGTTCAGGAATTCATCATGATCGATCTCCCGGTTTCGCCGCTTTCCGATAGCTTCTTTAAGATCCGACGTGACAACCGTCCGATCACCCATGGGGCAGGGTTGCATGGCGCCTGCGGTCAAAAACAGGGTGGGAAGATCCAGCCGGATGACCGCCATCAGCATTCCGGGAAGGATTTTGTCGCATGAACCGAGCATGACCAATCCCTCGAAACTGTGTGCGCGCACCATGGCTTCGATGGAAGCCGCGATCAGGTCCCGCTGGGGTAAAATATAGTGCCCCCCCGGCCCTTGGGACATTCCATCACAGGGAGCCGGAACATTGAATTCACCGGGTGAACCGCCGGCAGCCCATATTCCCTCTTTAACCCGGGCACTGAGCTCTCTGAGCGGCTGATGCCCGGGATTCACATCCGTCCAGGAGTTCACCACCGCAATTTGGGGTTTATCCAGGTCTTTTTGCCGGTAACCGACGGAATGCATCAATCCCCGGTAATAGGCTTCGGTGATATCCTCGGGTCTTCCGCGATGCTCCACCACTATGCATCTCCCTTTTTTCTGAACTCAACGCCTAGGATCTTTTCAAACACTTTGATCAATGATCCCTTGCTCTGGTCTCCGAATCCGCTTGCAAGCGCCATCTGAAAGGTATTGGTGGTAGCCTGGACGACCGGCAGCGGAATTTTCTGCCGTGCCGATATTTCGGCGGCACTGATCATGTCTTTGTACGCGTGCTTTATCGGATAGCCCTCATCGAACCGATTTTCCAGGGCGAGCGGCACAAAAAACTCTGCGGCAAAACTTCTTCCGGTTCCGGTGGTAACCACTTGCGTCACCTTCTCGGGATCTAGCCCCAACTTTGCAGCCATGGGCAGCACTTCCGCCACACCCGCGCAACTGATGTTGAACAGCAGTTGGTTGATCAATTTGGTCAACTGCCCGCTGCCCACATCCCCCATATGGATGATTTTGTTTCCGATGACGTCCAGAGCCGGTTTCAGAGCCTCAAACACCGCCGGCTCTCCTCCGAACATGATGGTAAGGGTTCCCTCTTTGGCCCTTTCTCCCATGCCCGAAACCGGTGCATCTGCAAAGGAAATCCCCTTTTCCTTTAATTTTCTGCTGATTTCGAGTGTCGGCAGATAGCTGATGGTACTCAGATCGATGACCACCAGACCGGGTTTGCCGCTTTCAATGATGCCCTGGGAACCAAAAACCACTTCTTCCACAATTTCCGTATTCGGTAAGCTCAAAAACAACCAGTCCACCTTGTCGGCCATTTCGGAAGGGGTGCCGGCCGACCCGGCACCCTGGCCGGTTAGAAATTTTACCGCATCCGGTATCACATCTGAAACGATAACCTCATAACCGGCTTTAAGCAGGTTGAGGGACATCCATTTTCCCATCTCTCCCAAACCGATGAATCCTATCTTCTTTTCCATTGAACCTCCGTATCCGTTGTTGCTTGAATGATCAAATACCCCTTTACTTGGCCCTGATTCTACAGCCGATCCCTTTCAGGTTGGGGGTGCCGAACTCCTTACCCAGTTTCTCAGTCGATGTCAGAATGTTGTAATTCGCCCTCTCCCAATCATATTGCGTCTTTGCGTTTCCTTCCGGGAACCACCACCCATAATCGGCATTGATCACGCCGGGATGAAGGGTGTCCGTAATACAGGCAAACTGAGTTATCCGACCCGTCTTTGTTTCAATGACCACCTCACCGCCTTCCGTTATCCCATTCTTTGCGGCCGTATCCGGATGTATCTCAACGCGCGGATGGGGCCGCTTTTCTCTGAGCTTGCCGACCCATCTGTAGGATGAATGCAGGTAATAGCGGCTTTTGGTGCTGATGAGGATGTATGGATAGTCGGCATCATCACTCTCCGGCAATTCTTTGAATTCAGGCAACGGCGACAGATTGAATTTCTCGGCCGTGCTGAGTTTCAGCTCAACTTTACCGGTGGGTGTTCGGAATCCCTTTTCCTTGTGCAGCTCGAAACTGTCAGGGCCTTTGAGATATCCTTTTTCAGCGAATCGGCAATAATCGAATCCGCTGGGCATTAACACATCCTCGATGAACCTATTGTAATCATCATGCCAGTATTCCGCCGAGCTGATACGCTTGCCAAGTTCGTTCATTATCTTTATGTCGGGCCAGCATTCTTCCGGCGGATCAACCACTTTGGGTCTGGCCAGGATATACCCGTGACCGAGCCCGTAATGACCGATATCATCGAACTCGAAATGGCTCGCCGCCGGCAACACGACATCGGCAAGAGATGCCGTCGGCGTCATGAACAGATCGGCGACGGCCGAAAAATCCAGCTTCATGAATGCTTCATAGGTTTGGCGGCTGTCGGCCCATGCCATCATGGGATTGCAGCACATGGCATAGAATCCTTTCATGGGATAGGGATCTTCATATAGGATGGCTTTTCTGAAAAAGGCAGGCGGGATCGTCATAAATCTGGGAATCACCCCATGGGAAGCACTGATCATTTCCTTCCGCTTTTCGGGAATGAGATCCGCCCGGACGAATTGGCCCAGCCCCATAATCGGAGGATCCAGCGCCTGCACATTCCCGCCCGGAACGTCCAGGTTCCCGCAGACGGCCATAAGGGAGACCAGCGCCCTCGCGATTTCAAAGCTGTGGATGTTGTGCTCGATGGGATTACCCCATTGAATAACAGCAGGTTTTGACCGTGCGTAATGCCTCGCCGTCTCACGAATGAGCGATTCCGGTATCCAGGTGATTTCCGACACCTTACGGGGATGATATGCTTTGACATGGTCACGTAATTCCTCAAAGCCGTAGGTGAACTGTTCCACAAAACCGCCGTCGTAGAGAGATTCTTCAATGATAACGTTCAAGAGCCCCAACGCCAGGGCATGATCCGTTCCGGGCCTGATCTGCAGCCACTTATCGGCTTGTTTCTCCAGTTCGATCCGCCTCGGGTCCACAACGATCAGTTCGGTTCCGCTTCTTAGCTGTTTCAAGAGGAGGCTGCAAATCTCTCCCTCTTCATTGGTGCTGGTGATGTTGCTTCCCCAAAGAACGACAAGCTTGCTTTTGTGGTGGAAATCGGCGACCGGATAGAATCCGCACGTGTGGATGCCCGTTATCTCCCGGGGGGCGTGGCAAACATCCTGTGATGCAATGATATTGGGGGAGCCGAATAGATTGGCGAGACGGATCAAAACAAAGTGGTCCAGCCCCTTCGGCATCCCGACGCCGAATCCCACCGACTTTGCACCATGCGTTTCCTTTATCCGGATCAGATTCTCGGCGATTTCATTGAGCGCATCATCCCAGGATATTCTTTCCCATATGCCCTCTCCCCGGTTTCCTTTCCGAATCAGAGGGTGTTTGAGCCGGCCGGGATGGGTGAGCCGATCTGGTGAAGCCAGGCCTTTGGCGCAGACATAGCCCTGATTGAGAAATCCATCCGGATCGCCTTTAACCTGAACAATCTCATTATTCTTCACACCGACCCGCAACGCGCAACCGCCGTGATCCATTCTCGCACAATGTGTCTTCACCCAACGAATGTCATCATCCATCGCGAGATCCTATCCATTGCTTGCGTTTTTCACCCCTAAGACACATGACTGCCGTAAGGGTGCGAAACCTGGGTTCATAATTACCTGAAATGACCCACCGTTATAATAGTCCGGCTTTTTCAACAGCGCCTCGAATCGACTGCTTATCCTCTTCCTGCAGCGGCAGCAGCGGCAAACGGGGGGCGCCGCCGTGGAAGCCGCCCAATTCCATTGCATATTTTACGCCGGCAACGCCAAAGTTTCCGGACACGGCGCTGTTCAACGCATACAATTTGAAGTGAAGTTCTCGGGCCCCGTCCATGTCTCCGGAAACATATTTTTGATAAAGAGCGCAGGGCGGTTCGGGAAAGGCATCGGCCAGGGACACCACCCCGCCGGTTGCACCGATGGGAAGCGCCGAAAACAAAGTGCTGATGGTTCCGGCGAGAACACAGAACGGAGCCCCGCCGGCAGCTATAATATAATTGTTCATGTTTCCGGTTGATGAGTCCTTCATCCCGGCGATATTCGGATGCCCGGCAAGCTTTCCGACAACTTTCGGCGTCAGGGTCATCCCGGTAAATCCGGGCGCGTTGTACACCAGTACCGGTATCGGTACGGCATCGGCGATATCCGTATAATACCGGACCATGGCATCATCGGTAAGGCACTTCTTGAAATAGGACGGTGTAACCACTGAAACGAAATCAGCCCCCGCTTCTGCAACCTTCTTGCTGAACCGTATGGTTTCACGAGTGGATTCGTATCCTGTGCCGGCCATCACCAGCTGGTTTTCACCTTTTTCTTCCAGTATGACTCGAAGTATTTTAATCTTCTCTTCTTCCGTTAAACTTTTGCTTTCACCATTGCTCCCCAGGGCAAATATACCGGATAAAGAAGAACTTGCGTATTTTTTCATATTTTCTTTTAACCGATCGAAAGACACCTCTTCATCTACAAACGGGGTGGTGACGGGAGCAAAAATTCCGGATAGTGCTTTGGTCATTTCTTTAACCTCCTTCAAAAAGATATCACGATTATTATTCTTGAGATCACATTAGGCGCTCAAAGCATTTTATTATGCTGATTAGGGCGAAAAACCAATACAAAAGCACCTCGCCAGAAAGACGGCGGGCAAGCAAATTACAAACAAATCTCAAATTCGATTCGACTGAGCTCGTCGCAGGCCAATATCCAATGACCAAAACAGGAATGTTTGTTCTTCAAGATCATGTACATGTTTCGAATTTTGAATTTCGGTCATTGTGATTTGTTTGGTATTTGATATTTGCGATTTGGAATTTCCGGCTTGCCCGCCTCCCTCTGGCAGGTTTATCCGGGTTAGGGTCTCAGATGCTTCCACTTCTCTGACTTTAGAATTTGAGGGTTCGCGACATTCTTGGGTATCTTTCCGTCGAGCACATCGATCACACATTGTGCTGCCTCTGTGGCCATACGGATCACGCATTCTCGAGTCAAGGCGGCAGTATGGGGGGTGAGGATCACATTGTCAAGTTTTAGCAGCGGATTGTCCGGAGCGACCGGTTCCTTTTCAAACACATCCAGCCCGGCGCCGCCGATTCGACCTGCTTTCAGCGCCTGCACCAAAGCAGCCTCATCCATCACCGGTCCCCGTGCCGTGTTGATGATTATGGCATCCGGTTTCATATAGGAAATTTCCTGCTCCCCCACAATATGACGGGTATCCTCTGTCAACGGCACATGGACGGAAATGACATCGGCTTCCGAAAAAAGGGTTTTTAAATCGACAAATCGAATCTGCATCTCGTATTTCTTCTTCACATCATCCGGCAGGAAGGGATCGCAGGCCATGATATTCATCCTGAATATGTTTCGACAGGCATTGGCAAGATCGGAACCGATCCTCCCGAACCCCATGAGCCCCAGGGTCTTTTCACGCAAATCTCTCGGATAATTCTTGTAGCGCACGCCGAACCGATCATTTCGAACGGATCGATCCATGAACGGCAGCTGCTTGCTCAGCGCAAGCATCATCGACAGTGCATGCTCAACCACACTGCTGGTATTCACACCGAGGTTGGAGGTTACGATAATTTCCTTTTCGGCAGCGGCTTCCACATCCACATTATCCAGTCCGCCACCGGTACGCGAAATCACCAGTAATTCGTCGGCATGCGCCAATAGCGCCTCCGTTATTCTTATGCCGGTTCTCAATACAATGCCCTGAACACCTTTCAATAACGGTGAGACGGTTTCAAAATTCGGCTCCGGTGCAAGGATAATATTGCAGTTTGCATTTTCCAGAAGGGTTACCGCATCCGCTTCAATCGGCTGCGGCAGTAATATGTTTCGCGGTAAATTCAAATGTTCATCCTTTCTATATATCCTTTTCTGGTTATCCAGAAAGCCCAAGTTGAGTCGATTCGGCGTTGAAGGCAACCCGCTTCGCAGACGTATGAAACTCGCGCATAAGGGGGCGTAACTTCGAACAGGGCACCGACACAAACAAGGCATCAAGTTAAATAACGAACAGTTACGCTTACTTCACCACATTCAAACTGTTCGATGCAACACCCCCTAATGCACTCAGACAGTCATATATCCGCGAATCGGCTAACCTCCAACGCCTATTCCATTCAGTAACTTGGCTTTTGTAGATAACCAAATATCCTTTTTCTTCCAGGAGTCCCTTGCAGCGCAATGCGCCCGCAGTGAAGCCCGCCTTCAATCATGGCCAGGAGGCCGTGATATAGGATCTCGAGATCCGTACCGCAGACTCCTCAGGCAAGCACCTTCAAGATAATCTCATCCGGCCCCGGTTTTGGTGTTTCCACGGCTTTCATATATAGCGGCGCATCAAATGATTCGAGTACCAGTGCTTTCATTGCTTAATTCAACCCCTCAACTTTTCTGTAACGCACTGTAATTATAATCTATTTAATGTTTCTCGACATCCCGTTCATCTGGAATAATGGAATATTGGAACGATGGAATATTGAGTAATAATTTTGAAAAAAATCGTTTATATTTGACAAAAACCTTAAACCCATCATTCCAAAATTCCGGCATTCCACCATTCCCTTTGGATTGAAGCCCCTCAGTTTGGAATTGAATGGAACTCCACTATACGCGGTTAAGCTATTTTCGGTATCGTTGACTCAATATAGGCGATCTTCGCCGTATCTTCCAATAGATCCGCCAAATAATAGGCATGTTTAATGGTTAAACCCATGGTGAGAATCCCATGCTCTTTCATCAGCAATGAATTAATACCCGGATTGTTTTTCACACCCTCAATGACACAGTTTCGCAGCTCTTCAGAGCCGGGAAGAAAACAATCGATACACGGTACGTTTTTAAGGTTCACCCGTGCCGATACCGTCGCAAGGGGCAACGGCATGCTTTTATTCGAATACGCGGTTGCATATGGCGGATGAACATGAGCGATCGCTCCGGTATCCGGCCGGGTTTGATATACCGCCAGATGGAACCCGGCCTCTTTCGACGCCTTCAGTCCCATTGGTGAGTCTATTATCTCTCCTTCCAGATTCAGCAGGATGTTTTCTTCGGGTTTGACATCTCCTAGCGATATTGCCGTGGGTGTGACGAGAACCGTGTCGGTGTCAGGAATCCTCACACTCAGGTTCCCGCCGGTGCCTCCCACCAATCGGCGTTGAAAAGATCTTCGGGAAAACTCTGATAATTCTTTCCGATAATATTCCAAGTCATTCATTTTCGTTCTCCATCCAGAAGGTTTATAAGATTTTCAATACAGATATCTGCAAATTCGGGATCGTTAATATGTGCGTCGATTTCTTCGAGACGAACATTTTTGCTAAGGTGCTTTTTAAGGGATCGTATTAAAATACCGTTGCCTTGCGGGTCATACAGGGGACCGCCCCTGCTACCGTATATCGACCATCCCCTTAGCGGCACCAATATTTTTGCTGGACCTTTGGCTGCATTCAACCGTTCAGCCATGACTTTTCCCACTATCTCCATCTCCGAACGCGAGGCTTTCACATTGGCGTTATACGGATTGTGAAAATAGGTTTTTCTATTCTTCAGCTTGGGCGGAATGGTATGTTTGGGACCGAAACAGAGGTATTCCAATCCGCCGGTGGAAACGATCTGGGGTATCCCTGATTTGGCGGCGGCTGTCATGCGTCCGGGTTTGACCGGTACATACGCTCCCAATCCCACAACTTCTTCGATCAGCTCATGGGGCGTCAAATCGATCACACCGGTAAAATAGCCGTTTTCGATAAGCTCTTCCATGGCTGTTCCGCCGGCTCCTGATGCATGAAAGGTGATCACTTGAAAGCCCTTGCCGCGAAGGACGCGGTTGATCCGGTCGGCGGCTTTTTCCGTATTCCCCAGTGCACTGAGGGCAACAGATTTTTCATTTTTTTTCAGTGATATTCTCTCCCCATGCTCCACCATACCCATCAATGCGGACACCGCATTGGATAGGATCGACCGGCTTACGAAATTAGGCCCTCCCACAAGATCGGCAACCGAAAACATCACACCGATATCCGTGTGCCCCACATAAGGCCGTATGTTGCCGGATGCAACGGTGGAAACTAGAAACTTCGGAAACCCGATGGGAAGTCCCTGCATGGCCATAGCGGCCATGGCACTCCCCTGATTTCCGCCGATTCCGATGACGCCGTCTAATTCATTCTTCTTCAGCAATTGGATCAGCACCGATGCCGCCCCTTTGCCCATGGTCGACATGATCTGGTCCCGTTGTCCGGTTTCAACCAGTTTCTTTAGATTCCAACCCCCATACCAGGCCACATTCCGATTGGAATAGTCGATCTGGACATCGCTACCCGTCAGCGGCCCCACATCGATGAGGATCGGGCGATGTCTCCGTTTTTTGATATGTTTCGATAGATACCGGGCTTCAGCTTCCTTGGTATCCATGGTGCCGACAATGGCAATATGTTTTCCAGATATATTTTGCATTGGTTGATGGGCGAGCCGAATCAATTCAGCCCGCCCTTTCCTCCGCTCCTTAAGCCCGATTTCTAAACAATCTGGCTTCGTCCGAAACCTTTATGCCGGAAAAAGTGAGGGTGCCGCTGCCCATCCCGGGTCTTCCCATATGATGCGGGGAGTAGCCGACCGGAATAATCGGTGTATACAGCGTGTCGGCTAATGGGGCTGCCACCTGGACCACACCCATGGTGGTGATGGTGTCCGTACCGGAAATGCAGTGAGATCCATGTTTTTCGCAGGATCCCATGGGAATCATAATGGTATCGTTGGTTTTCATGTGTTCATTGATTTCATCGTAACTCATCTCAAATGTCGCATAACTCTTTCTTCTTGGCATTGTTTTCTCCTTTATATGGTTTTGTATTGTTAATTAATTCTACTTTGTCACTTTATTAGATTGAGGATCGGCGATCCATGGAGGATCTGATTTCTGTGCTGTTTTTTGCGAGTTTTTGGTGTCAGGTGTCAGTGTTCAGGTGTCAGTTCGCCTGCTTTTC